>Ga0268280_1002593_pt1 | contig 10263 bp, 7 predicted proteins | sample saktaG_9_FD_190139 | JGI IMG/M metagenome (GOLD analysis project Ga0268280, IMG submission 190139) | Saline water microbial communities from Sakinaw Lake, British Columbia, Canada - sak_2011_5_24_40m | ecosystem: Environmental > Aquatic > Non-marine Saline and Alkaline > Saline ...
CTGTGGATGTCGTATCCTGCGTTGTCGTTGCCGTGGTTGTCGTCGTCGTTTCTGGATTATATCCGGATGTCGTCGTCTCCATGCTGGTCGTCGTGGCAGAGCGCGTCGACAAAAAATCGCAACTGGCCAAGGCAAGTGCGAGCAGAAGCGATAGGATGACGATAAGCGGCTTTTTCATGGTCTATGGCCTCAGTTTCCGTAGCGACACTGATAATTGTATCATAAAGACGTCCGTATGAAAACGGTTTTATGTTGTGAAACCCGAAAAGTCCGTGTATAATGTCTTTTGCTTGACCGTGAATGCCGTCGAATGGTATCTGCGGCCAAAACGACGGCCCCGACAAGTATATTTCGTTTCAGGCGTCAAAAAAGAGTGCGCATTCGCTGCGCACTCTTTTTGTTTCAAAACGGCAGAACGACGTTCTGTTGGTAGAGTTTCACGACTTCGGCGAACTCCGCAATCCTTTTTTCCGGATAGGCGGGGAGTTCGACGCGTTCACGGTCTTCGGGACGGAACAGTTTCGGCTGCCGGTAGGGATTGAGGACGTAGCGGGGCAGCGGCGGCATTTCCATCGCCATCCGGATCAAGTCTTCCTCGCCCAGCTGCGGAACGACCGTCGTCCGCGCTTCGAAGGCGGCGCCCGCCGCGACGAGCGCGGTCAGCGTCTCGAGGACCAGGCCGGCATCCGCGCCTTCGCCGCAGAGTTCCTGATAGCGGTCGGCAGGAGCTTTGTAATCGACGGCGAAGTAATCGACGACGCCGGCGGAAAGCAGATCGCGGATCACGTCCGGGCGCGAACCATTCGTATCGAGTTTGGTCAGGTAGCCCATCGTTTTGATGCCGGTGAAGAAGGGGATCAGGTCGTCGTATAGCGTGGGTTCGCCACCCGACACGACCACCGCGTCGATCAGACCTTGGCGCTTGTTGAGGAAATCGTCGATTTCCGCTGGATCGAGGATGACGTCGATGTCTTCGATCAACGCCCGGTTATGACAATAGAAACAGTTGTAGTCGCAGCCGGGCGTGAACAGGACGGTGGCGATTTTCCCCGGATAATCGATCAGCGAAGATTTGGCAATTCCCGCAAAGATCATGACTTCAAGACCTCGGCTTCGATTTCGTCCCGGATGACGTATTTGACGCGATCGTCATATTCGGCTTTTTTGCCCTTGTTGAAATTCTGGACCGGGCGGAGATAACCAACGACGCGCGTGTAGACCTCGGCGGGACGGCCGCAGGTCGGACACTTGAAGTGTTCGCCGGAGATGTAGCCATGCTCCGGGCAGACCGAGAAGGTCGGCGTGATCGATATGTAGGGGAGTTTGTACTTGGTAAAGACTTTCTTGATCAGCGCCTTGCAGGTTGCCGTATCCTTGACGCGCTCGCCGAGATAGAGATGGAGAACGGTGCCGCCGGTATAGAGCGACTGCAGTTCGTCCTGCATGTCGAGGGTTTCGAAGATGTCGTCGGTGAATCCGACGGGGAGCTGCGTCGAGTTGGTATAGTAGGGGACTTCGTGACCGGCGGTGATGATTTCCGGGAAGCGTTCCTTATCCTGCTTGGCGAGGCGGTAGCTGGTGCCTTCGGCCGGAGTCGCTTCCAGGTTGTAGTAGTTGCCGGTTTCTTCCTGGATGTCCTTGATCACGTCGCGCATGTAGTTGAGCGTCTTGACGGCGAAATCGTGACCGGCGGCGGTCGTCATGTCGACTTCGCGGCCGTACAGGTTCTGGCAGGCTTCATTCATGCCAATGAGACCGATCGTGTTGAAGTGGTTGAACCAGTAGGAGCCGCTCTTCAGCTTGACGTCCTTCAGGTAGTTGGCGCTATAGGGGTACAGACCGCGGGCGGTCTGCTCCTCGACGACTTTCCGTTTCGTTTCCAGACTCTTCTTGGCAATGTAGATCGTTTCCCATAGGCGGGTATAGAATTCGGATTCCGTTTTCGACAGGTAGGCGAGCCGCGGCAGGTTGATCGTGACGACGCCGACCGATCCGGTGAGCGGATTGGACCCGAACAGGCCACCGCCGCGCTTGCGCAGTTCCGAAGTGTTCAAACGGAGACGGCAGCACATCGACATGGCGTCTTCCGGCGAAAGATCGGAATTGATGTAGTTGGAGAAATAGGGAATGCCATATTTCGCGGTGATCTCCATGAATTTCTCAATGACCGGGCTGTCCCAGTCGAAATCCTTGGTGACGTTGATCGTCGGGATCGGGAAGGTGAAGACGCGCCCCTTGGCGTCGCCTTCCATCATGATGTCGCAGAAGGCGGTGTTGATCAGATCCATTTCCGGCTGAAAGTCCGCATAGGTTTCCGGCATCAGTTTTCCGCCGATGATGACGTTCTGGTCGCGGAGGGTCGATGGCGCTTTGATGTCAAACGTCAGATTCGAGAACGGGCACTGGAAGCCGACGCGGGTCGGAACGTTCAGGTTGAAGATGAATTCCTGAAGGGCCTGCTTGACGCCTTTGTATTCCAGCTTGTCGTAGCGTACGAATGGCGCTACGTACGTATCAAAGGAAGACCACGCCTGCGCACCTGCGGTTTCGCCCTGGGTCGTGAAGGTCGAGTTGACGATCTGACCGAGCAGAGCGCGGAGATGTTTCGCCGGGTTCGATTCGACTTTGCCGACGACACCGCCAAAACCGTTCATCAGAATCTGGCGGAGATCCCAGCCGGCACAATAGGGGCCGAAGAAGCCGAGGTCATGGATGTGGATGTCGCCATTCGCGTGGGCGTTACGCACGTCTTCGGAATAGATTTCGTGAAGCCAGTAGTTTTTGGTGAAGTTCTCACGGACATAATTGTTCAGACCGTTGATCGATTTGGATGTATTGGCATTTTCGTTGATCTGCCAGTCACGATCATTCAGGTATTCGGTGAACATGTCGATCGTGGCACCAATAAGGGCGTTTGCCTCGCGGGAAGCGCGGCGTTTTTCCCGGTAGAGGATGTATGCCTTCGCCGTCTTTGCGTGACCATTCTCAATCAGGACCTTTTCGACGATGTCCTGAATGCCTTCAACGTCGGCCGTTCCGTTCGGATATTTCCGATCCGCCATCTCGCAGACTTCTTCAGCCAGCTGTTCAGAACGTGAGAAATCGGTTCCCCCGACGGAACTGGCGGCTTTGAAAATCGCAAGGACGATTTTTTCTTTTCGGAACGGTACGACCGAGTGGTCGCGCTTGACGATTTGTTTCAACATGATGACATTCCCCCATTGCTGTTTTTCGAGGTGCAGTATCATAATAATCATAGCAAAAATGTTTGTCAAGGGCATAATATAAAAAAATAATGCGTCCGGTTTTTCTTTGTAGTCGGTATTTTGCCATATGTGGGCGTTGCCGTTTTAACAGTAAAATATCGATTTTACAATTACTTTATTTATGAGTTGATTAATCACAAATCTTTATGATTGTCATTTTCATCAAAAGATAAAAACAAAAATACGAATGAGTTTTATTAAAAGCCAGTTTTCATGACGCGGGCGCCAATCATGATGACAAAAGAATGGATGAAACGGCATTCTATTCGTGAAAAAACGCGCGTTACCTCGGTATTATGAAAAGCGGATTCAAAAAATCATCTATGCGGGATTGCCGCGATCAAACGCCGTGGTTGGCGATTTCCTACCGGAAGCGACATATCACTTGAAGATCGATGCCTCAAAAAAACATAAACGCGACAAAGATGGATGCCATTCGCCGGACCGTGGCCGAACGACGAAACAACACTGCCTGCAGGAATCGAAACAGGTCTAGGGACGTTTTTCCATCATTAGAGGACATCAAAGCCGTCATTCCACATTCGCTTTGTGGAAAAGTCAAAATTCACATCACATAAATATCATGAAAAATGAAACGAATCATTTGCTTTGAAAACGCGAATATCTTGTCTTTGGGAAGGAATACCCGGCGATATTCCGAGGAAAGAAAATGCCTTCTATGGAAGTTTCGGGATACTGCCCGGAATAACCACTCCCGCCGATTATCCGATTCCCGTTTTTGTTTGCCGATCGCCCGTACCGGATGGAAACGGATCGGAATTCGATGAGAGCGTTTTTGCACGGCGAAACATTGCATTTCTTTCTTATTGAATGTATAATATCTTGTCGTCGAATATGGAAGGGGTGAGCCGGAATGGAAAAAGAAAATTTCAAACTGAAATTCTTTTACTTTGTCCGTTTTTTCGCTGATGCGCTCTTTTATCCCTTCATGTCCCTCTACCTTATCAACAAGGGTGTTTCCGAAACCAACCTGGGTTTTCTCCTTGCCATTACACCAATTATGACCATCATCGTCAATCCGATCTGGACCTATATCGTCAAGGACATGCGGATCAGCCGCATCCTGCTTCAGGCGATGACGGTCGTCGAGGGCGTATTGATCTTTTCCCTGACGAAAGTGAGTTCGCTGGAAGCCTATGCCCTGATCATCGCGATGATTGCGGTGCTCTGTTCCCCCTATGTTTCGATTCAGGACGGGTTTGCCTCGACCTTTGCCAACAACAACCGCGTCGAATATTCGTCCATCCGGATCTATGCCTCGATTTCGTACGTCATCGCGACGCTTGCCGGCGCATACCTCGGCCAATATATCGGTTATGATCTTTTGTTCCTGCTTGCCGGCATCATGTTCGCGGCGACGGCGTTCATCGCCATCTGGATCAAACCGCTTGACAAGACGACAAAGGAAACGGTTCGCAAGAAGCGGGATTTCAAATCATTGTTTCGCAATGTCGATTTTTACAAATACCTGATATTCTATACTTTGGTGATCGGATCTGTCCGGATCGGCGATTCGTTCTTCGGCGTCTATCTCATGGAGGATTTCGGCATTTCGATGATCCAGTATGGCTGGCTCTATTCCGCCTTTGTTCTGGTCGAAGTTCTCATCATGCGTTTCTTGATGGTCCGGGGTAGTCACTATAACGACAAGACATTGTTCATCGTGGCCGGAATCCTGTTCGTTTTTCGTTTCCTCGTCTATTCGCTGGAACCGTCACTACCAATCATTTTCGCCGTCACCCTTCTGCGTGGAGCCGGCTGGGGCATCATCCTGTACGCCCACGTTAAATTCATCATCAAGATCGTGAAGGTCGAAAACGTCACATCGGCGATTTTGATCGTCACCCTTCTTTTTTCGATCTATACCGGGATTGGTAACTTCATTTCCGGCAGTTTCATCGAGCGGGTCGGGTATCCGCGGTTATATATGGTCAACATGGCCTTGATCTTTCTGGGACTTCTCATCTTCATCGTCTTCACTCCCAAGATCAAGCAGTCCGAGACCGGAGAGGTGGTAGAAGATAACCATGTTGAGAGTAACTAACGTCGAGTTGATGTTCGGAGGGCGTAAGCTCTTTTCCGAAGTCAATCTGGAATTCACCAAGGGCAACTGCTACGGCATCATCGGCGCAAACGGCGCCGGCAAAACCACATTCCTCAAAATCCTCACGAAAGAAATCGAAACGACCGCCGGCGAAGTTTGGCTCGAACCCCACAGCCGGCTGTCGATCCTGAACCAGAACCAGCACGCCTTCGACGCTTTCACCGTCACCGAAACCGTCCTGATGGGGCACAATCGGCTCGTGGAAGTCATCACGGAAAAGAATCGGCTGTATGAATCGACCGATTTCACTGCGGAGATCGGCATGCGCATCGGCGAACTGGAAGGCGAATTCGCCGAACTCGACGGCTGGAATGCGGAGAGCAATGCCGAAATTCTTTTGACCGGACTCGGAATCGGACCCGACGACTATCACAAACCGATGAAGACGGTCGATGCGAAGAAAAAGGTCAAGATCCTGTTGGCACAGGCCCTCTTCGGCAATCCGGAGGTCCTGTTGCTCGATGAACCGACGAACAACCTCGATCCGCTGTCGGTCCGCTGGCTGGAAAACTTCCTGATGAATTATGAGAACTGCGTCCTAGTCGTCAGCCATGACCGCCACTTCCTTAACGATGTCTGCACCCACATCTGTGACGTCGAATATGGGAAAATCAGCCTTTATCCCGGCAACTATGACTTCTGGTACGAATCCAGCCAGCTCGCCCTCCGGCAAGCAAAGGATCAAAATAAGAAATCGGAAGCGAAGATCAAGGAGCTCGAAGATTTCATCCGCCGGTTCAGCGCCAATAAATCAAAGGCGAAACAGGCCACTTCGCGTAAAAAAACACTTGATAAGATCATCCTGAACGACATCAAACCATCGCTTCGCCGCTACCCGTTCATCGACTTTCAACCTGGTCGCGATGTCGGCAACGAAATCCTGACGGTCGAAAATCTTTCCAAACCCGGTCTTTTCGAAAACATCTCCTTTACCGTCCGGAAAGATGAAAAGATTGGATTCATCTGTTCGGACACGACGGTCATCTCCTCGCTCTTCAAAGTCCTGGCGGGGGAAGATCCTGATTTTACCGGTACATTCCGGTGGGGCGTCACGATCACGAACGCCTACTTTCCCCAGGACAATCAGAAGTACTTTACCAGAGAAATGCTCCTCGTCGACTGGGTAAGGCAATACACCGGCATGGAACAGGCGGAAACGTTCATTCGCGGCTGGCTCGGCCGGATGCTGTTCGGCGGCGATGAGAGCCTGAAATCCTGTCGCGTCCTCTCCGGCGGCGAGAAAGTGCGGATGATGCTGATCAAGCTGATGCTTTCCGGTGCCAACGCCCTCGTGTTCGACGATCCGACGAACCATCTCGACCTCGAATCGATCACATCGCTCAATCAGGGAATGAACCGGTTCCGCGGCGTCATGCTTTTCACGAGTCACGACCAGGAACTTCTGGATACCGTCGCGAACCGGATCATCGTCATCGAAAAAACAATTACGTTTGACAAAACCTGCAATTACGAAGATTATCTTGATGCCATCGAAAACACCGTGAAACGCTGATTTCGATGGCTTTTCACTTATTCATCATTTTTGTTTGATATCCTAAATAAATGATATGTGATATAATATCGAAAGGAGGTGGGAACGATGCGAATCGACATTCTTTTAATCGGCATGACGATGGCTCTCGGCTTTGCCGCGTTCGCCGTCTCGGCCATCACGGCCATCAATCTTCGCAAAGCGCACGGGCTTTGGCAAATCAGCCTGCTTTTTTTGCTGGAAGGCATCTATGCCACCGCCTATGCCCTGGAACTTGATTCGTCGTCCCTGGACGTGAAGGTCCTTTTCAATCACATCCAGTATCTTGCGATTCCTTTTATCGCTCCGATCTGGTTCTTGATCGCGATGAAATTCAAACGCCATGATCGCAACCCGAAATGGTGGTTGGCCGGCCTTGTATTGATCGTTCCGACACTCACCATGGTGGCCGTGCAGTTCACCTATTATACCGATTTCAATCTGTATTACTCGTTCAGCGAAATCATCGCCGGCACGCCGGGGACACTCGGTATGGATGTTCTGGTTCTGGGCAAAGGGCCCCTTTATTACATCTTTACTGCTCACAACGTGATCATCCTTTCCTTGATTGCGATCGTCTATTTCCTGTCTGCCATCCGTACAAGCGGCAACAAGAGCAGGCAGGCATGGACGCTCGGGGGCTTTGCCTTGACCACGGCGATCCTGTGCGCCTTCCCGTTCTTCAGTACCGTAACGTCAGGCCTGGATCTCGTCTTGTACGGCATCGTCCTGATCAGCTACATTGTTCTTTATTCGATGTTCCGTTTCGAGTTCTTCACGCTGACTCCATCGGCCCACCAGGCTACGTTTGAAAAGTCCGCCGATCCGATCATGATTCTTGATGAGCATTTCGAAATCATTTCCTGGAACGGCGCCGTCGAAGAATTCGGCATCGAAGCGATGCAATACCGCATTCCGATCGGGGAAAGTTTCCTGCCCGAAGAAGTCGTCGAATCCGTCCACGCCGGGGAAACGACGGAATTTGAACATCACGGCAAGCGGTTCATCCTCGAGACGATTCCACTCATGACGAAACGCGGCCATCACAGTGGCTATATCATCCGGTTCAATGATATGACGACGTATCTGGACCGGATGGAAAAACTCGACTACGAAGCCTCGCATGATTCGCTGACGGATATCTACAACCGACGCGCATTCGGCGAAGCGGCAGCGGCCTATATCAACCAACCCACGGCAACCGGTGAACCGTTCGCAGTTCTGATGATCGACATCGACGATTTCAAGGCGATCAACGACACGATGGGCCATCCCGTGGGCGACGTCGTCCTCGAAGAACTGGCGTGCAAGATGCAATCGGTGATGCCGAAGAATGCCATCCTTGCCCGTTACGGCGGCGAGGAGTTCGTCATGCTGCTGCCCAACGCCCATGCCGAAAACGCTCGTGGCATTGCCGAAAACATCCGAATCGCCGTGGAGCAAAACGATTTCAAAATCGGCGAACAGCTCGTGCACATCCGGATCAGCATCGGCGTGAAAGCCGCCAAAATCGGTTCGGGACTGACGATCAAAGATATGATCAAGGGTGCCGACGAAGCGCTCTACATATCGAAAAATTCCGGTAAGAATATCGTGACGACCGTTTTGTGACCGGACACCGGAGCTTTTCCGGAAGCGATTGACAGACAGGACATGAAATGATAATATAAAAACACGGCGATTGGAAACCTGCGATCGCAGTGTTTTTTTTACCATTCCGGAGGGAACATCGATGCCAAAGAACGTCCCGCATTACGACATGCTCGTCAAGCCGAAGAAGCAGGCCTGGTATCTCACGATTTTATCATGGATTCTGGCTTTCCCGACCGTGTGGGCGCACCGCCTGAAAGTCCACAAAGTCGGCATGAAGGGCTTGAAGCCGCCTTACATCATGCTTTGTACGCATCATGCCTTCATTGACTTTTCGGTCACGACGGCCGCCATTTTTCCACATGGAGCGAATTACGTCGTCGCCATTGACGGATTCATCAAGCGGGAAAAACTGCTCCGCGACGTCGGCTGCATCTGCAAGCGGAAGTTTACAAACGACATCGTTCTCGTCCGCCAGATCGAACATTCGCTTCGCGTGAACAAGACGATCGCGGCGATTTATCCGGAAGCCCGCTATACCCTTGCCGGAACGACGGCGATTCTTCCTGATTCGCTCGGCAAGCTATGCAAACTCATGAAAGTTCCGGTCGTCGTTCTCAACATGCACGGCAATCACCTGTCCCAGCCGGTCTGGAATCTTGCCAAGCGTAAAATAAGACTTGCGGCCGACATGACCCAGATCGTCACCGCAGCCGAAATCAAGACGATTTCGGTAGCCGAACTCAACGCCCGCATCGGCAAGGCGTTTGACTATGATGAGTATCGTTATCTGCGCGAAACCAACCAGCAGCTTCGGTTCCCGAACCGGGCGAAAGGATTGGATCACGTCCTCTATCAGTGTCCGCACTGCCAGACCGAATACGAGATGGCATCCGATGGCAACCGCATCTGGTGCAAGCACTGCGGTAAAACCTATGAAATGGATTACTCCGGCACGCTTAAGGCGGTCGAAGGCGTCACGGAATTCGCTTATGTTCCGGATTGGTACGAGTGGGAGAGAAGCAACGTCAAACACGAGATCGAATCGGGTACCTACCACTTCGAAGATGATGTCGCGGTCGATTCGCTGCCAAACTCCGACGGGTACATCCGCCTTGGCGAAGCCCATCTCGTCCACGATATCAACGGATTCCGGCTGGAAGGGACGTTCGACGGCGAACCGTTCGTGCTCATCAAGGATCCACTATCCCTGTATTCGGTGCACATCGAATATGATTATTTGGGTAAGGGAGCCGACTGCGTCGACCTTTCGACCCTGGAAGATACGTATTATCTCTATCCGCTCCATGCCAAGCACGTCGTTACGAAGATTCATTTCGCGACGGAAGAAATATATAAAATCGAAAACCGACGCATCAAAGGCGTCTGATTGCCGGAATGAGGAACGATCATGCCCACTTTGTTTGAAATGCTGATGCTTCTTTGTTTCGGAGCTTCCTGGCCGGTAGCGGTCGTGAAAGCTTATCGCGCCCGTACCGCCAAGGGGGTAAGCCTGACATCATCGTGCTTGATCCTCACCGGTTATGCGGCCGGGATCACCTACAAGTTTCTCAGCGGTCAGACCAATTACGTGATTTTCTTTTATTTCTTCAATTTCTGCATCGTGTTGACGCATTGCATTCTGATCTATCGCAATATCCTGTTGGACAAAAAAATTAGATAATCTTTGTCAAGGTATTTTTTGAATCAATTTTGATTTATTAAAAAACACGCCTAAAAAACCGAAGGGT
>Ga0268280_1002595_pt1 | contig 10260 bp, 7 predicted proteins | sample saktaG_9_FD_190139 | JGI IMG/M metagenome (GOLD analysis project Ga0268280, IMG submission 190139) | Saline water microbial communities from Sakinaw Lake, British Columbia, Canada - sak_2011_5_24_40m | ecosystem: Environmental > Aquatic > Non-marine Saline and Alkaline > Saline ...
AGGTCGGAAAAATGGTGTCATCGACGCCCTGGGCGCCGCCCCAGGTGCCGCCGATGGCAAGATTCAAAATCAGGTAGAACGGCTGATTGAAGGGCCAGTCGACGGTTTCGTCATAAAACACGAAGATCTGATTGATCGTATCATACGTGTAGGGGGTGTATTCGGCCGGATCGAATTCGACAGAGCCGAACAGCATGCCGTCGAAATACCATTCGAATTTCTCTTCCGTCCAGATGACGCCGTACGTATGGAACTCGTCGGCGACATTGATCGAAGTGATTTCTCCGGAGGTGATGAGCGAAGTCGTGCTGCCCCCGCGGCCGTTGGAGCCGTTGAAGCGGTCGGTGTGGAGCGTTCCCAGAACCGTGTTCATGTTGTAGCCGACGTGTTCCATGATGTCGATTTCGCCGCTGTCCGGCCAGCCGCCGTACTTCGAAGCGGATGGCATCATCCAGAAAGCCGGCCAGGTTCCGCGTCCCCGCGGCAGTTTGGCGCGCATTTCAAACTTTCCGTATTTCCAGTTTTCGGTCGCCTGCGTCCAGATCTTGCTGGAAGTATAATTGTTCGATCCATAGGTTTCCTTCAGGGCGGTGATGACGAGCGATCCGTCGACGATGGCGATGTTGTCGTGGTCGGCACCGGTATAGTATTGAAGTTCCTGGTTGCCGAAGCCGCCGCCGCCGGTCTGAAAGCTCCATTTGCTGGTATCGATGATCGTTCCCGGCGTCTCCGCTTCGAACTCATCGCACCAGACGGGAACCCAGCCGTCGACGATGTCGATGGTGGAACATTCTTCCGGAATCGTATCGATCAGGGCGGTCACCGTTGCCGTGGTTCCGGTGGTCGTCGTTCCGATGGTCGTGGTTTCCGTCGTCGTGGTCGCCGTCGCCGTGGTTCCGGTGGTCGTCAATTCCGTCGTCGATGTTGTTGTGGGTGCCGTTGTTTCGGTGGTCGTGGTTGCTGCCGTCGTCGCCGCTGTCGTGGTTTTGATCAGATCGCAGCCGACGGATGCCAACAACACAAGCACCGAAACGCACGAAAGTAAGATTTTTTTATGCATTTGCCAATTCCTCCGATTCCATGTGGAAACAGTTACATACACAATGATATCATAGAATGAAGCGTTTGCCAAATAAAAGAAGACGCATGGTTCACGCCTTCTCTTTGGCTTGCCGGATGGTGTCGATTGTCAACATCGTCATCGTCAGGACGATCACGGCGCCGCCGATAATCGTGTATCCGTTCACCGTCTGACCGAAAAACAAGACGTTCGTCAGGACCGTGAAGAACGGAATGAAGTTGATGAATACGTTGGGAACGGTCACGCCAAGAACGTTGACGGAATAGACATACAGAAAATAGCAGACGCCCGAACAGACGATGCCGAGGAAAAGCAGGTGCGCCCACTGCATGCCGGTGAAAGCGGCGAAATCGGGAAACGGACGGAACAGAAGCGTCGGCAGGAAGATCAGAAGCGCCATGATCGACTGGAGCGTCGTTACCTTCATGCTGTCGTATGTCATCCGCGCCTTCTTGATGATGAGGGAGTATACAACCCAAAATCCGATCGACAGAACCATGAAGACATAGCCGATCCATTCCTGCGACCCGCCCGCGCCGGTGCCGCCGTCATAAACAACGATCACTACGCCGACGATCGAACAGAGGATGTACGCCAGCTGTCGGATTGTGATCCGCTCTTTGAAAACGAGCAGGTTGCCGACCGCCATCGCCATCGGCGTCAGGGAAACCAGGATCGAAGCCGCTTCGGACGAGATGTACAGCATTGAGGAATTCTCGAAGATCGAGTACAGGAAGATGCCCATGAACCCCGCCAAAAAGAAAACGAGCAGGTCTCTTTTCGTGATTTTGAAGGACATTTTCGTCGCCAAAGCGATGACAAGGACGAAAATGACCGCAAAAACATAGCGGAAGAACCCGAGGGTGACGGGATCGATGACTTCGATGATGGCGTCGATCGAGACGAAGGACATCCCCCAAAAGAGGACGGCAAGCAGAATCGCTGCGATTCCGGATATTTTTTTCATCAGCGTTCACCGCCTTTCCCTTTGTTTTCTTTCATGACAGCCGATCGGCCAAGAAGACGAATGCCCGGACATCAAGCGTTTCCGCACGACAGCCCGGATCAATGCCCGCGGCGCGTAAAATCGCTTCCCATTCGTCTCGCGATCGGTCAGGATACCCGTCGCGAAGGTTGTTCAGGATCGTTTTACGCCGCTGGGTGAAACATTTGTGAACCATTTCGAAAAAGAATCGTTCATCCTTCGCCGGAATTTTCGGCTGGCGGTCGACTTCAATCGAAACGACCGCCGAATCGACGTTGGGCGCTGGGATGAATACCGTCCTCGGCACTTTGAACAGGTGCTTCACCGAAGCCCGGTAACGGATCGCGACCGTCAGGGCATTGTAATCCTTCGTGCTCGGATTCGAGGTTACGCGATCGGCGACTTCCGCCTGCATCATTAAGACGAGCCGGGTTACCGCTTTCGTCGTTTCCAGAAAACGCATCATGATCGGTGTCGTGATGTAATAAGGAAGATTGGCGACGACGATGACTTCCGTCACGTCGGAAAGATAAGCGCTGATATCGGCGTCGATATCGGCTTTCAGCACGTCCTTGTTCAATAAGATGACGTTTGGATACTCCTTCAGCTTACTTTCAAGAATCGGAATGAGTTCGGTATCGATTTCATAAGCGAGGACTTTGGGCGCGGCACCGGCAAGCAGGGTCGTCAGGGATCCGAGTCCCGGTCCCACCTCGATGACGCCGGTCGAAGCGGTGATGTCGGCGGCGCGGACGATTTTGTCGAGAATGTTCCTGTCGGTGAGAAAGTTCTGACCCAGATGTTTCTTGACGCGGAATCCCTGTTCCGCAAGAATCCGTCCGACGGACCCTTTATTTGACGAATCGTTCATGATCATCCATCCGTTCCAAGGAAATATCAAGCATGTTAAGCCACTTGAGCAGCGTTTTGCCATTTGATTTCGGCAATCCGAGTTTCGCGCACAGCCGTTCGCGGTTCGTTTCGGCGTCGCGGCAGCCGCACAGGCCGCGTTCGTACAGATCGGCGATGGTGATGTCGCCCTTGCGATCGCCGATGACCGTATAGACACCGGCCAGAGCGGCTTTGATATCGGCGGCCGTGGCGTGTTCGACGCCGACTTTGCGGCCGTCCCGACTGACCGCCGCCCGGCGTGGCAAAAACGCGATTTTCGTTCCTGGCACCGCGGCCACGATGCGATCGGTGATCTGCCTTCCCGGGTGGTCGGGATCCAAAAACAGGATGACGCCGCGCGTTGTCGCCGCCTGGCGGATTAACACGAGCGTTTCGTCGGCGATTTCGCTCCCGTTGGTCACGATGCATTCGACGCCGGGAAACACGGATTCCATTTTTTGACGATCGTGGACGCCTTCCACGACGACGATTTCTTTCAACATCGCTGATCTTCCTTAGAAATGATGGATTTGGGAGCGAAAGAACGGGCCGCCGAAATCGCGCTGCCCGCTAATCGTTTTGAATTTGGGAGGGGAAATTCTTTTGTTTCGTCATTGCGGGAACGATGATCGAAATGGCCTGTCGGCAGACTTTGACGTCCTGATTGCCGTGTCCGCCGGATTCGCCGTCGACGTTCCATTTCGACTTGGTGTCGGTGATGACCTTGAGTTTGCTGGTGCGGAACCGCTTGACGAGCGGGGTCGACCAGAACGGCAGGAAGAACGAGAAGAAATAGATGAGGTTATTGAAAGGAAAATGATAACGATAGAGGACGACGTCGACGAGCCCGTCGTCGAGCGTTGGTTTGTAGATCATGTTGATGCCGGCGACCCGCTTCGAATTGATGATCAGGATGAGCGAGAAGCGGCCGCGGATCTCGCCGCCGTCATGGATGACCCGCATCCGCATCCGGGGAATCGAAACCAGTTCTTCGGCGCCCTTGACGATGTAGGCGAGATAGCCGATTTTCTTCTTCAGGCGCGAATCGGTGACGTAGCTGATATCGATGTAGGCGCCGTTGCCCGACACATAGCAGAAATACCGGTCGTTGGCCTTGACGACATCCATTTTGACGGCCGTATTCGAGAGGATGTTGTCGAGGGAGCGCGCCACGTCCTTCGACAGCCCGAGCGTGTGCCCGATGTCGCAACAGGTCCCTGAAGGAATATATCCGATCGTCGGCCGATACGTGAAATCCATCATGCCGTTCACGCATTCGTTGAACGTTCCGTCGCCGCCGACAATGATCAGCCGGTCATAGCGGTCCTCGCATGCTTTGCGGGCGAGTTCGGTCGCCTGTCCGGGATACGCAGTTTGATAAGCGGTGACGGCGTGGTCGTTCAAAGAAAGCCGCTTCACGACGTACTGAAGTTGGCTGGCGAACGTTTGTTTGCCACTCATGGGATTGTACACGATCATCGTTCTCATCCGATTGGTCACCGCGCTTATTATATCACAATTACAGCGGATGCACCATCACGATTTGTAGCCACACGCACGTCATGTGATGATATAATGGATACAGGTGATTTGCATGCAACGGATCGACACCGTACTGTTCGACCTCGACGGGACTCTCGTCGATTCCATCCGCCTGATCGCGGACACTCTCGTCAAAACGTTAAAGGAATACGTGCCCGGCCGGACGTTTACGTCCGCCGAAATCGAACTCATGATCGGCCCGCCGCTGGCCGTAACGTTTGCCAAATTCCGACCGGAAGCCGACGTCATCCAGACGATGATCGAGCGCTACCGCGTCATCTACAAGACCGACGAACTGAATTCGATCAGCCTTTACCCCGGCGCCGCGGAAACGCTTCTGGCCTTGAAACGCCGCGGCTTCCGCCTCGGCCTGGTCACGTCCAAGTTTACGGAATCGGCGATGCCGTCCCTTCGTCATTTCGCCATCGACCGCCTGTTCGACGTGATCATCGGCCTGGAAAGCGTGACCCGGCACAAACCACACCCCGAACCCGTCGAAAAAGCGCTTTCTGCCTTCGCCCACGGCGAAGCGGTCATGGTCGGCGACACCGAAAGCGACCTGCTCGCCGGGAAAGCCGCCAAAATCCTCACGTGCGGCGTCGCCTGGTCGTTCCAGCACGCCGCTCTGGCGGCGCTTCATCCTGATTTCTGGATCCACGATTACGCGGAACTGATTACCGCGATCGAACAATACAATATGAGGGAGGAATAAATATGGATTGCGTGTTTTGTCGAATTTTGAACGGGGAGATTCCCTCCTACAAAGTATTCGAGAACGATGACGTGCTCGCCATTCTCGACATCTCGCAGGCAACGAAGGGCCATACCCTGATCATCGCCAAGAAACATTACAAGAATCTGTACGATATCGATGCCGCGCAGGCCGGCAACATTTTTTCGGTCGTGCCGAAGATCGCCAATGCGATCAAGAAAGCCTTTAACCCGATCGGCATGAATGTTATCATCAACACGGAAAAACCATTGCAGACGGTGTTTCATTTCCACATCCATCTGATTCCGCGTTATCCGTACGACGGCGTCGACATCGATTTCATCAACAACCAGGGCAATACTTCGACCGAAACGTATCTGCAGACAACGGCCAAAATCAAACAGAATTTATAGAATCGAAACGACAGAAAACGCGTCTTCCGGCACTGGCCAGAAGACGCGTTTTTGTTTGTCATGATCTTAGTAACTGTCGCTCAGGAGTTCATCGACGTCTGTTTCGGACGCGTCGTCTTCGTCTTCCTTATCTTCTTCGCCGAGGAACTGCTTGTATTCCTTGGCGAAGGTGGCCGCATCTTCCGTGATCGTCGCTGCCGCCGCGATTGGCCGGTTTTCCGGCACGATGGCTGCTGATTCGGCTTGGCCGTATTCCTCTTCATCTTCGGCCCGTGGTACGATCGCGATCGTCGCGACCTGGTGGCCATCAAGAAGATTGATGATCCGGACCCCCTGGGTCGAGCGTTTCGTCTGCGTGATCTGGTCGATCGGAACGCGGATGATCATGCCCTTGTCGGTGACGACGAGCAGATCTTCCTCCGGCGTGACGGAAACGAGTTTCCGCAGTTCGCCGTTCTTTTCCGTGACGTTGATCGTCTTGACGCCTTTGCCACCGCGTCCCTGGAGCCGGTATTCGCCGACGATCGTCCGTTTGCCATAGCCTTTTTCGGTGATTGCGAGGATTTCGTTGCGCTCCTCGGTGACGGTCGTGACGCCGATGACGTGGTCGCCGGCAGCGAGTTCGATGCCTTTGACGCCGGCGGCGTTGCGGCCCATGTAACGGACGTCTTCTTCATTGAAGCGGATCGCCTTGCCGTTGGAGGCGCCGATGATGATGTGGCGGCAGCCGTCGGTCAGTTTGACGCTGTGGAGCGAATCGCCTTCGCGCAGCGAGACGGCGCGGATGCCGTTGGTGCGGATGTTCTGGAAATCAGAAACCTTCGTCCGCTTGACGATGCCTTGGGCGGTCGTGAAGAAGAGATAGCCGTTTTCGAAATCCTTCACGCTCATGATGGCGGCGAGTTCTTCCCCGGCCACGAGGTTCAGGAGGTTGACGATTGGCAGCCCTTTGGAATTGCGGCCGAGGGCGGGAATCTTGTAGCCCTTCATCTTATAGACGCGGCCGAGGGTCGTGAAGAAGAGCAGGTAATCGTGCGTCGAGGTGGACACGATCGAATCGACGACGTCGTCCTCGTTGCATTTCATGCCGGTCTTGCCGCGACCGCCGCGGTTCTGCGATTTGTAGACGTCGACGTTCATGCGTTTGACGTATCCGTTGGTCGTCACGGCGATGATGACGTCCTCGACGGGAATCAGATCCTCGTCTTCGATGTCGTAGTCCCCGGTCGGATCGATCTCGGTCCGTCTGGCATCGCCGAAACGGGCCTTGATGTCGAGCGCCTCGGCGGTCAGGATTTCATGTTGGAGCGCCTCGCTGGCGAGGACGCGCTGGTAGAATTCGATCGCCTTTTCGATTTCAGCGAGTTCATCGTGAATCTTTCCCTGTTCCAGTCCGGACAGTTTGCGCAGTTGCATTGAAAGAATCGCCTTGGCCTGGAGCTCGGACAGATTGAAACTTGCCATCAGCCGCGCTTCGGTGTCGTCGAACGATTCGCGGATCGTCCGCACGACGGCATCGATGTTGTCAAGAGCGATGATGAAGCCTTTGAGCAGGTGATCGCGGGCCGACGCCTTGTCGAGGTCGAACCGCGTTTTCCGGAGCAGAACGTCGACCTGGTGCTCGAAATAATGGGCGATGATCTGCTTCAGGGTCAGGGTTTCCGGCCGGTCGTCGACGAGCGCGAGCATGTTGACGGCGAAGGTAATCTGCAATTGCGAATTCTTGTAGAGATTGTTGAGCAAAACTTCCGGATTGATGTCGCGGCGCAGTTCCATGACGACGCGCATGCCGTTGCGGCTCGATTCGTCGCGAAGATCGGTGATGCCTTCGATCTTCTTGTCTTTCGCGAGCTCGGCAATCCGTTCGATCAGCGTGGTCTTGTTGACCTGATAGGGAATCTCGGTGATGATGATGTGCTTTTTGCCGCTGGCGGTTTCGATGATTTCCGTTTTCGCCTTGACGCGGATCTGTCCGCGCCCCGTGAGATAGGCTTCGCGGATGCCGGCCAGGCCGAGGATGATGCCACCGGTCGGAAAGTCCGGCCCTTTGATGAACTCCATCAGTTCTTCGCCGGAGATTTCCGGATTTCTGATGTAGGCGACATATCCGTCGATGACTTCGTTCATGTTGTGCGGCGGAATGTTCGTCGCCATGCCGACGGCGATGCCCGAAGACCCGTTGACGAGCAGATTCGGGAATTTCGAGGGCAACACTTTCGGCTCGCGTTCGCTGCCGTCGTAGTTGTCGACGAAATCGACCGTATTCTTATGAAGGTCGCGCAGCATCTCGACGGTGATCTTGTCCATCTTCGCTTCGGTGTACCGCATGGCGGCCGCACCGTCACCGTCGACGGAACCGAAGTTGCCGTGACCGTTGACGAGCGGATAGCGATAGCTGAAATCCTGAGCCATCCGGACCATCGAATCATAGATCGCGGTATCGCCGTGCGGATGGTATTTGCCCATGACGTCGCCGACGATGCGCGCCGATTTCTTATATTGTTTGTCGGGATAGACACCCAGTTCATCCATGCCGAACAGAATCCGCCGGTGAACCGGCTTCAAGCCATCGCGGACGTCCGGAAGGGCCCGGGCGACGATGACGGACATGGCATAGCTGAGAAACGACGTCTTCATCTCGTTGGAGATGTTGACTTCGACGATTTTGTTCGCACCGATGTATGGGGCGACGTTTTGTCTGTTATCGTCCATGTGGTCTCTCCTCAAACATCCAGATTACGCACGTAAACGGCGTTTTCTTGGATGAAGTCTTTCCGGGTCGACACGTCTTCACCCATCAGCATGCTGAATACCTGGTCGGCTTCCATCGCGTCTTCGAGATGGACGCGGATCAGGGTTCTAGTCTCGGGATCCATCGTCGTTTCCCATAATTGTTCGGGATTCATTTCACCCAAGCCTTTGTACCGTTGGATGATCGGTTTGCCCGTGAATTTCTGCAACAGCAGTTCCATTTCCTTTTCTTCATAGGCGTATTCAATCGTTTTGCCCTGCTGAACCTTGAACAGCGGCGGCTGGGCGATGAAGATATATCCGTTTTCGATCAACGGCCGCATATACCGGTAGAAGAACGTCAGAAGCAGGGTCCGGATGTGCGCGCCGTCGACATCGGCGTCGGTCATGATGATGATCTTGTGGTAGCGCGCCGACCCGATGGCGAACTCGTCGCCGATGCCGGTTCCGAACGCCTGGATCATCGATAGGATTTCCTTGTTTCCGAGGGCTTTGTCCAGCCGTGCCTTTTCGACGTTCAGGACCTTGCCTCTCAGGGGAAGGATCGCCTGATATTCTGAATCGCGTCCCTGTTTGGCGGAGCCGCCGGCGGAATCGCCTTCGACGATGTAGATCTCGGAGCGGGTGGCGTCCTTCGTCCGGCAGTCAGCGAGCTTGGAAGCAAATCCCAGCATGTCGAGCGGTGATTTGCGGCGCGTGGCGTCGCGGGCTTTCTTCGCGGCCTCACGGGCCCGTTGCGCCATGACCGCCTTTTCGATGATCGTGTGGGCAGCCGTCGGGTTTTCGAGCAAATAACGGTCAAGCCCTTCGGACATGATGTTGGAAACGACGCGGCGGGCGTCGCTTGATCCGAGCTTGGCCTTCGTCTGTCCTTCGAACTGCGGATCCGGATGCTTGACGGAAATGATGGCGACGAGGCCTTCGCGGGTGTCTTCGCCGAGAAGCGATTCATCCTTCTTGAAAATGCCGAAATTCTTGCCATAATTGTTGATGATGCGGGTCAGCGTCAGTTTGAATCCTTCTTCGTGCGTTCCGCCTTCGGGGTTCGTGATGTTGTTGGTGAAGGGATAGATGTTCTGTGCGTATCCGGTGTTGTATTGCATGGCGATTTCCACGGTGATGCCTTCCTGTTCACCCTCGAAATAAGCGACCGTCGGATGAAGGATCTCCTTGCCGTTGTTCAGATATTCGACATATTCGCGGACGCCGCCGTCGTATCGATATTCTTTGTAAAGAATGTTCTGCGGATCGCGGGAATCCTTGATCGTGAACATGATGCCCTTGTTCAAGAAAGCGAACTGTTGGATCCGCGTTCGTAGCGTTTCATAGTCATATTCCGTCGACTCGGTGAAAACTTCCGGATCGGCGAGGAAGGTGACGATCGTGCCGGTCTTGTCCGTTTCGCCGATCTGAGTCAATTCCTGATGAACGAATCCGTGGTTGAATCCGATCTGATACATTTTTCCGTCTTTATGGATTTCGACGTTCAGATATTGCGACAGGGCGTTGACGACGGAAGCGCCGACGCCGTGAAGTCCGCCGGAAACTTTATAGGATTGATGATCGAATTTCCCGCCGGCATGGAGGACGGTGAACACCGTTTCGACGCTTGGCCGTTTCGATTTGGGATGGATATCGACCGGAATGCCGCGGCCGTTGTCCTCGACGCGGATGATGTTGCCCGGCAAGATGTCCAGATCAACGCGGTCAGCAAAGCCGGCGAGGGCCTCATCGACGGAATTGTCGACGATTTCCCACACCAGATGATGAAGTCCGCGGGGTCCGGTGGTGCCGATGTACATTCCGGGTCTTTTTTTGACGGCCTCAAGCCCTTCCAAAATTTGGATATTGCTGGAATCGTACTTGTTGTTTCCGTTATGATTGT
>Ga0268280_1002597_pt1 | contig 10250 bp, 10 predicted proteins | sample saktaG_9_FD_190139 | JGI IMG/M metagenome (GOLD analysis project Ga0268280, IMG submission 190139) | Saline water microbial communities from Sakinaw Lake, British Columbia, Canada - sak_2011_5_24_40m | ecosystem: Environmental > Aquatic > Non-marine Saline and Alkaline > Saline ...
TCAGGAATATTAGTGTCCGATACCGTCAGATTCGTTTCTGCAGATACTGTAAATTGCGTTGCGTCTGTATATCTTTGTGAATAGTCCGGATAGTCCTGTGCAAAACCTTGAATTGCTTGAATGGTCGATAACAAGTCACAGCCAGCAAGGACAAACATCAACGCTGCGACAAGTGAAATCGTTAATAACTTCTTCATGATAACCCCCTTAATAAATCTTTGGATACCTTAATGATACCATTAATTATACGGTTCGACAAATGGTTTTATTTGAAAAAAAATAAAAAGGGAAGAATTTCTTCCCAAATAGAGTGTGAATCTTATTGTAATTTATAATTCAAAATTCGTAAGTTGTGCTCCAAAAAAAGACTTTGGTTTTAAGTCAACAATGTAAAATACAGAAGTGTTAATAATCGAAATCCACCCATTTTGAACTTGATGATCTTGAATATCAAGTAACTTTTTATCAGTCGTTGCGTTAAAATTTTCAAATTCATTCAGTGTCGGAGAAAATGGCTTAGCCTTTGTTAAGTAATGGTATTTTATGAGATGGTGAGCGATGATTTGGGTTACGATTGGGTAGTTATATTTATTCATCTCTGTATAACTAGATTCATGTCCTACGGTTTCTTTATATTTAGTCAATCCTTCCATCGACACTTTTCTATGCAAAAAATCGTGATCAGGCATCGTAGTTAGGTGGCGGAAAGATTCCATCATTGGATAGTTGATATAAAGTTTCCCGCGGTCATAAGAATTGTTGAAATATTCAATCATGTCTTTGAGTGTGCTTTTAGAGTATTTTTGATAATGCGGGTCAAAATCAAAAATTAAATATATCGAAACATACTTTTGTGAAAGAATTTGCTTTTCTGAAGTGCTTTGTGCGGACTCTTTCAGCGTGAGAATCAAATCCAAATCATCATCTTTATTTAACTCATGAAATAACTCATAGATACAAGTATTGTAAGAGAAAATCTTATAATTCTCAAACCCAATGATTTTGTTCAAGCGTCTTAGCAAACTTGGTTCAGTTTTTCCGCCTTCGACAATGAACAAAATATTCTTATGACTCAAGGAACTCACCCTGTCGATACATTTTTTCAAGATTATGTCCTTCTCTTAACTCTTTCTCTGTGCACTTAAACAGTGGAGTGAGATGATTTGAAGAGAGTACCAGATAGCAATCTGGGCGAAGTAATTGATTAGACATTAATGCCGTATTATGAGTCGTGAAGACAGATTGAAATCCAGTTTGTTTACTGACATGCTCAATTATTTTTTCAGCTAATTCCGTATGATAAAAAGCATCAAATTCATCGACAAATAAGAACGATACTTCTGAAAACTTATGGCTCCAATAAAAATATAGAGCCAACGCTTGAGTACCACTAGATGCAGAACTCCAAAAAGGCACTGTTCTGTTCTTAAACTTATTGACAAGAACCTTTTGGCCGATAGGATCTGTAGCGATATCGATTGGTAAATCAATTCCGATATCCTGCAAAAACGCTTTAAATTTAGTAACTAACCCATTCTTTATAATATTATCGATAATGTCATCAGATCCTTTAAAGAAACCAATGTAATTAAAATTTTGAATGGATCTAAACCAAAGCATATTTCCAACAAAAGAAATTAGTTTTTTGATGATTGAGTCTTCTCTTAAGTTTGAGTTGTTCGCAATGTATCTTACAACAGATATATTCATATCTCTAAAATCAAAATTCAAGGTATCTGCATCAACAATTGACAGATTAGCAAGGTCCTTTTTATGTGTTTCAAAATTATAAGAAAATACTTTTTTTTGATTGATATACAATTCCTCATAAGCAAGTTTAGTTGGTTCAGACTTTCGATAATTATATCTTACTTCTTGGTCATCCAAAAGAAACGTATAAGAAAAATAGGCATAGGGTTCATCGCTGTTTCCATTCAGGTAATTGGTAACTTGAAGAGGGCTTTGCCCCTTATCAACAAGATGAATCGAAATGTCAAATATTGCCAATCCGAGATTGGTCTTGCCACTCGCATTTTGGCCATAAATTACTGAAGTATTCAATAATCCATTTTGAACAACATGAGAATTGAATTTGTAGTCCTTCACGTCGCTGAAGTCAAATACGATTTCGTCTTTAAAACTTTTATAATTTCTAACAGAAAATTTCTTTATCATTTTTTATCACCAACTTCATTATAAACGCTTCGGAATAAAATGTCAATGATAATGTAATTTTTTTACGGATATCTTGAAATATATCTGCGAATATTCGTTATGCGATTTTTGAAGATTAAAAAAGGGAAGAGTTTCTTCCCTTATTCAATGATTGTAATCCAGTCACTTGGCCCTTCTAAGTCCCCATATTGAATTTTGATTAAAAAGTCGTAAAGTAGTTTTGTAAAGGGACCAACTTCAGTCTCCGAATAAAACAAATGTGAATTTCCTTGATGAAATATACTGCCAATGGGTGTAATCACAGCGGCGGTACCACATGCACCAGCTTCTTGAAATTCATCCAATTTGGAAATCAGTACGTCTCGTTCTTCTACTTTGAGGCCCATGTATTCTTTCGCAATGTACATCAGAGATTTCTTTGTAATGCTTTGAAGAATCGAAGAAGACTTCGGTGTAACGAAGACACCATCATTCGTAATTCCAAAGAAGTTTGCACTTCCGACTTCATCGATTTTCGTGTGCGTTGTCGGATCAAGGTAAATGCAGTCTGCAAATCCGTTTTCGTGAGCCACGTGATTCGGATAAAGCGAAGCAGCGTAATTGCCACCAACCTTTTGCTTTCCAGTACCGTTTGGAGCGGCCCTGTCAAATTCTGTAATCATAAAATTGACTGGTGATAACCCGCCTTTGAAATAACTGCCAACAGGAGAACAGATAACTCCGAAAATGTACTCTTTTGCAGGTCTGACTCCTAGATTCACGCCTACACCAATGATATACGGTCTGACATATAAGGTTGCATTGCTACCGTATGGTGGAACAAACTCGATGTTTGCCTTGACAACTTGTTTGACTGCATCAAGAAATTTTTCGGTCGTAATTCTTGGAATTAAAAGCCTGTCACAGGATTCATGAAATCTTGCTGCATTGTCCTGTGGCCGAAATAAATTCACTCTACCATCTTTTCTTCGATAGGCTTTTAGACCTTCAAATGCTTGTTGTCCATAGTGTAACGCTGTAGAAAAACACGAAATCGTGACGGTATCCTCTTCACGAAGTATGCCTTCGTCCCAGTGTCCGTCACGATAATATGAAATATAATTCAGATTCGTCTTATGGTATTGAAAACCCATGTTTTTATAATCCATTCAATCATCTCCTCATCATGTATCCACAAGTATTATACAAGATATTTAAACCAATGAAAAGGTTTTCTTTTCTCGAATTACTTTTTTTCGATGACTCTTTTTAAAAATTCTTTGCATCGATCGGTTTTCGGTTGATGGAAAATGATTTCCGGACTTCCAGACTCGATGATACGCCCTTTGTCCATTACATAAACAATATCCGCAACCTCTTCTGCGAACTGCATTTCATGCGTAACGATGACCATTGTCATCCCTTGCGAAGCTAAATCTCTGATGACATTTAGCACTTCTCCGACCATTTCAGGGTCAAGTGCGCTCGTCGGTTCATCAAATAGGATAATGTCAGGAGACATTGTCAGGCTTCGCGCAATCGCAATCCGTTGCTTTTGTCCTCCAGATAGTTGAGAAGGATAGTTTTTTGCTTTTTCGGACAATCCTACTTTTTGAAGCATTAATTCAGAAGTAATTGTGGCCTCCGAAATTGTTTGTTTTTTTAAAGAAACCGGTGCGATTCTCAAGTTATCCAAAACAGTGAGATGCGGAAATAAGTGAAATCCTTGAAACACCATTCCCATCTTTTGACGCAAATGGTTAATATCGGTCGATTCATCCGACAAAGACACCCCTTCAAAATAGACTTCGCCTTCGGTCGGAGACTCCAGCAAATTAAGTGTTCTTAGCAAAGTGGATTTTCCAGATCCTGAAGGTCCAATCAACACGACAACTTCATTCTTTTTGACAGAAAGAGACACTCTGTCGAGCGCTACGGTTCCATCTTTAAATACTTTTGATACATTTTTGACATCTATCATTAATTCTTTATTCATCACTCTTCGCAAGCCTCCTTTCGAGCCGCTTCATTAATTGTGAAGTCGGATAGGTTAGTAAAAAGTAAAATGTAGCTGCGACGAGATAACTTTCCATAAATCCATAAGTTTGGCTTTTGATCATCGTCGCTTGGTAAGTGAGTTCTGCTACACCTGAATACATTAAAACGCTTGTCTCTTTAATTAAAGTGACAAATTCGTTTCCAAGTGCCGGTAGGATGTTTTTGATGGCTTGAGGAAAAATGATTTTCCAAAAAGTCATCGTGTAAGTCATGCCTAAAGAACGGGAAGCTTCCCATTGCCCTTTGTCGACGGAATTGATTCCTGCTCTGATGACTTCCGCCATGTAAGCACTCGAATTGATAAACAAAGTAAACATTCCGGGAATAAACGGAGACAGGTCGTAATTTCCAATCAATAGTACATTCACATGAAAGAGACTGTAAAAGATAATCAATTGAACGACAATCGGCGTTCCACGGATGATTTCCACGTACGCGCCGAAAATAAAGCGGATGACTTTGGATTTCATCATCCTTAATAGCCCGATTCCAATTGCAATCAATGTTCCAAAAGCAACACTGACAACGGCCAATACGACCGTTGTCAGAAGTCCTTGCAAGAGGATATTAATGTAATACGGATCAAGCAAAAACGAGAAATCCACTCTTACTCGCCTGAGTTCAGAATAATCGCATCGGAGACAATCGTGTCAAGCGCTCCGGAATTGATAAGGTCTTCTAAAACAGCGTTGATGGTCGCAAGAAGCTCCGTATTTCCTTTTTCAACCGCTACGGCACTACCGCCATCAGGCTCACCAATTTCAAAGTCCAAAATGGCAAGTCCTTCAACATTGGATAGATATCCTTCTGCGACGGGTTGTTCAACTAGCACGGCTTCAATCAATCCTTGTGACAACTTAAGAATGAGATCTGGAACGGCTTGTAGATAGACTTTTTGAGACAATGGGAAAGTCTCTTCAGCCAAATCTTGTTGGATGGATCCCATTTGAGCACCAATCCTGACTGTGTTTACGTTCAAGTCTTCGATGGTTTGATAGTCGGCTACGTTCTCAGAAGTCGTCAAAATCACTTGATGAGCTTCATAATAAACCATCGAGAAATCAACGATTTGTGCACGTTCTTCTGTTGGAGTCATCCCTGCGATGACAAAATCAACTTTCCCTTGAGACAAGTCATCAAGCACATAGTCAAATCCTTTGTTTACGACTTGCAGATTCATTTCAAGTTCGGCTGCGATTGCCAGTCCAATTTGAATGTCGATGCCGACTAGTGTTTGCGTTCCGTCGACATTCATTGGCCATTCATACGGAGGATAATCCGCGGAAGTACCCATAACGATGAATTCGGTGTAACTCTCGTCAATGATATAGGTAAAGATACTGCTGGATGTGCATCCTCCCAGAAACGTCGTTAGTCCTGTTAGGATTGCAATACTGATTAATACAAATAATTTTTTCATATGTTCTCTCCTTTTTCTATTTAAAACCCAATGTATGGATGGATTTTTTGTATAAAAAAATCCCTAGCAAAAGTTTGCTAAGGACGATTTAACCGTGGTACCACCTTAATTCCGGAATGACTTCCGGCTCTATGCAGTTAACGCCTGCCTACGTTCAAACCTCAGAAATTTCTTTCGATTCAAATGCTCCCAGACACGTTCACTCACACCGCATCCTTGTTTTCACCAACCACAAGGTCTCTATGAATTCCGGTCATGATTTACTACTTCTGTTCATTGCTTTGAATACCATTATAAAGATAATTCAAAAAGAAGCAATAGACATTTGAATGAAAATGTTTTCATTGATCCAATTGATTGTATACAACCTGTCCATCGATGATGGTTTGTAAGACTTTGATGAATGGAATTTGACGAACCTCAACTGAATTTGGATGCTTGTCGACAATGATAAAGTCATTCATTTCAGTTTCGTATATATAACGAAGATTTCCAGTCCTGTAGCAGTAGAGTGCCTCATCTATTGAAAAAGACTCATTGACGAGATGAGGATCTAAATTTGGATGGATTAAGGAAGTTCTTGTCATAGAAACGAAGAGATTCTCGAATGGATTGATATTTTCAACGGGTGAATCGGTTGAAAATCCTACCTCAATCCCCATTATTTTCATTGAATGAAACAAATAGGTTTCAAAGATTCTGTTTCCAAGTCGGTTTTGAATCATCGACAAATCGCTATTTAAAAAGATGGGTTGAACAATCGCACCGATATGGTGTTCTTTCATAACGCTGATTTGTCTGAAATCGACTATTTGGGCATGAATGATGGCGTGGTTATGAGCAACGCGCTTACTTGTGGAGATCACTTCAATGAATGCGGAAAGAACTTGATCGACTGCTCTGTCTCCAATCGCATGGATGGCAGAGTCCATCCCTGCATTGTCCGCAGTGCGAATCAAATTGATGAGTTCTTCATCAGAAAAGTTTAAAATTCCTCTATTTGTCAAATCGTCCGAATAGGGATGATGAAGTGCTGCCGTTCTGCCCCCAAGACTTCCGTCAGCGAGAAGTTTTAAAGGTCCCATTTTAAATTTCGGATACCGCTTGTTCGGATATCCTTTTTTTATAAAATCTTTTAAAGTATCGATCGAAGGAAGATTTACTTGCTCCGTGATTGACACATGCACTTTGCCTGATTGCTGGCTTTCTAGAATCGCTTCAATGACATCCTCATAAGGAATGTCAAAGATGCAGAAATCATCGCTAGCGACTTTTGTGATGCCGTTTCGGAGGCAAATCTCATCTGCAATCGTCAAATAATGGATTAAATCCTCTTTTGTGGGCTTTGGAATATGGTCATAGACAAAATGAATGTCTTCTTCCACAAAATACCCCTTTGAAGGAATAGAAGATGAATCCAAACTCTTGCCATTTAAATTCATAATCGAAAGCATTTTCGAATTAACAACTACAACATGACCACAAGTTCTGATCAAGACCATGGGCACTTCTTTTGAAACCTGGTCCAAATCAGACAGTTCAGGTACTCTCTTTTCTAAGAGATTCTCTTGGTTCCACCCTCGTGCGATGATGATGCTTTGATTGGGTTGTTTTTTAAGTTGATCTAAAAGCTCCTTCATCGATTTCACGTCTTGTAAAGGAATGAGGGTTGAAGAATATCCCATTCCGAGAAAATGACAATGTGAATCAATGAATGCTGACATTTTTACCATGAATGTCTCCTTAAAATTTTAATTCGTAGATTTCTTCTCCGCCTTCAATGAGGCCTGTCGTTTCAAAGCCTAACGAAGCATAGAGCGATCTTGCAGCGGAATTTTCCGGTTCAAAGCTGATTCTGATTCTTCTTTTCTTCGAAATCGTTTTTAGATATACAAGTGCTTGAATCATGGCTTCTTTTCCATAACCGAGTCCTTGGTATCTTTCATCGATCATCAACCTGTAAATCCAGACAAACCCATCGTCGTCGTCTTTTTTACACCACATGATGAACCCAACTGGATTGTCATCTGAATAAATCGCCTTCGGAACGAATTCTGGTTCAAAAGAAGCTTGTGCTAAAGAAAAAATATTGGTTGCGATAAAATCTTTTTGAGAAGGAGAAACTTTTAGATTGAAAATCATTCTATAATTATCTTTATCGACATCCACGAAGTGAATCGCTTTAACTCGTCGATTTTGCCAATTTGCTCGTTTAAGATCAAATACTTTGTGGACCTCTCGTTCATAGAGACTGTTTCCAATATACTGGAATCCACATTTTTCGTAAAGTCTAATTGCTTTGAAGTTTTCTTTATGAGGATCCACGGTTACAACTTCTGCTTTTGTGTTCTTGAATAACTGGTCAAGCACAAAACAAAAGCCTTGGAATCCAATGTTTTTTCCTCTTGCCTTTTCTAGTAGTTTGATGTCTATAATTGCTTTTTGTCCCTCAGTATAAGAGTAAAAGAGTTCCCCTTGGAATGTTTGATTGTCATAAATAGAGTAATGTGCAGTGTTTTCTTTCTTGTTCAGGACTTCGAGCCACTGAATGGCTTTTTCCATGTCATAACCGAGCCCTCTTGGAAACCCAACGAATTTCATGACTTCTCCATCATTCCATAAGCTGATTAAAGCTTCCAAATCTGATTCTTTTGTCTTGATATAATTTAGTCTCATAGGACCCTCCATTTTTAGAACTTCCACTTTACAATTATGATAATATGATATAATAACTTTAGAGGTGATGCAATTGGTAATGTTTTTCGTTCCAGTTTTCAAAGAAACGATGTGGGGCGGATCTAAACTCTCAAAAGAGTTTCTTTACGATTGCATTGACGGCACCGGTGAGGTATGGGGGATTTCGGCCCATCCTCATGGATTAAGCACAGTTTCCTCTGGAATTTACAAGGGGAATACGATTAAAGAACTCTGGGAAAAGCATCGCGATTTGTTTGGAAACCATCCATCCGAATCATTCCCAATTCTTGTCAAGTTTATCGATGCATTTGACGATTTGTCGATACAGGTACATCCGAGAGCCGAACAGGCAGAAAAGGAAGGGACTGTCGCTAAAGACGAGTTTCTTTATATCCTTTATTGTGATCCGTACACCGATATCATCATCGGTCACCATGCGAAGAATAAAGCTGAATTCATGAACTATATCGAACGTTTGGATTACCATCGCTTGATAAGAAGAATTCCAATCCATAAAGGCGACTCTTTCCTGATTGAGGCGGGTACACTTCACGCCATCAGCAAAGGCACCATGTTTTTAGAAGTGGAGCATTCTTGCGATATTGGCTACCGATTTTACGACTATGATCGAATCTACCATGGAAAGAAAAGACCGCTTCAAGTGAGAAAAGCAATGAACACTGTTAAAATTCCGGACGAGGAAATCAAGCATAACGTTGAAAACGAAACGTTTAGAGTGGACATCGTCAAGTATAAGAAAACGGAAACGATTGAAAATGGTAAATACGGTATTTTCTTCGTTGTATTGGATGGATCAGGATCCATCCAGCAAGAACCTAGCAAGAAAGGCGATTTTGGATTTGTTTCTTCAGAAGAATTGGAAATCGTCGTTGAAGGACACCAACAAATCGCTTGGATAACTTTAGTGTAATTACTTCTATTTTACTATAAACATTCTAAAAAGGCATGAAAATTCATGCCTTTCTTTTTTGAAGTCAAAATGAAGTATGCTTTTTCAGAATCATTTGACGAATTGGCATGGAGGGATGATTTTCATAGATGATGACTTCTCCCTCCCACGTTCTAAGTGTAAAGGAATTTTTTCCTCTTGAAATGATATATTCAGGCAATATGGGTGTTTTGCCTTTGCCGAGAGGTGCATTGACAATGTAATATGGAATTGCAAGTCCGGATGTGTATCCTCTTAAGTATTCCATAATTTCAATTCCATCATCAATCGAGGTGTTGAAGTGCATCGTTCCTTTGACGTGTTTGGCATGAAATAAGTAATAAGGACGGACTCTGATTTTTAAGAGTTCTTGATTCAAGCATCGCATGACGAACTTGTCATTATTGATGCCATTCAATAAAACAGCTTGATTCCCGAGTATAATTCCTGCATTTGATAATTTCTCGCAGGCGATTTTCGCTTCCTTCGTCACTTCAGCAGGATGATTGAAGTGGGTGTTTAGGTAGATGGGATGATATTTTTTAAGCATGCTTACGAGTTTATCTGTAATTCTCATTGGCATGGTCACTGGTGTTCTGGAACCAATTCTGATAATTTCAACATGTTCGATATTTCTTAGTTCTGAAAGCATCCATTCTAAAACCCGGTTTCCGAGTGTGAGAGGGTCTCCTCCAGTTAAGAGAACATCTCTAATCTCGGTGTTTTCCCTAATGTAATTTATCGATTCCTGAAGTCGTTTTTTCGGGCTCATTTTGTCGACATCCTCAATGTTTCTTCTCCTTTGGCAATGTCTGCAATACATGGCACATTCATTCGTCATATTGATAATCAAACGATCCGGATATCTTCTCGTAATGGTTCCAGCTGGGTTGGTGTACTCCTCTGCCATCGGGTCAAGAGAGTGGGTGAGGTCTCCAAGTTCAAACGAACTTGGGACTGCCATTAATTTGA
>Ga0268280_1002600_pt1 | contig 10244 bp, 12 predicted proteins | sample saktaG_9_FD_190139 | JGI IMG/M metagenome (GOLD analysis project Ga0268280, IMG submission 190139) | Saline water microbial communities from Sakinaw Lake, British Columbia, Canada - sak_2011_5_24_40m | ecosystem: Environmental > Aquatic > Non-marine Saline and Alkaline > Saline ...
ACGACTGTATATTGTTACATAATCTCTAAATTCTTCCCAATAAAAAACTTCATAATCATCATAATAAACTTCATTATAACGATCTGGATTTAAAGACATTTTGCCTGTGATATCATAAACTTTTAAAATAATATTAAAAACTTCATGACATCTATCAACAAACGCATTGTTCATTAAATGATATTCGTCAGAGAGTTTTTCTGCTTGTTCATATAAATTTTTATTCAACACACTCATAGTTGATATTTTCCATCAAGTTTTTCTAAAATATCAAGACATTCTTGCAGAGAATTAAATCTATAATTTTGATAATATTCATTATCTTTATCACAAGATGGTTTATCTGCAACCCAAACACCTTTTTTATTTAACACACATAAACCACTAATATTAATAGAAAAGCTAATTGTTTCAGAATCTCCTTTAACACGAACATGTTTTTGTACAATAACTGGGTTGTAAACAGAACTATAATTTTTTAGACCATCAATATGCCATTCATAAGGAATTGCTTCTAACATAGTTTTTCCCTTCCTTTGAAATTCACTTAACACATAGGAAACTTACACATATCTAGTATAGCTTCTAGTCAAACAAAATCAACTGTTGCGGTTGATTATTTATTATTTGCAATAATTTTAATACAACGAACTTCTCCAGAAAAAGAGCAATCTTCTTTTTCTGTGCATGAAAATACATATTTTTTAAATTTAGTTAAAACTTCTTTATGGGGATAAGAATGAGGACAATCTATACAATGTTGTTTTTCTGAATTTGCCTTACTGCAAATAAACTTATCATCTTTTTGCATTCTAATAATTCCTAATTTTTCTTTGGCCTTTGTATTTTTACACACTCTTCATAATTATAAAATAAAGATTGAATGTCTTTAATTTCTTCAGATAATTTATTGTAATCATTACTATTTATAACAACATCTGTTTTCTCTAACTTTAATTTTATTTGATCAATTTTTTCCCTTAAGTCTTGAATTTTCTGTTCAAATTCTTTAATTTTTTGCTCAATTTCTTTGTCAATTTCGACTTTTTGTTCTATTTGTTTGTTATTAACTTTCACAAATTCATTATTTATTTCTACAATATTTCTATCCGACAGTTTTCTCAATTCCTCAATTGAATTCATTAGTTCAATATAATTGTTTGAAATTCTTTCTGCATTAGTTAAACTTTTTTCATTTGCACCTTTAAATCTTTCATCATTAAAATCATTAATCATTTGCTGGCCAGTCTCAAGAAAATATATTCTATTATCTAGATTATTAAGAGATAACACACTATTACTAATTGATGTATTTATTTTTTTGATATTAACTAACATTTCAGAATCGTCATATTTAACAATGTTAGTTATATACTTTGTTTGAGTTAATTCATGATTGTAAATAAGATAAACAGTAATAATTACAGAAAGCAAAAGAATAGAAAGAAAAGATGTAGAAAGTCTATATTTTATATTCATTTTTTCACCTATAAAGTAAATTACCTTATAAGCATTTTTCTCTATAGTATCAACATTATCCTTTAAGAAAACAACAAATATTTATTTAAAATTATTATCCATATAAACAAAATCAACATATTTAGATTTATGTATTTCATTGAGAAACATTGACTTGTCATAATAAATCGGACCATTATATGATGGTCTACATTGAGACTGAGTTATAAAGAGTTTGTCTTGTGCTCTAGTAATGGCTACATAAAATAAACGTCTTTCTTCTTCTATGTCGTCAGGATCATCAGAAGTCAAAGCATATTTATGAGGAATTATTCCATTATCTGCTCCTGCAATTATTACTACTGGAAATTCTAATCCCTTAGCAGAATGCATTGTCATCAACTTTACCTTATTCTCATCTTTAATATCATCTGTATCAGTTTGTAAATTTATATATTCTAAAAATTCATTGATATCACCACTTTCACCAGCACTCCATTCTTTTACCATTGTCATAAAAGACGAATAAATGTCTAAAGCACTACTAATACCTCTTACAACATCTCCTGGTTGAGTGGTGTTACTTATATTTTCTATATATTCATATAAACCAGAATCTTTAAAAATTCTTTCAGCAATTTTTATTAATGACGTATCATTTTCTTCATTAACAGACATAATTTTAAAAAACTTTTTTAGCTCTTCTTTTCTTTTTCCACCAATAGATTTGATATTAATATAATCTAAATTAGATAAAGCTTCCATTAATGTACAATTATTATTTACACAATATTCAGACAATCTATTTACCATTTCATCGGCAATTGATCTACGTGGACAATTTACAATCTTGTTAAATGCAATTGAATTTTTTGGATTTGCATAAAATCTAAGATAATTAATACATAACTTAACAACAACATATTCAAAAAACCCTGATCCATTCACAACTTTACAAGGAATTTTAGAATATCTAAGTTTTTGCTCAATTCCTCTACTCATTATATTTGTTCTATAAAGAATTGCAATATCCTTATAAGAATATTTATCCTTTACTAAAGTTTTAATTTGATTAGCAATCCAATCTTCTTCTTGAAGAGAATAACTAAAACCATAGACTTTTACATTATCCCCAAAATCATTTATTGTATATAATTTTTCGGAAATCCTATTTGTATTATGATTAATTAAAGTAGATGCACAATCTAAAATGTTTTTAGTAGATCTATAATTTAAAGATAAAGCGATAGTATCTGCTTGGCATTCTTTAACAAACGACAAAACATTAGTAGGATCAGCTTGTCTAAACCTATAAATGGACTGATCACAATCACCTATTAACATTAAATTATTATGATTCTTGGAAAGAAGTTTTACAACTTCATATTGACAATAATTTAAATCTTGACATTCGTCTACCATAATATAATGAAATCTATCAGAATATTTATTTCTAACATGATCTCGTTTTAACAATAAACGATACGTAACACACAACAAATCTCCAAAATCCATACAATTATTAGATTTTAAATAATCTTTATAAAACTTATATAATTGACAAACATTTATATCATTTTTTTCTGCGAACTCATCATCAGATTGTAAGGTGTCTTTTTTATAGTTGATTTTAGATAAAACCATGCCGATATCAACACCTGACTTGTCTTTGTTACTTTTAGTTTTAAGACAGATAGATTCAGCTCCTTTCTTCAGTATGGTTTCCTGGTCCGAAGCGTCTAGAATCGTAAAATTAGCCTTGTAGTGAGGTTTTAGCTCTACAACTTCATTCCTTAAAATCTTTGCACCCATGCTATGAAAAGTGGATACCCAAAGTCTTTTAGTAATGTGTGGTCCAACAACTTTTTCAATTCTTGATTTCATTTCATTTGCGGCTTTATTTGTAAAAGTTATGCAAAGAATATTTTCTGGAAAAACTCCATCATTCAGTAATTTTATAGTTCTCTCTGTTAAAACTCTAGTTTTCCCACTGCCAGGACAAGAAGTAATAAAACTATAACCATCTTTAAACGCAACAGCTTTTTCTTGTTGTTTATTTAATTGCATTAATTTCCCCCTATAAAAGAACAGGGCCACTATTTCTAGTGGCACCTATATTACACAAGAATATTGCATTCATTAAAAACTTCGATAATGTTATCAAATTCTTTTAATGCTTGTGTATATTTATTTACCAAATATGTAGCTTCTTTTTCATTTTTTAACATAAGAAAAGATGTTCTTTCTAAGTTGTCATTCATATCAAAATATTTAATTATATATGCCAATTTATTCTCTTTTTTGAGAAATCTAACATATTCAATATAATTAGTTCCTTTTGATTTTGTTAAATAGCCAACTACAATTGAAACTTCTTTTCCAAATAAAATTTCAATTTCTTTAATTGTAAGATAATATTTATTATCTACAGATACATGCCTAGATAATTTTAACATGACAGAAAGTGAATGTAAAAAACATTCACTTCCATCTTTTGTCTTTATCCCATAAAACGCATTACAAACATATTTGACTGCATCTTCTAAATTCATTTCTTACCTTTATAAATTACATTTGAAATACAACTAACAGCCTCTTCAAGAACGGCGACTCTAACTGTTTGAGAAACATTGAAATTCTGAACATCCTTATTTTCTAAAATTGTTTTGATCTCATCAACCACATTTCTAATAGTCTTTTTACAAAATGATTGTGAATTTACTTTTCCACAATAGGGACAATAACGAAAAATAATATTGTTCACACCACTATTTGGAATCACAAGTTCATCCAAAACCTCATTCTCTAAATAAACTTTTACTAAATCATTCTTAGTTGCAGTTGATTTTACAAGTTCACTCATTTCTTCACAACAAGTCATCTTACATCTCCTAATTTAAGATAGTAATTCATGGAACCAAATAACGCCATATCATTTCCTTTTGAAGTTTTAACCTCCCAAGATCAAAACTTACCTATATAATACATTTTTTTATACAATTCTTAAAATTTTTGTAAACTTTTTTCTTCTTCTAAAGCTTCGTCTTCCAAAACATCTCTTTCTATTTCAATACTTTGTGAAAGAATTTGCTCTTTCTTTTCTTTAGTAGAATAGAAAACTTCGTTAATTGAAGATAGCCAAACAGCAAACTGATAATCTCCATTAGAATCACATATTACTATTCTACTTTCATCTCTCAATTCTTTACAAAAATTATTGTAAGTAAACTTTAAATATGAATATTCACCAATAACAATTCTTCCAGAATCTGATCTAAGAAATAAGTTATCAATTAAATCTTGATCAGTATACTTTAAAAGAGATTTAATTGTTTCAATTACAATTTCTCTTTGTGAATAAATTCCTCTAAAACAATTCTTTTCAGATAATACAAGCGGCATATTAACTCTCCATCATTTTCACTAACTCATCACCAGTAATAATAGAAATTCCATATTCCTTTGCCTTATCACTCTTACTGCCGCTTCCATCTCCTGCTACTAAATAATCTAACTTCTTAGATACAGAAGTCAATACCACTCCACCAAAATTTTTGATTAACAACTGAATTGAATCTCTATCATCATAGAATGTTTCATCAGCAAAAGCTAATTCAACATGACCACTTACACAAAATGATTTTCCATTCAAAGTATTCTTTACAAAAGTAGATTGTTTCTTTTCAATCTTAACGTATTTCTTCAATTCATCAGATAACCATTTTGTTTCTTTTAATCCATTAATAATTGCAGTTTCAGTCGTTTCTGCAATTCCCTCAATATCTGTTAATTTTGATATTACTTCCATTGTGTCAAAATTAACAATGTCAGCAATCTTAGCTGAAACATCTTTCCCGAGACAATCAATTCCTAAAGACATTAAGAAGACTTCTGGTGTTTGCGTTCTAGCTTCGCTAATTGTAGCTAAAGCATTGTCAGCTTTTTTATCTCCCATTCTATCCAATGTCATTAATTGATACTTTGTAACTCTAAATAAATCTGAAGGATTATTAACAATCCCTTTTTCCACTAACTGATCAATTAACTTTTCTCCAATACCATCCATATTCGTTACTGGCTTTGAAATATAATGTTTAATCAACTTGACAGATGCACCTTTGCATTGAGTGTTGGGACATAATAAATCAACACCATCAAGCACTAACTTTGTTTTGCAAGCAGGACATTCTTTAGGAATATTTAATCCTTCTTTTGAAATTTGATCAATAGGCTTAACTGTATTCAAGAAATGTGGAATTACGTCTCCAGATCTTTCAATAACAATCATTTCTCCATCAGAAATTCTATTGTCATATACAAACTTAGCATTATGCAATGTAACTCTTGAACAAACCGCGCCAGACAATTCAATTGGATCAATAATCCCAACTGGAACAACTCTTCTTGTTCTAGTAATATCCCATTCTTTTCTAATTAACTTGGTTTCACCTTGTTCAGAAGCAAATTTATATGCCAATTCATATCTTGGATGATGATTGGTGCAACCTAATGATTCCCTTAAATCTACATCATCTAAAGCAAATACTAGACCATCAATAGCAACTGGAAGTTTATCTCTAAACTTCGTTGTTTCTTCAATACAAGCTTGAATACTCACTAATGCTGATGAATTTTTAATTCTTGCTGTTTTAAAGCCCATTTCTTCTAACATTGTAAGTTGTTGCATCTTAGACAGTCTTTTGCCGTCAATTTTTAAAGAATACACAAAATACGTTAAATTTCTACTTGCCGTTTCTAAGAAATCTTTCTGTTTAAGAGAACCAGCCGCCGCATTTCTAGGATTGGAAAACAATTCCTCACCCTTCTCCTGTCTTTCTTTATTCAACTCTTCAAAATCTTTATTCAACATTACAACTTCACCACGAACTTCAAATCTATAATCTGGCCATTTTTCAGGAACACTACCATTAACAAAATAAAAGTTATTTGAAACAACATCTCCAACAGTGCCATTACCCCTTGTATGGGCTACTTTAATCTTCTTATTTTCATAAACAACTCTTAAAGACATGCCATCAAGTTTAACCATTGGTACATATTGATAATTGCCGATAAACTTTATGACCTCTTCAATTGAATAGACTTTATCTAGTGATAACATTTTATCGGCACCAAAGTCTACATAATTTATTTGTTCAAATCCATCAGAAGGAGCACCTACTTCTAAAAAAACAGGATGGTCTGGAATCAATTGCTTTAAACGCATTTCAGCACCATCATATACTTGATCAGACACTAATGGATGTCCATTATAATATGCCTTTTTCCAAATTCTAATATTAGAAACTAATTGCTTCGCTTCTGACAATTCACTTTGAGAAAGACGTTTCATTTTTTCTCCTTAAAAAGCATGAATCCACATTTATTCTCACCATATCATACTATACGACGACAACAGAAAAAGTCAAACTACAATTAGACATTTTCTTTATTCCAAAAACGATTTAAAGCTATATCAGAACATATTTGTTGAAATTGTGCTGAAGTTTTATTCTCTCCTTGTTCTACAAGATCATCCCACATCTTTGAATCATCAGGCAACATGTATTCTACCATAGCCTGCCTTTCAGCAGAGGCAATGCATCCAAATGAAATAACTTGATCAATTCTACCCGGTCTAGAAATAAAAGCTTCCTCTGAAGCGATAGCATCACTTATTTTACTTAAACTGTTTACTGTGATAAATGATAAAATCCCATTATTTGAATCAACTCCGTCAATACAATTTAAAAAGCATTCAAATGTCAAATTGTCTGTATTCATCAAATGACTAACATTTTTTCTTCCTTCAAAGACTCTATCAAAATCTTCAAATAATGCTATACATGGAGCATGAGATTTTACTTTAGTCCATTCTTTAATAAAATGGACATTGTTTAAGCTGGCTAAATCAAAACAAAATATTGGCAAATCTAATTTTTGAGCCACATATCTAACAAAGCTTGTTTTTCCAGTTCCAGGTTCTCCATGTAATAAATATCCTCTTTTCCATGGTATCTGTCTTTCTAAAAACCATTGTTGATGATTTTTCCAAATTTCACATTGATTATAAATTTCTAAAATATATTTTGGATAAAATAAAGAATCATATTGATTAGAATTATTTATCATATCTTCTGGTAAATGAGTTTCAGAAGATAAAAATCTACATTGTATTGATTCCTCATCTACAGTGTCTATTGATGTATTCATTATTAGTGCATCTGAACTATTATTTTTTTTATCTTCTTCTTTAGTAATAGTTTCTACACGATATCTTGTATTAGTTGAAAAATTAGATCTACATTGATTAAGATAAATTTCGCTATTTTTTATTAACTCTTTACAATTTATAGTTCCTCTTATAAATGACACTTTATAATTATAACGATCCTCTGTGCTAATATAAACAAATTTACATTTTTTTCTTAAAAACATTCTAGATTTTTCTACACATAATCCACTAAAAAACACAACATATCTTTTCATTTTTAGTTTAGAGAAAACGTTAAACGTTCGGTAATAGTGATCGCTAGTTTGTATTTGTGTGTACCCAATACTTTTTAGATATCCAATAAGAGCAATTGACGCCATATAATCAGAAGTTATATTAACAAATATTATATTTTGAATAAAAGAAAAGAATAACTTTATTTTATCCCACAAAACACCAATAACACCAAAAGCAGCAAATACACCTAACGATGGAATTGTCATTTTAATCTCCAAAAAATAAAGGGAGTGTGAAATTCACACTCCCACACCAAACTAAACTATAACTTAATTACGCTTGAATTGCAATCTTCACTGGTTTATTTTCTTTTTTCTCTTCTTTTCTTAATGGAACTGAAATTGTTAAAATACCATTTTTGTATTCTGATGTAATATGTTCATAATCAAAATATGGATCAAATGTTATTGATTTTTTATATAATATTTTCCCCAAGATGCCATTTTCTTTTTGATCAATTGTAATATTTAATTTATTTCCAATTGCCTCAATAGAAATTTCTGAAATATCTACACCAGGAATGATATAAAAATACTTATAAACATCACCATCCTTTAAACTATAAGGATTTTGAAAAGACGACTTAATCTTATTTAAGTCAAGATACTCATTGAAAAAATAATCAAAATCAGAACCAGAAAATAACATACCCATTTGCTTTTCTCCTTTTATTGTTTGTCCTATCCAATACCATCTTGGACATCTACAATATAGCATTCTCCATGCCAACCACCATGCTTCTAACGAAAATAAGCCACAACTTACTCTCACGCAGGCGAATGTATCTCCGCATTCAGTGTATATACCCACACACATTCAGTGTATACGCGCACATTCAGTGCATATACTCGCATTCAGTGGGTAATTTTGACTTTTGGGCTGTGACACAATGACACACAATGGCATCAATAAATATATGTTATATTGCATTAGCAGATGCAATAACCTGATTAATTTTCTCTTTTTGTTGTAATCCAATTAATTTTGCATGAATCTTACCATTTTTATATACTAATGTAGTAGGAACACTTGTAATTCCACAAGAATCTGCTAAATTATAATTTTCTTCAAGATCAACGACTCCAACAGAAATATTATGCATTTTTTCAATATCTTGTAATATTTGCTTTTGTATTTTACAAGGACCACACCATGTAGTAAAAAATTCTACCAAAGATATCTTACCATCCGTAACCGTTCCAAAATTATCCTGGGTTAATTGTGTCATTTTTATTTCTCCTATTATACTACAACTATGTTAATGTGTATCATTTCATTTAAAGAAATTAACTTTCCTACCTTTCAATTAAGATAAATATTGTGACTTTTATAACGTTAATATGTACTTGTTAGATAAGTCTTTATAACTTTTTTTATTCACCTTAATTTTATCAAAGAATTCAAGATACAATTCAAGAGAAGTATGGACACCAACCATACCACAATGCTTACTTCTTGATAGTAAAGGACATATAGATACTAATTTGGCGTCTAAACAATGAGCCAAGATACACATATCCCAAGAATAATTAAAATTATTTTCTTTTTTTAATACTTTATTAGCTAAATTAATGTCATTCCAATGTTCAATAAATACATTTTCCCATTGATTGCTAAAACAAGACCATCCCCAACCTAAAAAATATTGAAGTTCTCTTATTATAGACTCTTTTTCTACCAAATTATCACTACTATACAGTGTATAAGCAAAATATTTATCTCTATCTTTAGTAAACTCATCAAAATACCAATTTAATAAATTAAAAGCATCAGGAGCTAATATTAAATCATCTTCTAAATGAACGTTATATTCACTACCACTCTCAAAAGCCCTATTAATACAATTAAATATATTTTTATTTAACCCCAATTTTTCTTTATTAACTAAAATATCTTTATCAATGTCTATATTATTAATCATATCAAACATTTTGTTAAAAGTATCAGGATAATCTCTATAACTTGGCTCAAAATTTACAAATAATTTATAATCTTTATAATCATTTTGTAAAAAACTATATACTAATCTTGATAAATAAATTTCTCGTACTTTAGTAGGGTTAATTGTCAAACTAATTGTTTTTAAACACATGTTTATTATTTTCCTTGTAAATAATTCCATAATTCATGAATGATATATAAACTAACATCTTCTGGAGTAAATTTTCCAGTTTCTTCATATAATGGACAACTATATTCATATATCCCTAAATTCATTCTAATAACATGCCCCAAAACATAATTAATTGAATTTAAATTTGTTTCTTTACAGTTT
>Ga0268280_1002601_pt1 | contig 10243 bp, 8 predicted proteins | sample saktaG_9_FD_190139 | JGI IMG/M metagenome (GOLD analysis project Ga0268280, IMG submission 190139) | Saline water microbial communities from Sakinaw Lake, British Columbia, Canada - sak_2011_5_24_40m | ecosystem: Environmental > Aquatic > Non-marine Saline and Alkaline > Saline ...
ATTAGCCGCCGTCCATGTAGCCCTGCACCGCCTCCTCGAACGTCGGCTCATGAGGAAAGAGCTCAACCTTTCCCCGCTCCTCGTCTTGTTCTCCCTCTTTTTCTGGGCCTGGCTGTGGGGCATTCCCGGTATGATCCTGGCTGTCCCCATCCTGGCGGTCATGAAGATCGTCTTCACCAACGTGCCGTCGCTCCGTTTTCTCGAGATGATGATGGACAAGTAGGGCGGCGGTTCAGGCGTCGAGGCCGTGCGCCGCCAGGAACTGTTCGAGCCGGCGTTCGATCTTGCGGGCCGTCTCCTTGAAAGCGTCGTACCCCATCCCCAGGGGGTCTTCGATGTCCCAGCCGTAGAGAACGGACTCCGGGACACCCCAGATGTCCCTGAGATGGTTGAAAATGGAAACGTCCATAGCGACGATGTGGTCGAACGCGCGGATGTCGTAGACGCCAACGGGGCGGGCGATGTGGGAGGAGATGTCCACGTCGTAGACGAGCTTCATGACCAGGACCGCTTCGTCCGCGGCCGGGCCGCCCGTCGCGGCGATCCCGGCGCTGGCGACCTCGGCTGACGGGCCGAGGCGCTTGCGGGCGATGCCCTCGGCCATGGGGCTGCGGCAGATGTTCCCGTAGCAGACGAAGAGCAGGCGGACCTTTTTCCTTTTCATGGCGCGGCGGTCAATCCCGTCCGGCCTGGGCGCTTTCGAGAGCGACTTCCTTGGCCTTTTCGAAGAGGAAGGCGGACAGGATGTACTGTTCCGCGGCCTGAGGGGCGAGCCCGTCCTTGGCCTTCTGGCGGGCGCCGTCCTCTTCCGTCACGGCCCTTTCGAAGAGCCAGGCCTGCTTGGCCGGCGCGAGAGCGGTCTCGGCTTCCTTGCGGATCGTGCCGGTGAGCTCCCGGAGAGAGGCCAGCCCCTCGCTTTCGTCGGTGACCGTGGGGCTCAGAAGATGGACCCGGGTCAGGATGCCGCAGAGGATCCTGGCCCCGGAGAAATCGTTCTTGGCGAAGGCGTCGGAGGCGTCCTTCTCCTTCTCGAGAGCGATCCAGGTCAGGAGGTTCGGCCGGTCACGGCGCGCCGAGCCGGCGATCTTCTGCTTCGTGTCCCGTAGATCCTTGAAGGCCGTTTCGGCCTGCTCCCGCTCGCTGACCTGGGCCAGGAGCTTGCGCATCTCCGATTCGCCCCGGTCGTAGCTCTTCCTTGAGGCTTCGACGTTGCCCGCCTCCTTTTGCTTTTTCCCCTGATCGATCCTCGTCTGGATATTATCGATGTAGTCGGAGAAGGCGGCCGCTTCGGCGGGGTATTTTTCTTTGACCGTGTCCAGGATCTTCTCGAGTTCCTGGGCGTCCTTCTCGCCGAGGAACTTGGACGGGTCCTTCATGAGGGGGGCGAGGAAGCTCAGGATCCCGGAGGCCGATGGCCCGCCCGTCCGCGAGGGGCGCGCCGGTTCAGCCCCCGGCGGCTCCAGGCCCGTCTTCATCTTGATATCCGGCCCCTGGCCGGCCGTCCCGCGCGGAAGGACATAAACGCCCGGCTTGGATGTGGAGCTCGTCCCGCCGTCGGTCGATTTTCTGATGAGATAGATCGACCCGGCGATGACGACGCCGGCGACGATGAGACCCGGAACGAGGGCCTTTTTGAGGCTGAACTTAACCGTGATCTCGCGGGTCGTTAGGGGCTTGCTCCTGATCGTGGCCTGCCGGGCCACCGGCAGGCCTTTTTCGACCTGGACCAGGTCCTCGAGGACCGCCGCGGCGCTCTGGTAGCGGCTCTCGCGGTTTTTTTCTAGGCACTTCAGGATGACCCGGCTCATGCCTTCCGAAATCTGGGTATTGATCGTTTGAGGATCGACGGGGGGCTCGCTGCGGTGCTTGAGGACGATGCTGAGCGGGGTTTCGCCCTCGAAGGGGACACGGCCCGTGACCATCTCGAACAGGATGGCACCCAGGGCGTAGATGTCGGCCCGGTGGTCGACGTCGCGGCCCTCGGCCTGCTCAGGGGCCATGTATTCCGGGGTCCCGATGATGACGCCCGTCCCGGTCACGCCCTTGGTATGGAGCGAGCGGGCGATGCCGAAGTCCATGATCTTGGCGTTTCCGTCGCGGTCGATCATGATGTTCTGCGGCTTGAGGTCGCGGTGGACGACCCCGAGGCGGTGGGCCTCGACGAGGCCCTCGAGGATCTGCTTGGCCAGGTCGAGGGCCTTGGCTTCATTGAGATGGCCGGCCCTGTGGATGAACTTCTTGAGGTCCTCGCCGGCGACGTACTCCATGGAGATGTAGATCGAGAGCCACTCCTCTCCGAGGTCGTACATCCGGCAGACATGCCGGTGGGAAACCTGGCGGGCCAGCTTGATCTCGTTCCGGAAGCGCTCAATGACCTCGAGGTCCGAGGCGATCTCCGGCTTCAGGAGCTTGAGGGCGACGACCTCACGGATCTTGCTGTCGTAGGCCTTGTAGACGGTGCCCATGCCGCCCTTGCCGATCTCCTCGATGATCTCGAAACGGCGGGCGAACGTCGTGCCCCTCTCGAGGCCCTTGCCGGGAGTCTGGAAAGTCGCCGTCGCCGACGCGACGGTCTCGCCCGATCCCGGGAGCTCGTGACCGCAGCGGCCGCAGAATCGGGTCCCCTCGGGATTTTCGTTCTGGCAGCGGGGGCATTTCATGCGATTTTCCGATCGTTTATTTAAAGAATATCAATTCGAGCTCATAAATTCAAACTCATAAGAAGATACGCTCGAAGGCCGGGTTTGGTTTCCCGGCCTCAGCGCTCGCCGATTACGCTCCGGCCCAGAGGTTCCGGGGATAGACGCCCGAGTCGACGAGCCCGAGGATGGCCGTCCGGAAGGCGGGCCGGTCTTCGGGATACGTCATGCCGAACCAGCGTTCCTGCGTCGGCAGGATCCGGACCCTGGCCCGGCCGGCGCCGAGCAGCGTGCCCACGACCTCGGGGATGAGGAATTCCGCCTTCAGGATGGAAGAGGCGTTCGCCCTGAGGAATTCGGGGAAGAGGGCCTCGAGTTCGCCAAAGAGGCCGGGAGTGAAGCCCCAGAAATTCATGGACGTCCAGCTGGCGGGGTCCAGGGGCATCCAATCGACGTCGTTCTCCGTGTGCTCGACGGCGGCCCCGGACTTTCGGATCTTCAGGAGCTCGCGGATGCCGACGAGATCGCCCTCGGCCGTGGCCGTGCAGACGCCCCGGGCGACCGTGCCGTGCTCGGAGAGGGTGTTGGCCAGCCGGTAGCCGACCATGGCGAACTCGTGCCGGTCGGCCCCGCCCCCCTTTCGTCCGAGATACCCGGCCATGGCCTCGAAGGCCGTCCGGCCGTAGTAGTCGTCGGCGTTGATGGCCAGGAAAGGGGTCCGGACGGAATCCTTGCAAGACAGGATGGCCTGGGCCGTGCCCCAGGGCTTCTTCCGCCCATCGGGAACGGCGAACCCCGGGGGGAGCTGGTCCGGGGACTGGAAGACGTAGGCCGTGTCCGCGGCCTGCTCGATGCGGCGGCCGATCTTCTCCCGGAAGGCGTCTTCGAGGTCCTTGCGGATGATGAAGACGACCCGGCCGAATCCCGCCCGGAGGGCGTCGAACACCGAGTAATCGAGTACGACCTCGCCGCTCGGGCCGACGGGATCGATCTGCTTCAGCCCGCCGTACCGGCTTCCGACGCCGGCCGCCATGACCACCAAGGTCAAAGATGACATGGGGCCTCCTCTCGTGGGTCGTTTTCCCGTATCTTAATGAATCGGCCGGACGAGGTCAAACGCCCCCGTGAACAGGGGGTAGCCGGCTTTACATGTCCCCGCCTATCCTATATTATTATTAAATATAAAGAAGGTGCGCGCATGATCCGTTCGACGACCGTCATCTGCATCCGGCACAAGGGTAAAACGGCCATGGCCGCCGACGGCCAGGTGACCATGGGCCAGACCGTCCTCAAGCAGACCGCCCAGAAGATCCGCCGCCTGGCCAAGGGTGACGTCCTGGCCGGGTTCGCGGGCGCGACGTCGGACGCGTTCGCCCTGTTCGCCCGGTTCGAGGTGAAGCTCGAGGAATACCGCGGTAACCTCCCTCGGGCGGCCATCGAGTTGGCCAAGGACTGGCGTATGGAAAAGTCGCTCCGTCAGCTCGACGCGCTTCTCGTCGTGGCCAACGCGGAGAGCTTGCTGCTCATCTCCGGGACAGGGGACGTCGTCGAACCCGACGACGGCATCATCGCCATCGGCTCCGGCGGACCCTACGCCCTGGCCGCGGCCCGGGCCCTCATCCGGCATACCGACCTCGACGCGCGGCAGATCGCTGCCGAAGCCCTGGGGATAAGCGCCGGGATCTGCGTCTATACGAATAACGAGATCATGGTCGAGGAGCTCTGAATGCCCATCGTCCTCCCCGAGACGTTCGAGAGGCCCGCGGCCGATATCCCCGACGTGGAGCTCACGCCGCGGGAGATCGTGGCCGAGCTCGACAAGCACATCATCGGCCAGAAGGCGGCCAAGAAGGCCGTGGCCATCGCCCTGAGGAACCGTTTCCGCCGGCGCAGGCTGCCCCCTCCCTTGGCCGACGAGATCGCGCCCAAGAACATCCTCATGATCGGCCCCACCGGAGTCGGAAAAACGGAGATCAGCAGGCGGCTGGCCAAGCTGACCTCCTCGCCCTTCCTCAAGATCGAGGCCAGCAAGTTCACCGAAGTCGGCTATGTCGGCCGGGACGTCGAATCCATGATCCGGGACCTCGTCCGCATGGCCGTCGACATGGTCAAGCAGGAGAAGGTCGCCGAGATCGTGGAGAAAGCCAAGGCCAACGCCGAGGAGAAGCTCATGGACATCCTCCTGCCTCCGCCCAAGAAGCGCGATGACGCGAACGGCGAGGGGGACGACTCGAAATTCCACGACACTCGGGAGAAATTGCGGGCCCAGCTCCGCGCCGGGCTCCTCGAGGACCGGCCGGTCGACCTCGAGGTCAAGGAAAAGACGACGCCGCCCCTCGAGGTCGTTTCGAACTCCGGGGTCGAGGAGATCGGGTTCCAGATCCAGGAGTTCCTCCCGGGTTTCCTGGGAGGCCGGACGAAAAGGCGGCGAATGAAGATCAAGGAGGCGCGGGAAGTCATCCTCGAGGAAGAGGAAAAGCGCCTCGTCGATATGGACCAGGTCTCCCGCCTGGCCGTCGAGCGCGTCGAGCAGTCGGGCATCATCTTCCTCGACGAGGTCGACAAGATCGCCGGCCGGGAGACCGGACATGGACCCGATGTCAGCCGCGAGGGCGTCCAGCGCGACCTCCTGCCGATCATCGAGGGCACGACGGTCAATACGCGCTTCGGGCTCGTCCGGACCGACCACATCCTGTTCATCGGCGCCGGCGCCTTCCACGTCTCCAAGCCCTCCGATCTCATCCCCGAGCTCCAAGGCCGGTTCCCGATCCGCGTCGAGCTCACGCCGCTCGGCAAGGACGACTTCGTGCGCATCCTGACCGAACCGGAGAATGCCCTGGTCCGCCAGTACGAAGCTCTCTTGGCCACCGAAGGCGTGAGCGTCTCCTACACCCCTGATGCCGTCGACGAGATCGCCGATGTCGCGGAAAAGGTCAACGCCGACGCCGAGAACATCGGGGCCCGTCGCCTCCACACCGTCGTCGAAAAAGTCATGGAGGACATCTCCTTCGCCGCTCCGGATATCGCCGAGAAGGCCATCCGGATCGACCGGGAGTACGTCCGGGAGCACCTCAAGGACATCCTCGAAAACCAGGACCTGCGGCGTTTCATCTTGTGATGACCAGACCGTTCACGACGCTCATCCTCGGGTTGCCGTTGCTGGTCTTCCCGGCCTGCGGCCGGAAAGGTCCGCTCGCGATTCCCCCCGGACGCGAGCCCATGGCCGTCGAGGGCTTGGCCGCCGCCCAGCGCGGGCCGATCGTGCTCCTGGAATGGACCAACCCGGTCAAGGCCGTCTCCGGCCGCCCTCTTGCGGACCTTGAAACCATCGAGATCTGGGTTTTCGACGGCGGCCTGCCGGCGGGCGGCCGGCCGTTCGCCTCGGCCGATGTCGAAAAAACGGCCCGTCTGGCCCGGCGGATCCCCAAAGAGGAATGGGCGAATTTCCAAGGCCGGTCCGGCGCGCGGCACCCGGGAATGGCCTTTCCGTTCGCCTTCGATGCGGGGCCGTCGGGCCCGAAGCGCCTGGCCTTCACCGTCCGGGTCACAGACTCCAAAAAGCGCGCCTCGGAGTTTGCCGTTCCGGTCGCCGTGGACATCCGGGCCTGCCCGAAACCCCCGCGATCCGTGGACGTCCGTGTCTTTTCGGACTTCATCGAGGTCGGTTGGCTCGCCCCCGATTCGAACATCGACGGCACACCTTTCGAGAATGAGAGCGGCTATGTCGTTTTCCGTTACGAAGGGGACGGGTCGCCGCGCAAACTCACCCCGTCCCCGCTCGAAGGGCTGAAGTTCGAGGACCGCGACTTCGAGTTCGGGAGGGCCTATGGCTATTTCGTCCGGGCCGTTGCCGTCGGGGCGGACGGCGGCGTCGAAAGCGGCGATTCTTCTGTCGCGGAGACCGTCCCTCGCGACATTTTTCCGCCCGCTCCTCCGGCCGGCCTAGCCGTCGTCGCCGGCGACGGGCTCGTCTCTCTGAGCTGGCGGCCGGCGAAGGAGCCTGACCTCGACGGTTACAGGGTTTGGAGAAAGGAGACCGGCGGCCCGGCCTTCAGCGCGCTTGGCGAAGGTCTCGTCCGGGAGAACACGTTTACCGACCGGTCGGTCGTAAAAGGCGTGTCCTATGTTTATGCCGTCAGCGCTGTTGATCGGGCCGGGAACGAGGGCTCGAGGTCCGAAGGAGCGTCCGTCGCCGCGAAAGGAGCGAGGTCTTGAGAATCTACAGGTTCAGGTACCGCAAAAAGATCCTCACGGGCATCCTGAAGGAAGAGCTGCTTTTTCCCATCGTCGGCTCGGTCTTCGGCGACTTCAAGATCGGCTCGAGCCCCATCCCCATCGGCGAGGTCCGCATCCTGCCGCCGGTTCTGCCCACGAAGATCATCGGTATCGGCCGCAACTACAGGGCCCACGCCGAGGAATTGGGAAATCCTCTGCCCGAAGAGCCCCTGATCTTCCTCAAGCCGCCGACGGCGGTCATCGGCCATCTGGACAGGATCGTCCAACCGGCCATGGCCGGCCGTGTCGATTACGAAGGGGAGGTCGCCGTTGTCATCAAGAAAAAGGCCCGCGGGCTCGGCGACGATGCTCCCGTTTCCGACGTCATTCTGGGCTGCGCGTGTTTCAACGACGTCACGGCCCGCGACCTGCAGAAGAAGGACGTCCAATTCACCCGGGCCAAGTCCTTTGACACGTTCGCCGCCCTCGGGCCCTGCGTCGTCACGGGCCTCGACACGGCGGCGCTCCACCTGAAGACGTTCCTCAACGGCAAGCTGGTCCAAACGGGGAACACGGCCAACCTCATCTTTTCCGTTCCGTTCCTCGTTCGGTTCCTCTCCCGGATCATGACCCTCAATCCCGGTGACGTTATCGCCACGGGCACGCCCGCCGGGATCGGCCCCATGACGCCCGGCGACCGGGTGGACGTCCAGATCGAAGGGATCGGTCTGCTTTCGAACACCTATGCCAGCACAAACGACAAGGAGGACACATGAAGCTGTTCCTGGATTCGGCCAACTTGGAAGAGATCCGCGAGGTCGCGAGCTGGGGCGTCTTGGACGGGGTGACCACCAACCCATCGCTTTGCTCCAAGGAGAATGTGACCTTCGAGGACAACATCCGCGCCATCTGCGCCGTCTGCGCCGGACCCGTCAGCGCCGAATGCGTCTCGCTCCGCGCCGACGAGATCATCGTCGAGGCCCGCGGCCTGGCCCGGATCGCGCCCAACGTCGCGGTCAAGATCCCGATCTGTTTGGAAGGCCTCAAGGCGACGAAAACCCTCCACGGCGAGGGGATCCCGGTCAACATGACCCTCATCTTCTCCGCGAGCCAGGCCCTCCTCGCGGCCAAGGCGGGGGCCCGCTTCGTCAGCCCCTTCATCGGGCGCCTCGATGACGCCTCGGAGGACGGCATGGCCCTCATCGAGGAGATCGTCCAGGTCTTCGAGAACTATCCCTTCGAAACCGAGGTCATCGTGGCCAGCGTCCGCCACCCGAGGCACGTCGTCGAGGCGGCCCTCATCGGCGCGGACATCGCCACGGTCCCCTACGGAGTCCTGGAAAAGCTGGTCAAGCATCCCCTCACGGACATCGGCATCGAACGGTTCCTCGCCGACTGGAGAAAAGTCAAGAAGTGAGACTCCACTCCATCTTCCGGATCCGCGAACAGGTCCGGATCCTCGTCCAGAAAGCCCGACGGATCACCGTGTTCGTGCTCGTCCTGGGCGTCCTCTTCTTGAGCCTGGCCGTGGGCAAGAACATCTTCCTGGGCGAAGTCCGCAAGGAGATCCACAAGTCGTTCGCCTACGACAGCCTGAAGGCGTCCTATTTCCCGCCCGCCCTCGTCCTCGAGAATGTCCGCTCCCTCGCCGGCCCGCCGACCTTCCTGGCCCGCCGGGTCACGGTCGAGGTCTCCTTTCTCTCCCTCCTGAGGAACCGGAAGGCCATTTCCGTCCGGTTGGAATCTCCGGAGGTTCGCCTCACCCGGGGAGTCCCGGGGGCGCCACGGCCAAAAGCCGGGCGCCCGCTGTCCGTTTTCTCCCTTCCTTTCATCATCGAGGAGGGGGTCGTCGAGGACGGTTCGGTGTCCTATGGATCCGGTGCGGCGACGGTCGAGGTCCGGGGACTCCAGGCGCGCGTCACCCAGAGCGGCGAGGAGTTCTCGGTCCGGGCGACGGCCGAGCGGAGCGGTTATTCGTCGCCCGCTCAAAACCTCGACTTCGGGGGGGTCCTTACGGTTCTGCTGTCCGGCCGGGGCGAAGCCGTGAAGATCGACCGTCTGACCGTCGAGGGTCCCGACGTCTTCCTCCAGGCGGCCGGCAGCATCCGGAATTTTCCCGACCCGGAGGTCGAACTGGACACCCGCTTCGAAATCGAGACCGCCTTTCTGGACGCGATCCTTAGCCTGCCCTTCGATTGGAAGGGAAAAGTCGGAGGGGAGGGGAAGCTCCGGCGCAAGAACGGCGGACTGACCTTCGAGACGAGCCTCGCCTCGGACACCCTGGCGATCTGTGGTGTGCCCATGGGCCGGATCCGTGGCCGCTTCGACCTCGCGCCGGCGACGGGCGGAACGATCGACCTGGCCATCCAGAAGCCCGGGCTTCCCGCCGAGAGTTTGGGCCTGACCTTTATTCATGGCCGGGTCGAGGGCCGGGCCGCCCCGATCTTCGTCGACCCGGTCTTCCGTGAGCTCAAGATCCCCTGGCCGGTCAGTTCTCCAGCCTGGGGGACCTTCAGCCTTGAGCACAGAAAGCTCTCCGTCGACGCTGAATTCCGGGATGCCGTTCTCGCCCGGGATGGGGATCGGTTCTCCTTCCGGGGAGGTGCCACGGTCGGCGTCGACTTCGCCACCCACAACATCTCCATCCGCGCTCCCGGCCTCGAATCGAGCTTCGGACGCCTCGAAGCGACCGCCGCGATCGACCTCGCCGGCGACATCGATACGAGGATCCGGGGTCAGGTCTTCGACGTCAAGCAGACGCGGGAATTCGTCTCCCTCGTCCTCAACGAGACGTTCGGCTTCGGCGAGATCCGGGGCGCGGGCTACGCCGACGTCCGCCTCAGCGGTCAATCCAAGTCTCCGGCTGTCTCCCTGAAGGCCACCTTGTCTCCCGGCGGCTTCGACCTGTTCAATGCCGCCTTCGTCGAGACGGAGGCCGTCATATCGGGAGGAAGTTTCGAGGGCTCGTTCGACGTCGACGATCCGGACCTCAAGGGCCGGGTCCGGGTCAAGATCGATGGCGATACGCTCGCCGTGGACGTCAAGGACGGGGAGGGGGAGCTGGCCAGGATCCTTCCCACCCTTGAGGTTCCCGTCCTTCTCTCCGGCCGGGCCTCGGGCGATTTCCGGATGGTCCAAAAGGCCGGCGGCCAGGAATTCTCAGGCAACTTCACGAGCCCCGAGATCACCGGCTACGGCGAGAAGGCCGGCCGGGTCTCCGGCCGGCTCGATTGGAAGGACGGCATCCTGTCGTTCTCCGAGATGGCCATGGATTTCTACGGCGGGCGTTTTAACGGCCGGCTTCTGGTCGGGGTCGTCAACGGCGAATTCGATTTCGACCTCCGTGGAGAGGAGCTCGATTTTCAACAAGTCGTTTCGGCGGCTTCCGG
>Ga0268280_1002604_pt1 | contig 10234 bp, 8 predicted proteins | sample saktaG_9_FD_190139 | JGI IMG/M metagenome (GOLD analysis project Ga0268280, IMG submission 190139) | Saline water microbial communities from Sakinaw Lake, British Columbia, Canada - sak_2011_5_24_40m | ecosystem: Environmental > Aquatic > Non-marine Saline and Alkaline > Saline ...
GTCGGATACTTAACTTGTGCCCAACCTTCATCATCTGAACCAGTGAAAGTTACAGCATATTCTTTACCGTCACCAAGGTTAAGAGTACCAGAACCTTCAGTAGTTGTAAATGTTGTACTGTATACTTTCCCACTTAATACATCAGTGAACTTAACTCTATCGTTAGAGATAGAGCTTGAACCTGTTGTAGTATTGTAGATATCAGTAACCTGAAGAATATGTCCATAATCCTCGTTTCCGAGAACAATGTATTCATTCTCACTAAGATTTGCCATTTCCATTACATTTATTGTGTAATTACTGTCATCTCCTAAAAAGAATTGACCACTTTGATTATGTGCAAATTCAAATGTTCCAGAATCTCCATTATAAGTAGTTAGTGTAGCTGTCATAGTATCATCTCCAGAATTTTGAACAGCAATAGTTTCCCTCGCTGTTGAAGTTTCATCTGAACTCATACCAACAAAGTCTACCTTAAAGCCTCCAAATACCGGATCTGCAAACGATTCTCCTGGGAGAATAGCATCAGAACTTGAATCAGGTCTGAATACAGTTACAGTTATACCTGTAAGAGCATCAACACTTCCACTAAGTTGAACATAAGTTCCATCAATAGGATCATCATCTGAACCTACTAATACTTGACTTCCATGTTGGAAAGTTAACTTATTTGACCCAATAAGGACTGTAGCAACTACTGTGTTAATAGCAGCAGATGAAGTAACCGATTTAACAGCAACTTCAATTCCACCAATCTTCTTTGAAGAACCTTCATTTACTTCTTTACTTTCACCATTTACGGCAATTGTAGCTGAAGTATCACTTCCAGTAACTAACTCGATAGTATATTGAGTTCCATCAATAGTAACAACTGTTGATGGAGTAGGATTACTTCCTCCAAGAGTCAATGTAGACTCTTGAGCAGAGGAGAATAATACCAAACTAGTAGCTGTTGTAGCAGTACTAACAACAAAGTCTCTTCCGAACAAAGTTATTGTTTCACCTTCAGAGTCTGTGTTATTGAATGCAACCGCAGTACCAAAAGTAACCGAAGCATTATACAAAGGAGAACTTGATTGAGATGTTCCCAAACTTATTCCAAATACCGGATCATCGTTAGATGATGGTTGTTTTGCATAGATTACCTTTCCAGAATTGTCACCACCAGCCGCTGCACCTGCAACAAACTTGATAGTTTGAGTCATTGCTGAATCAACATTTCCAGAGAAAGTCTCATCTGCTAAAATTATTGGAAGATCTGCCTTTGTAAATACAGATTTTGCAGTATTTAATGAAGTGTTTAACCAGATTCTAGTAGCACTTGTGTCTAAAGACACAGCATCACCACCAGAGACTGTCGCAGTTGAAGTAGAACCACTAGTAGCAGTCTGTGTAGCAAGAGCTGTAGCCAAGTTTCCTTGGAGTATACCAGCTTGTGCAGCATCACTTACAGCAGCATTACCGCCATAAACAATAGCAACATTAGCAGCACCTGTCTGTACGAAAGGAGCTGGATAACTTGCAGCAGCAGCCATACCTATAGTAGCACCAACCATTAACGCGCTTCCCATTACCGTCGCAATTTTTCTAAATAATTTTTTCATAATTTTAAAACCTCCTTTCAGCACTATTAGATTAACCGCCTTTGTCAAGGCCCTGCAGTGCAGGTTCAGCATTTCTAATAGCCTGGCCGGAAAAACTTTATCCCTTGTTTTTGTAATTTAATACAACCACCAGGGCGAAAGCCTTCTTACCTTATGACTAGGGAATGTCACAAGCCATGTATCACTTGATCACTATCTGAAATCACTTGCTAGTCATGCACATCACTAATCATAATGTGCTAATATAACAAAAATTCTGACTTTATAAAGATTACCCTTTACCTTCCAAAAACCCCATCTAAAAAAGCCCGTTTTATTCAGTTTATTTATAAACCTTGTGTTACTATGTAAGAAAGTAACATATTTAAGAGTCGGCTTAATGGCATTAAATTTACTAAAAATCTATAAGAGGTATAGAACACCCCCCATACAAAATCTTTATAAACTTAGCAGTTTTAAGATAAAAATGGCTGAAAAAACAAGAACAAAAACAAGATATATAGATATCAATGTAAACAAAGGGAATTTTGTATCAAAATTAATTGGAACTAACAAGTCTCATGATTTTTCAGACATCAAGTTATTAAGAAACCTTTTAAGCAATGAAAAAGCGCGTATCCTTTACACATTAAAAACCAAAAAACCTAGATCAATTTATGAACTTGCTAAGCTCTTAAAAAGAGACCCAAAATCAGTAAGACAGGACATAAAAATTCTAAAGCGATTTGGTTTTATAGAGTTTCATTCCTACAAAAAAGGCAACCGCCAATCACTAAGTCCAGTATTAACAGTAGAACGCTTAGAATTAGTAATAAACATCTAATTATAACAGAATTTTGCAATAACTGTAATCTTCCCAGAATCTACAGAAATAACCTGCTGCCCGCCATAAACGCTCCCAGAGCAATTACCTCTTAAGATGGGATGTATAATATAGCTCCTTTCTTCATCATTTTCATGGACAATATTAAGCTCATAAGCCGAAACACTGGCATCAGTTTCCATAACTTTTTCCATAATTAGATTTAAACTCTCATTTAAGTAATCACATGCCATTTTGTTAAGATTTATACATTTTTTGTTATTATAACAACTTTTTATCAAATCCTGCACACTATCGTAGTCTGGCTCATAAACAATAGCGCATCCGGTTGTATGCATCATTAGAACATTAACAAAATTCTCAACATCATCACTCTGTTTAAATTCAGTCCTATTTCTTATGGAAATAACTAAAAAGACCATTAAGGCAATAAGCACAATCGCAACAATAAGGACAAAGCCAACCATCTCTTGTTGCCCCCTGGACTTCAGCCTACACATTTACCACCCCCACAGATAACTTACCAAGGTCACATTTTTCATAATTGCTAGTTATCTTCTTACAGATTAAAACATAGGTTGAAAACTCTTTTTTGTCCTTTTGTTTAGAATCATATACCAAATAGCTCTTTTTCTCAAGAATTTTGTAAGCACTAATTGAAGCAACATTCCAAAAGCCAGAATAAGACGAATTAGCCATAACAATTAGCTTATCCTCATCAACACATAAACTCCTTCTAGAGTCACAATTAAATTCAGGCATATCAGAAATTGTCCTAATTGATGCAATTGCCTGCTCTTTTTGAAGACTATTGAAGTTATCCTTTACACTTATAAGCTGCCAGCCAAGAAAAGCAAGACCCACAAGAACAAAAAAAATTAAAACAGCTACAATCATAAAAGCCATCTGCTGTATCTTCATCTGAGCCTTATTTTTCAAAGAATTTACCATGCTCTGCACAACTCCTGCTGATTTTTACTTTCAACTAACTTAGCTATCTGATTAAGTTGAACCAAATTATCCTTACTAGCATTTAAGGCCATCCCGCCAAAAACAACCAAGTCACCCTTCAAATTAGTATTGCAACTTCTTGAGTTCATTAAATCTGTTTTTTTAGAGAAAACCTCCGCTATCTTTCCAGCCCGATACATTAATCTCTTAACATTACACTCATAAATCCCAGTATCCGAAAAAATAGCCCCATACATCAAAGAACCAACATAATCTAACTTTTTCCCATTTTTCAAAACATAACCCTCCTCATAAGCTGTTTCACAATTCACCGTACAAGTTCCTCTAACATTAATATTGCAATTTGAAGAACCAAAACAAACCTTAACTGAGTCAGAAGAGCAATTGCCCAGTTCAATATTTCCTATATTCATCCCAGAAATCTCACTTTTTATTTCTTCAGGAGCATCCAAAAAACAATACTTCTCAGATATAAGAAAGATTAAATCAGAAGCCTTATAAGGAAAATAAAACTGCTTTGAAAATACAGTAAATTTCTTGCCAATCTCCCGCATCCCAGAAAAGATATACTTACTTTTTATAGTGGTTGCAGCTCCAGAATCTTTCCACTCATCACCAATTCCTGCCCTAGTTGAAACAGAAATCTCATTAGCCCCAAATCCATCATCTAAACAATAGTTATTAATTCTCGTATCTGCAGTAAAAATAATCTCTCCCTTCTTACCTTCAGCAAATCCAGCCTGCAAGGGATCTGTCAAAATTGCGATTTTCTTCGCAATTTCAGAATCAGTCTGATATCTTTGTGTGTCAGATACTTTCATTGCACCATAGATAGCTAAGACTAAAATAGCAGCACCAGCAACTAATGCAAATATCAACGAAAAATTAAATTCCCCTTTTTTTCCAAAGAGAAAACTCGAAAATCCTCGATTTACTTTTTTATTCATTTTATTCAATCAAAACCTGTTTATCATAAAATCCCTTTTTTATTTTCAATTCATGGGAAATATCAACACAATAAGGATTCTTATTCTCAGTAATCTTGCTAATATTTATATGATTAATTTTCTTCGATTCCATATTACAAGCATCAGTAACCGGAAGTAAAACAACATTCACATCATTCATGCTATACCTTCCCAATTCCCACGAATAATTTCCCGGGCCATCATCTTGTAATTGCTTTGAAAAATCAATAAAACAGATGGTATTAATTCCCGAAGGCAAATCCATTTTAAAACTAAAATCAGAACTTTGAGATGTCCAAGCCTCATCAACCTTACTCTGCAATTTCTCATAAAACTGTCCAACTCCTGCACAGTCACCAACACTTAAAAAATTCTTAATAGCAATGAACGCAATTACGATAAAAACCATAATTAAAAATAATGAAAATATCATTCCAAAAGGAATATCCATCGTTTGTTGCGCGCGTTTAGGTCTTACACCAACTTGTCGCAAAACCGGATCCGTGAGACCTAAACGCAAGTTAGCAAGTTTAGGTCTTGACAAATTTAATTTTCTTATCACACGACCTGAACAAGCATTTCCTCTTTTACTCTTTTTCATAAGATAATTAGAAATTCGATATTTATAAAATCTCTTAAAACTAATGTCTTTTATAAGAAACAATAACAAGTATTAATCCAACTCCTTAAAGTCTGATTAAAGTTACTAGACTCTTTTTCACCTAACTGGAGTATAATAATATTTTTAAAGAACAAGATACTAATAAAAAGATGAGTTCATCAAAAGCAAATTCTCTCAGCGGAATCGCAAGGATATCTGCTGTAGGAATAGCCGGGTTATCTTTATTAGCCGGTTGTGATATTCCGGGCTCTAGGAGTATAAGCTGGACTACCTTGGGGCAATCACCAGATCGCACCCCCCAACCCCAACCAATAAGCGTTCCCGCATTTAATATTTGTAGCAGGTATCATCCAAATCCAGGAAATCCAAGCGCATTGAATTTAGCCGGGCTTGAAGATAATGGAAAAAGATATTTTACACCAGGCGATGATATGACTCTTGTTACCCTCTGGCCTTATCGAGGCGTTGGAAGAACAATTATTTTTGGATACGACTCCGGAAAAAGTGTCGGGGGTATAAATCATAATATCAGCCCAGGAGACTTGCATATAGAAAGTATCAACACAATGGCTCTAAAACAAAACATACAAAGTTCAAGATGTAAGGTAACTTGGACATTGAATGGTCTTCCTGTAGAAAGTCAGGACATTTACCTTAGAAATCAAGACCCATAATCTCTTAAAACAATTTAGTACTCGGCCTTACAACCATAGAACAATCAGCATCTTCATTTTTGAATTCGTCTCTACACTTAATATAATATGTCTTGTCCTTATTCCATTCAGCAACGTGAACACTTGAATTAGCATAAGGCATTTCTGTCCCTTCTTGGAACGTGAAATCACAATTATTAAAGCTGTAACTACACTCACTATTTCTAACCGTTACAATTTTTAACATATTATCTTCTTCATAAGCCCTTGCAATTACTGGAGCATTAGTATCAATTTCCAGTGTGAATCTCGTCGTATTAATTGCAACATTCCCGCCAGAATCAACACATTTAATGTAATAAGTATAACTTCCCGCAGATAAATCCTGTCTTTGAGTATGAATCCCGTCCGCTTTTCCAGTATCATAAAACATTACATAATCATTATCATTCCCAGTAGTTGAATAATAGCAAATCGCATTTCCATTATTACACCCAAATAATGTCTCCGCTTTCAAAGTAACCGGAGCAGGATTTACAGCTCCAAACACGGTTCCATTCGGAGCAAGATTAGTCATCTTCAAGTTCGTGCTTCCTTTCAGTTTAAATACATAACTTTGCTCATTCTTATTTCTGTCATTGTCTGGAGCATTAGGTTGATCCTTACATCTTATGTAATAGGTAGTTAAATCCCTTGAAACACCAGTTAAATTAGCTCTGCATGTGAATAAATCCAGAGCATTAATTTGATACAGCTGGTCTGAACACTGCATTTGATTTTGCATAACATCATAACTCTGGTCCTCAAAACTCCATCTACACTGAGCAGGCTCACTTACATAAAATTCTGCATTAGCCGAATCAGTATTAGCAGCAACACATCCTTCATTTTGGATTGAAGTCATCTTAATTTCCGGGGCTGTGTTATCTGGAGTAGGGTCAACACAGAATCTAACTGCATATTCTGCCTCATTAGCATTTCCATTTTTATCCTTACATCGGATATACAAAGTCATCTCTTTTCCATTCTGAAGGGTAATTGAGGAATTAACTAAATCTTTTGTATTAGGCAATATCAACTGCTCGCTGTGATTATATAAGTAAAGATTTGAATTTCCAAGCCATGTTGCCATATCATCAAATTTAGTAGTATGTACAAAGTCAATCTTACACTGAGCAGGTTCATCAGTATCAACTCCAAATTGCAGTTTTTCAAATGCTCTTACACATGTTCCTGCATCTTTGTTAATCGTAAATCCTGGTCCTGGAGGAGATGACTTAACATTTGCATAAGAATAACCATTTGTAAGCTTGTCTTTATTAGGAGTAATAAAAGGAGCATCAACATCATAAGGATTTACATTTACACATTTCTCCTGCTCTGTTCCTGAATTTACAAGCTCACAATTCTGTCCCAAACTCTTACATCTATATTCCGAACATGGAAGGCTTTGGTCATTACAGATTTCACAATCATTTCCTCCAGAAGGCGCTTGCCATGGAGAACACTGGAATGTTACAACCTGAGTACTCTCTGTTTTATACATTGCGATGAATATTAACGCTGCCACTCCGAGACCGATTCCTGCTGTTACTAGTCCTGAACTTGCTCCAAATTGTTTTGCCATAGCATCTACAATTGGTTTATATGTGCTCATAGTTTCATAAACAAAAGCACCACCACCTAAAGCAAGAGTCAAAGCCATTGTATTGCCAGAACTCATTCCAAATAAGCTTCCAACTACATATCCGATTCCAGCTGCAACCCCTGCCCATTGCAATCCACTTACTAAGGCAGAAGCCGGGCCACCAGCAGGCAATTTAAACATCTGAGCAAGAAATGACTGGTCATAGGTCGGAGTACTTCCTGCAATAGCAGCCCAACCGCCAGCCCCACTATTTAAAGAATTATCCCATTTTGCAATAACTTCTTTTCCATCACCTATCACTACCTTTGCATAATCCCCCGTAGTTGTTGACATATATTGTTGCCCCTTATATAAATTATCACCTATATAAACATCTTTTGTACTAATCTCTAAAACATTTGCATTAGTTCCCCCGCCGTATAATTTATCAAAACCAGTATACATCGAGGGACCACTTACACTACCTGTCTTAAGTGTCTCACCTAAAAGTCCTTTTTCAACAACTCCCTGGACAGGAGTTTTAGCACCAGCAGGTGTTTGAGCTAATGCAGGCGTATCAAGAAGATTTTTCTGAACAGACTGAGCTAACTGAACCCCAGTTAACAAGGTTCCAGCTCCCGCAATCATATTGCTAGCAGAGCCTGAAGAAGAATCTGATTTAGCCTGAGAATTCGCTGCCACAAAAGTATCATAAGATTCATAAGTTTTACCACTAACCGAATCATAATATGGATTTCCACTAACCAAAGCAAACATATCATAACCAACACTAACAACCTTCCCCGTAAAACCAGACGAAAGCTTATTAACAACATTAGGAGCAAACTTCTTTTCCTTCTTATTAACCGTCCAGGTGTAACCGTCTTCTGTATATTTCCCTTGATAATTAATATAACCGCCGCAATCACCCAAAGCAGTACAAACCTTGTTAGCATCATTTGCCCAACCATCTTCTAAACACTCACAATTCTCAACACATTTTTCACTTCCAAGCAATCCTTTTTCAAATCCAACAACACATTTTGCAGAAGCCTGTGCACAAACAGAACTAGCATCGCCTTCTTGCCAGAACTTTAATCCAGGCGAGAAACTAGGAACACAAATTCCATTAGGCCTATTTGTCTTTGAGGTTTGCTCTGTATCTGTATCTGAAGTGGCATACCCGGTTATAGCAGCCCCAGTAGCCGCTCCATTAGAGAATGTCTGTCCTGAACTTGGATTTGAAAATGTCTGTGTATCTCCAACCGTAGGATTTGAAAATACTTGTCCTGACTTTTCTGCTCCACCACCAATAACCATTCCAACTACAGAAGGAACCCAGAAACACTCTCTCTTATCTATATTTGTACAATCACTTTCTTTTGTTTGTGCAAGACAATCTTGCCATCTATTAACTCTGCACGCAGCAAAACCATACTGCCCGTCTTCAGTCTCCACACTATCCTGTATACAAATTTGATTTCTAAAATCAGCACAAGGCTCAACATGAACCTCCCCATCAACACAAAGCTCTCTATAATATCTTGAACCAACTAAATCAGTTCCATTTCCAACCTTAGAATCATAAACACACCAAGATTCCCCATTCTTTCTCTGATTACCAGTTCTATCAACACATTCAGTCCTTTGGCAGAAATAATCGCTTCCATCAGGTTTTCCAATTCCTAAAATACTCTGCCAAGCTTCACATCTTGTCCCAAGTAAATAATCACAATTCCCGCAATTCTTATTGCTTCCATCATTTTTATTACAAATAGAATCAGCACCAAGCACTCGTCCACTATTCCAAGATCTTACCTTATCAGAAGAGTATACATTCTCTCTATTCCCACAAGAATCAGTCCAATAAACATCTCCCTGATAACAAGTAGTCCCAGCTTGTTTTGCACAAGCAGTATTCAATTCCTCAGCCGAACATAAATAATCCTTATAAAATTTCTTATCACTACTTAATGAAATATTTGTTCCATTTATAGCTTCAACAGTTTGAGTAGCACCACAATCTTTTCTTGTTGTAAATTTACAAGTCCTTTCAAAATCTTGCTCATAAACACAAGCACCAGTATCCTGGCTTTGTGCAGTTGCAATACAATTTAATTCACTCGTAATATCCTTCCTATAATCAATTTCAACACCAAATAAAGTGCTCAATCTTTTACATCTCACCAAAGGAACAAAAGCAGCCTGGTCAGCAATAACGCAACATCCCAACTGACACTGTGGAACATCTGAAACCGCCCTCGCATCCCATGTCCCACTATTTTCCTGACAAACTCTTTGAGGAGTATTTTCCATACAAATCCCTTCTTCAGAATCATAACAAGTTCCTAGTCTACAATAAGATGTTGTCTCACATGAAGTTGGAGAACTCTTAAAATTAGCATCACAATTTGCAGAAGCAGTATTAATACAATAAGCACCAGAAGTTGTTTTTTCGCAACACGCCGAAGGAGTAGATAATGTTGATTGTGCTTTAACAACTGGCAACATAGGATGATCTTCAGTATAGATTAGATAAGAGATTGAAAAGGTCATTAAAATTATCAACACTAGTTCAATTCCAGACATTGCTTTTCTATGAAACCTACTTATCATTTTTCCACTCTCCTTTTCCTAAGTAAACTATCAATGATAAAACAGTATATAAAATTATAATGCTTGCAATACCTAGTATTAAATTAGCTAATAAAACGAGATTTGCACCATCATTATTAACACAATAAGTATCTTTAAAAATAATTGAGGAACATCGGCCATTACAATTTGAACAAACCCCTCCAATTTTGGGAATAACGGACATCCAAATAATAAATATAACTGCAACTAGAATAACACTAAGAATAATCTTCCATTTTTCAAGCTTCAAAAATCTAAAATAATTTCTCATCCAGTATATCCTGCAGGAAATGCGTAACTCCTACTTGCAAATTGAAATTTAGTTTGA
>Ga0268280_1002608_pt1 | contig 10221 bp, 9 predicted proteins | sample saktaG_9_FD_190139 | JGI IMG/M metagenome (GOLD analysis project Ga0268280, IMG submission 190139) | Saline water microbial communities from Sakinaw Lake, British Columbia, Canada - sak_2011_5_24_40m | ecosystem: Environmental > Aquatic > Non-marine Saline and Alkaline > Saline ...
AAAGAAGCGATCTATCGGTGTCGGCGGAATTAAAGGTAGCGGGAAAGGACGATCCGGTTCATCAGGTTCTCTATCGTGAAAACCATGACGAGGAAATCCATTACCTCGTGGCCCACCAGTGCGGGCATGTTCTCCGGCTTTTTGGCGCGGATGCCGGTCAGAGGTTCATTCCCGTGGCTAACCGCAAAACCATGATGAGCTATCTTTTCGAGATGGATGATGAGCTCCACCGCCTTTCTTCGGTCTTCGGGCCGGAAAAGGTCAGGAAGCTGATCAGGCTCTGGTACGAAGGCGTGGTCTTTCAGGTGACCCGGATGCCCCCCGACATCATGATCGACAAGTGGCTTTATGATGAATACCCTGAATTGAGGCCGATACAGCTTCGGTCCCTGAAGAGGCAAAGAAGGGCTGCGATCATGGGACTGTCCGATGAAATGAGGAAGATCACGCCTTCAAAGGTTTACTACGCCTCCAATGTCATGAATTATGCCTACTTCAAGGTTCTGGAGGATCACTTCCGCCTCGATTTTGTGGCCCCCTATCATGGGACCGTCTATCTCTTTGACGGGGGTTCGCTCGTTCGGCTCACCGAGCGGGACTACGCGAATAACCACCAGGGGGACCGGTCCATGATCGATCAATGGGCGGAACGTCTCCGGCTGAGCACCTGGTTTGAGTGGAAACATCTGGATTAAATGATTGCGGGGGTCTATTCAGGGAGACCATTCTTTGAAGGGATGACGGTAAAGGTTCACGTTGAGGTACCTCTCGTCGTGGGTGACCTCCGCGCCTGTCCAGTCTGGAAGCCGGAAGGGCTGGTCTTCGGATTCAAGTTCGATTTCCGCGACGACAAGGCCGTCGTTCGCTCCCTCGAAAACGTCAATCTCCCAGGTCATCCCGGCCTCCTCCACCCTGTAGCGGATTTTGTCGACGGGGGGATGGTCGCAAAGCGCTTCGATCATTTCCTCGGCATCCTGCAGGGGAATCTCGTAATCGAACTCCCGCCGGGTGATTCGCCCTTCCTCCTGGCTCTTGACGGAAATGAAACCCCTGCCTCCGGCCACCCGGACACGGACGGCACGGCGCTTATCAAGGGAGAGATAACCCTGGCGGTAAAACGTGCCTTTGGAAGCCCTGGCGCGCCAGCTGTCGTTCAGTACGAGAAATTTCCGTTCGATTTCGAAGGCCATTTTTACAGGGTTCAAGGATTCAAGGGTTCTGGGGTTCAAGGTAAAAAACATTCATGCATATCACTTAATCTATAATTTATTCCTGATGTAATGCGGTTTGTCAAGTCGTGAAACTTCTGGTATGTTTTGTACCCCATGAAGAACAAAAAAATTATTCATCTCTGCCAGCCCGATGAAGGAAAGTCCTGTGGTGCCTGTTGCGGCCTCTATAACTACGCCGTGAGCACGAGAGAGTCCCTTTGGGAGAGGCTGAGGAACCGGACAGAGCTCTTCCGCAGGACCGTCCGTGGCACGGCGAATCTTAAGGCTTTCTCGGAAAAAATCCGGCACTCTGAGAATGGAGCCAGACTCTACGATGTGATTTACTGCTGTGAATATCTCGGCTTTCTTGATGTTGAGGAAAAGCGTGTCGGGTGTCTTCTCCACCCGCTTCAGAACAGCGGTCAGGACCTGCGCGACGTCTCTTTTTACGGCCGGGAGCTCTGCGAAGGGCACTTCTGCCCGAGCTATCACTACATTTCCAGGGAAGAACAACAGGCCCTTCTCCATATTCTGGATGACTGGTATCTTTACGGCCTCTGCGTGACCGACATAGACCTTGTGAAGGAATATTTTCGCTTTATCAGTGAAAGGGTCTACGAGATGCCCGCTCCCGATTCCTTCAGAACCCCGGCTTTAAAAGAAGCCTCCCTCCGGTTTTTCTCATTCAAGATTTCCTGGCCTTACCGTTCCGAGGCGGTGAACCGCTTCGGCAAATATTATTTCGACGGGTCGCAGTACATGATTCATCACATCGATTATGAAGCCCTGAATGTTGAGCCATCGAGATTCAAAAAAATATTTCTGAGCCTTTCATCGGATTTCAAAGACGCGGCGCAAGTCAGAGAAGCGGAGGCCCTCATTCAGAACGCGATAGATGAATTTGTCCTCCGATATAATGAAATCAAGGATTCCCGTTGACAATTTATCCCCCCTCCAGTAAAAAAAGAAAAGTGTTTAAGGGGTTTAACTAGAAACTTTAAACTTGAAACCAGAAACTTTCTTCACGAGGGAACAAGGATGGACGTGCAAAAGAAAAAAGTCCTCTATTCCAGAGAGGAGATCGGCGACAAGGTATCGAAACTGGCGGAAGCCATCTCTGAAGATTACCGGGACAGAGATGTTGTCCTCATCGGTGTTCTCAAGGGGGCCTTTATTTTCATGGCGGACCTTATCCGATGCCTCAAGATTCCCTGTGTGGTGGATTTCATCAGAGTCGCGAGCTATGGCTCCGGGTCGGTGAGCTCGGGACAGGTGGTCATCCGAAAGGATATCGAGACGGACATTGAGGGAAAGGACGTTCTCATTGTAGAGGATATCATTGACACCGGGATCACCCTTCGTTTTTTGGTGGAAAAGCTCAAAGAACGGAAGCCCCGCTCTCTCAAGGTCTGCGCCTTTCTTGACAAGAGGGCCAGGAGGAAGGTTGAATTCGAGGCGGACTATGTGGGTTTTACCATGGAAGACGGATTTGTCGTGGGATACGGTCTGGATTTTAACGAAATGTCCCGATTCCATCCGGAGGTTTACATCGTTGAAGAATAGCGATTCGGGGGATTGAGGCATGATCATTCAGTGCGGGAAGTGCGGGACAAAGTACAGGTTTGACGAGGCGCAGATCGATGGAGGGGGCGCGTGGGTCCGCTGCAGCAGATGCCGGGATGTCTTTTTTCAGGAAAACCCGTCAGAGACCGGCGAAGCCAGGGTAAGCTCTGAGAGAGGAGCGGCCTCTGCCAAAGATATGAAAACGGGGGCCCTTCAGGCGGAGATACCGGAGAGCCCTCTTGAAGAGACAGGCGCGGAGAAGGAAAGCGGGCTCTCGACCCAAAAGAAAATTCTGGCTGTTGCCGCTGTCCTCCTTATTGTCGCCGTCGGTCTGTTTTTCTGGTTTCTGCCTCAGACAGGGAAAAGAATGCTCGAATCCGTGCCGGGCTGGAGCGTGGTGGCGGGCTCTCTTGGTATCGAAAAATCAAAACACGCCGCAGAAGGCGGGATCGACTTCCTGGACGTTCGGGAGAGTTTTATCAAGAACTGGCTGATCGGCGACATCATGGTGATCCATGGAACCGCCGTGAACCGTTACTCCCACCCCGTGTCGAAAATCCATGTCAAGGCTAAATTGCTGGATGCTCAGGGGCGATCCATCGGGGAGACAGAGTCTTATTGCGGCAATTTCTTTTCCGATGATGATCTGGCAAAAATGACGAAAAAGGAGATCACGGAAAAGATTGCGGCGTCTCCGGGAAGGGACATCCCCAGCTCGGGTGTAGCCCCGGCGGGAAAGGTTCCCTTTGTTCTCGTGTTCATGAATCCCCCCAAGAATGCCGTGGAGTATATCGTGGAGATGGTGTCGGCCGCGTCCAAGGAAACGAAATAGATGAGAGGTAGTTATTCCATTCTGTTTGTCCGTTCTGAATGATTGGAGGGTTCTTTGCTTTTTAACAGAAAACTCATGATCGCCTTGCTCAGCCTCTTTGTCATTTCCTTGATCGGAACGGTGGGCTACCATTTCATAGAGGGATGGGATCTCGGCACATCCCTTTACGCAACCGTCATAACCCTGTCCACCGTCGGATACGGCGATCTGTACCCCAAAACCTCCGAGGGACGGGTTTTCACCATGTTCCTTATTCTTTTCGGGGTGGGGACTATGTTCTATACCATCGTTCTCGTGGCGGAAACCATGGTGGAGGGCCGCTTGAGAATCCTTTTAGGGAGGGGCAAATTGGAAAAGATCATCGGCAAAATGCAGAACCATTACATCATCTGCGGCTGCGGCAGGATCGGTCAACTGATCTGCAGGGAGCTGGCGGAGGAAAAGGTCGACTTTGTCGTCATCGATAACGTTCCCGAGGTGATTCAAAGAATCGAAGAGGAAGGGTTCGTTTATCACAAGGGGGACGCCACAAGCGACAAGACCCTTCTGGATGCGGGCATCAAGAGGGCAAAGGGCATCGTCTGCGTCCTTCCCTCCGACGCCTTGAATCTCTACGTGATCCTGACGGCGAAGGAGCTGAATCCCGGCATTTTCATCCTGTCCAGGTCGGAGGAAGAAGAATCGGAGCACCGCCTGCTTCGCGCCGGGGCCGACCGGGTCATGTCGCCCTATACCTTGGGAGGCATGAGGATGGCCATGGCGATCCTGAGGCCGGCGATGCTGGACTTCATTGAGATCACGACCCGCCGGCAGAGCCTGGAGCTCCAGATGGAGGAAATCTCCATCTGCGAAGGTTCTCCGATTGTCGGGAAGTCCATCGGGGAGTCCGAGATCCGGCAGAAATACGGCCTGATCATCGTGGCCGTCAAGAAGGATTCGGGGAAAATGATCTTCAACCCCCTGGCCAATTACATCATCGAAAAGGGCGACATGGTTATTGCCCTGGGCGAAGAAAAAAACGTGAAGGAGTTTTCCCAAGTCTGTCTTCTATGAGGGAAGGGGGGATGACCCCCGCCCTCAACAGGGAAGGTGGGTCTGTCATCACATCCACGATTGTCGATCCCAGCCCGCCCGGCGTTCGTCCGCCGTCAATGACCGCATCGACCCTGTCTCTCAATGCCTCCGGAATGTCATCGGCAGAGGAACATTCTTTTTCACCGGAAAGATTCGCGCTTGTTGAGGTAACAGGGCGCGAGAGCATTCCGGAAAGCCGGGATGCGATGGGATGACTGGACAGGCGGATCCCGATTTTGCCGGTTCCTCCTGTCAGCCTTGGCAGAACGAATCGTGAGGCCTCGAAAACAAGGGTGAGTGCTCCCGGCCAGAAATCCGCCATCAGGATCCTTGCCGTCTCAGGTATCCGTTCTACATATCGATCGAGGTCGTTCCGATCTCCAATGATGAGGGGAAGAGGCTTAGAGAAGGTTCTTCCCTTGATTGCATAAATTTTCTCCACCGCCTCTTCATTTCCCGCGTCGGCCCCAAGGCCGTAAAACGTTTCCGTGGGATAGGCGATCACACCTCCGCCTCTGAGAACCGCCAGGGCTTTACCGAGAGCATCCTCCGCGGGATTCAAGGGGTCTATGCGGATCAGGAGAGGCACTCGATCTTTTCCTGTTTCTTTTCGATTTCCCGGGCCATCTTCTTCGCGTAGGCAACCAGTTTTTTCTCGATTTCCCTGTCTTCGAGGGCCAGGATCCGAGCGGACAGAACGGCGGCGTTTCTGGCTCCCGCCTTTCCTATGGCCATGGAGGCCACGGGAATGCCGCCCGGCATTTGAACCGTTGAAAGGAGTGCGTCGAGGCCTGCCAGGGACGTGGCGTCAACAGGGATTCCGATGACAGGAAGAGTCGTCTGTGAGGCGATCACGCCTGCAAGATGAGCGGCGGCTCCCGCGCCGACGATAATCACCTTGATTCCGCGGCGGGCGGCACCCTTGGCGAAGGATGTTGTCCGCTCCGGTGAACGGTGCGCTGAGGTGAGCACGACCTCATAGGGAATATCAAAATCTTTGAGGACGACCATGGTCTCCTTGAGGACAGGGAGATCGGAATCACTTCCCATGACGACGCTGACTGTAACCCCGGTTTTCTTTTTCATGTCGGCCTCCATTCATTAACAGTTAAAGGTTCAGCCGTAATGGGCAATCCTGCTCTAATAGAACTTGTCGAAAAAGCCAACGGCTTTGTAAAAAGTTACAGAGGCAAGGCGCGCATGGTTCGACAAGCTCACCATGACAACTCTTTCGCTTATCCTGAGCCTGTCGAAGGAAGGGACGCAGCGCAACGAAGCATATGAGCTTTTTACGAAGCCGTTAGTGCTTGAAATGTCTCCTCCCCGTGAATACCATCGCCATGCCGTGTTCATTCGCCGCCTGAATGGATTCATCGTCCCGGATGGACCCGCCCGGCTGGACCATGGCGGTGATGCCGGCCGCGGCTGCCGTGTCCACGACGTCACGGAAGGGGAAGAAAGCGTCGGATGCCATGACGGCGCCTTTTGTCGGGAAATTGGCCTTCATAAGGGCGATCCGGACGGAATCCACGCGGCTCATCTGGCCCGCGCCCACACCGATGAGCTGATCTTTCGTGGCGAGGACGATGGCGTTGGACTTGACGTGCTTGACCACGCGCCAGGCGAAGTCTAGGGCTTCGAATTCATCCTCCGTGGGAGTGCGTTTGGTCACGATGTTTCCTTTTTTCACGTCCATGTCGTCCGTGTCGCGCTCCTGAACGAGGAGCCCCCCGGCCACCCGCCGGAAATCCAGACCCCGGGCAGGGCCGCCGGCTGAGGAGGCGATCTCCAGAAGACGGAGATTCTTTTTCGCGCTCAGGATCTCCAAGGCGTCCCGCTCGAAACCGGGCGCTATGATGACTTCCAGAAAGGTTTTGGCGATCTCTTCGGCCGTCCTTTTGTCAACGGGCTTGTTGAAGGCCACAATGCCTCCGAAGGCTGAGAGGGGGTCCGTCTCCAGCGCTTTTTTGTACGCCGTGAGAACGTTATCCGTGGACGTGGCCGCGCCGCAAGGGTTGGCGTGCTTCATGATGATGGCTGCCGGCCTCTCAAAGTCGCAGGCCATCTGCCAGGCGGCGTCGCTGTCCATGATGTTGTTGTAGGAGAGTTCCTTTCCCTGGAGCTGCCTGGCGCTGGCGATGGCGGAAAGGGGTGCGTCGTTTTCCCTGTAGAAGACGGCCTTCTGGTGGGGATTCTCACCGTAGCGGAGATCCAGGGCCTTCACGAACTGGAAGGTCACGACATCGGGAAAATCCTTCTGCCCCTCTTCAGGGATTATTTTCCCGAGGTAGTTGGATATGGCCGCGTCGTAGCGCGCCGTGAGTTGAAAGGTCTTTGTCGCCAGGGCGAAATTTGTTTTTTCGGATATCTTTCCTCCCGCCGCGTTCATCTCCTCCAGGATCCGGGCGTAATCCGAGGAATCCGTCACCACGCTGACAAAGGGGTAGTTTTTCGCGGCCGCCCGGAGCATGGTGGGTCCGCCGATATCGATATTCTCAATCGCATCCTCGAGAGAGCAGCCCGGTTTCGCGACCGTGTCCTCGAAGCGATAAAGGTTGATGACGACCATATCGATCATGCTAATTCCGTGCGCCCGTGCCGATGACATGTGATCGGGCTTGTCTCTCAGGGCGAGGATGCCGCCGTGGATCTTCGGATGCAGAGTCTTGAGCCTTCCGTCCATCATCTCCGGAAAGCCCGTATAGTCTGAAACGTCCCGGACCTCGACGCCGTTTTTTCTCAGGAGGGCTGCTGTCCCGCCCGTGGAGAGAATATCCACCTTGAATTTTTTCAGTTCCCGGGCGAAGTCCACGATTCCCGCCTTGTCTGTCACGCTGATCAGCGCGCGCTTGATTTCGTTCGATCTCATTAACAACCTCCAGGGTTCCAGGGTTCAAGGGTGAAGACTTCCGTGTTTTTCACTTGGCCCCTCGGACCCTTACTGTCTTATTTTTTTCATATGCTGAATTCGTTTCTCGATCAGCGGTTTCGTGCCGATGTCGGGCCTGTGGGCGACGGGACCTTTGAAAGCCGATACCGCCTTCTCGGCGACCGTTTCTGCGTCTTCCAGGGTGTCCGCAATGCCCACGACGCCGATGGCCCTGGACGTGGACATGTAAAGTCCGTCGTCCCTTTTGTCCACCGAAGCGTAGTAAAGCCTTGCCCCGCCCACGTTTCCGACTTCGATTTTCTCCGATGTCGTCCCGGCGTCGGGATGGTCCTTGGGCAGGCCGTATCCCCGGGGCACGATGTATTTGCAGACCGTGGCCTTCTTTTCAAATTCGACGGGAAGCCGGTCCAGCGTCCCGTCTATGACGGCCCGGCACAGATCGATGAAGTCCGTCCTGAGCAGGGGAAGAATGTTCATGGCCTCCGGGTCGCCGAATCGGGCGTTGTACTCCAGAAGCCGAATGCCGTCCTTCGTGATCATGAAACCGGCGTACATGACGCCTTTGTAATATTCGCCTGTTTCTTTGTAGATCGCTTCAGCCACCTTCTGCGTAATGGCAAGACCCTCCTCGACCTCCTTTCGCGTCATGAACGGGAGAGAGTGATCCTCGCAGGAGTACGACCCCATTCCGCCCGTATTGGGTCCCTTGTCGTCGACAAACCGTCTTTTGTGGTCCTGAACGGGCGGCGTTGCCACGACGGTTTTTCCATCGGACAGGCACTGCAGGGAGAATTCCTCTCCTTCCAGCTTCTCATCGATGATCACGGAGGCGTGTTCGGCGAGGACGTCTCTGCAGTATTGAAGCGCCTCTTCGGCCGTCTGAAAATGGTCGCCCTGTACCATGACCCCTTTCCCGCCCGTGAGGCCGTCAGGCTTGACGACGATTCCGTCCAGCTCCCTGAGGAATTCTTCTATCCCGTCAAGAGAAGTGAAGACGCGGAATTTCGGGTTCCCCGGAATTCCGTATTTGCCAAGCAGGTTTCGGGTAAAGGATTTGGACGTCTCCAGCTGCGCGAGTTTTTGCGTCGGTCCCACCGAGGGGATACCGTTTTTTTTCAAAGCGTCCACCACGCCGTTGTTCAGGGGGTCTTCAGGTCCGACAATGGCGAAATCCACCCGGTTGTCCCCTGCGAACCGGCAAATGGCCTGGAGGTCCCCATAGTTTCCAATCGAAATCTTCTCTGAAAGCGCCGCAATGCCGGGATTGTTTCCCTTCATATAGGAGAAGAGTAAAGGTGCGTGCCTCGACCGCTTCACCGCCTCCGCGATCGCGTGTTCTCTGGCACCGTTTCCGATCAGCAGTACCCGAATCATTTCGACCTCCTGGAAGGATAAAAAGTGAATAGTCGTTAGTGAATAGTGAATAGAAAAAATAAAGGCGAAGCCCGGGTTTACTTATTACTCCGGCAACAAATTTCTCAAGTCTGTCATTCCCGCGAAGGCGGGAATCCAGAAGGTACTGGATGCCGGGTCCAGTCCGGCATAACATAATGGATACGGTTATTTGCTGCTTTAAAAATATTTCTTAACTGTCAACTATTCACTATCGACTGTTCACTGTTCACTCTGAGGAGTGTGACTATAACCAAAACAGGATGAGGAGTCAAACAATTCCGGCGCGGCTTGCCGCAGCGGAGACCCGCTGAATGCTTGACTTTTTATGAGAATCGGTTTAATTTTCAACCGTGCTTCCGGATTGTATGCGACACTGGCACTCGCGATGATCCAGACTGTGATTGAGAGCCATCTTTATTGAAACAGGATCTCCTTGGACCCTTATATTACATTCAAACTCGTTCTGCTCTTCTGCTTCTTCGTTCTCTCCGCGTTCTTTGCCTCATCGGAGGCTTCTCTTTTCTCCCTCACGCCCCTGCATCTGCATAAGATGAAAGAGGAAAAATCGCGATATCTTTCCGCCGTCCGGAAACTCCTGCAATATCCCAGACGCCTGCTCATTACGATCATTGTGGGCAATGAGTCGGTGAACATCATGATTTCGGCCGTGACAGCCGCAATCTTCATCCATTTCCTGGGAGATGACGGAAAGTGGGTCGCTGTCGCTGTCCTGACGCCCCTGCTGCTCGTCTTCGGGGAAGCCGTTCCCAAGACGATTGCGAAGATCAAACCCATTTCCACATCTCAACGGGTCACCCCTTTCCTCTCGGCTTTTGCCACCGCGGCCTACCCCGTTGTCCGGACCCTTGAGAAACTTTCGGAATGGATGATGGGGCCCTTCAAGGCCGGTGGGCCGGATGGCCGGGAAGGCCTGATGGAAGACGAACTCAGAGTTCTGATTGATGCGGGCCACGAAGAAGGGGTTCTGGAAAAGACCCATAGAGATCTGATCCACCGTGTTTTTGAGCTTGGCGATACAGACGTTGAAGCCATCATGACACCGAGAATCGACATGTTCTGTCTTCCCTTTTCTCTCGGCATGAGTGATATGAAAAGGGAAATTCTTGAAGGCGGATATTCCCGCGTGCCCGTCTACGGAACGGATCGTGATGACATTTTGGGGATTCTTTATGCCAAGGACCTCCTCCAGGGGTTGGTTGGGGATGAAAAGGAGCATACCCTGATGTCCCTCCTGA
>Ga0268280_1002614_pt1 | contig 10196 bp, 7 predicted proteins | sample saktaG_9_FD_190139 | JGI IMG/M metagenome (GOLD analysis project Ga0268280, IMG submission 190139) | Saline water microbial communities from Sakinaw Lake, British Columbia, Canada - sak_2011_5_24_40m | ecosystem: Environmental > Aquatic > Non-marine Saline and Alkaline > Saline ...
AAATATGTTTCTTCGAAACAATTAAGCATAAGCAAGTCTCGTGTGTGTAAACATAAATAGGGCTAAAAATATGTTACTTCGGAGAAGTCGAGGCACTTTTGTATAGCACTTGGCACCACTCGACACACGTCGAATCGGCGACGCTGCTGACGCTCAAAGTCTAATCGGGGATACGCGGGACGCAAGTCACATTCAGGCTTTTCCTGAAAAGCGGCTCAGATTTCCAGCGATGATTTTTCGTGTCAGTTCAAGATTGGATAAAACGACACGCCTCGGCGATGTCGTCTTCGGAATGACCATATCCGCCCTTACGGGGAAGGCGCAAAGTTTTTTATCCGTTGGGAAACGAGGAATGATCGTATGAATCTGCACGCTTTCAACGCCGGATGCAACATCGTCGGCTTCAGGAAGAACGATATCAAATACGGCATGTGCTGCGCTTGGGCGCAAATGTTGGATTATGACCGTCTCGGCATGCTGATCGGGGCGCAAAGCGTTACCGGCAGCGTCTTGGAACCGGGCGACCAGATCGGTGTCAGCGGGCTTGCCACAGGCCAAGAGAATATCGCCAGAAGGCTCGGAGAAGGGCACAGCGACCAGACGGACAAATTTTCCGGCATCGCGTTCGACTGCGTCGGTTCGGCGATTTTGATCGCCGGCGCCCGGACGCGCATGGTATGCGAAGTCGTCGAAGTGATGCGCTTTGCCGACGTCGAAGCTGATCGATATGTCGTCATGAAAGTTCTATCCTACGAGCAAAACGAAAGCACCCCCTTCCTCTTTGCCTATTTTGAATAAAAAATTCCATAAGGATACGGACTTGCCAATGTTCGTTTATCATGATAAAATGCATGTAGAACCATGATCTGAATACGCCATCCTTTGAGGTGTTCGTCATGACCAAAAAACCGGATTTCGATCTATTGATGCAGTATATCCAATCGACTCAGGATCTCTTTTTTCTGGTTGATTCAGATGGCACGATCTGCGATTTTCAGGCTGATCCGAATTCCGATGTTTATAGCGACCCGACCCTGGCCATTGGGAAGAAAATCCGCGACGTCATGCCTTCGGCGACGGCGGATGCCATCATGGATGGATTACAGGAATCCATCCGATCGGGGAAACGGGTTCGGATTGAATATGATCTGGAAATGCCTTATGGAATCCGGCATTATGAATGCCGATGCCGGCCTTTGCCAGACAAAAAACAAGCGATCGCCGTCATTCGCGACTTCACCGACACGAATCAGGCCTTCCTTACCCTCGCGAGGAGCGAACGCAGTTTCCGCGATCTGATCGAAAAGGCACCCTTCCCGGTCATGATCGTACGCACGCGGGACGGCACGATCCGGCTGGCGAATCGCTGGGCCGTCAACCGATACGGATACATGACAAAGAAGATCATCGGCACGCCTATCGCCCATATGTACCAAAAACCGGAAGACCGAATCAATCTTCTGGCGAAGCTGAAAAAGAATGGTTCGGTAAGCAATTATGAAATCTGCATGGTCGACAACGAAGGTAATCCGTTCTGGTCCGTCGTTTCGGCGGCCATGGTCGATTTTGAAGGCGAGTCGGCGACCCTGCTGGCCGTCAACGACATTTCGAAGCAGAAAGCGATCGATGATCTCGTCCGGAAAAGCGAAGAAAAATACCGGATGTTGACGGAGTTCGGTTCCGATACGGTATGGATTTACAACGTTACCCAGGAACGCAACACCTATGTGAGTCCAGCCGTCTTCCAAACGCGCGGTTACACGCCAGAAGAAGCGATGTCGCAGACTCTAGAAGAATCTGTTTGTCCGGCATCGCTTGGACTCGTGCGCAAGAAGATCAAGGAATGCATCGCCGCGTATCAAGCCGGCGAAACTGACGATAACGGCTACATCTTCGAAATCCAGCAACCCTGCAAGAACGGCACGACGGTGTGGGTCGAAACGGCCACCCGTATTCGCCGCAACGAAACCAATGAATTTGAAATCATCGGCGTCAGCCGGAACATCGAAAACCGAAAACGCGTCGAAGCAGAAGTGCTCTATCTGAGTTACAATGACCAACTGACTGGATTATACAACCGCCGTTTCTTCGTGGAAAATCACGACAAGATGAACACGACGGTCAATTTACCGCTCACGCTGGTGTTCGCCGACGTCAACGGCTTGAAGTTCACGAATGACGTCTTTGGTCATGCGGCCGGGGATCAACTGCTCGTTTCCTTCGCCGAAATCCTGAAACAGGCCGTCCATAGCGATGACATAATCGCCCGCGTCGGCGGCGACGAATTCATCATCGTGTTGCCCCGGACCAGCGAATCGCGCGGACGCGCTTGGCTGGCCGAACTGGAATCCCGCATTTCCAATGGTACGACGGATCACGGACTGCTGTCAGTATCCCTTGGAATGAAGACAAAACACCGCATCGACGAAAAATTCGATGAGATCTACAAGTGTGCGGAAGACATGATGTATCGCCAGAAAGCCTTTGACCGGCAGCGCTTCAAAAACGACCTTCTCTATCGGATCAAACACGAATTGTTCTCAACGGATTCCATGGAACGTGAACATTCGGAACGGGTCGCAAAACTGACTCGACAAACCGGCCAGGCACTTCACCTGAACGCCATCGAACTGGAAGAACTGGAACTCGCCGGCGCCCTCCACGACATCGGCAAGATTAGTATTGATCCAGCCATCCTGAAAAAACCGGGACCACTGACGCCGCCAGAGCGGGAAGAGATCGAACGGCATCCGGAAATCGGCTATCGCATCCTGGAAACCGTCGAAATCTTCTCCGGCGTGGGGAAAGCCATCCTGCATCATCACGAACGGATCGATGGAAACGGCTATCCGCAACGCTTGAAACATAATGAAATCCCGCTCAAATCACGGATCATCGCCGTTGCCGAAGCCTACGACGACATGACCCGGGCGCGGCCCTACCACGAAGCCAAAACGACGGCCGAAGCGGTTCGGGAATTGAAGAAGAATGCCGGAACCCAATTTGACATCGACGTGGTGAAAGCCTTCGTCGAAGAAGTCTTGGGCGGTGTACCTGAACGATGACAACATTTACGCATTGCCCTTCCCTACCCGGGGAAGGGCTTTGCAAAATCTCATGATGACGAGGTCAAACCCCATGAAAATCTTCATCGAACCGCGCATGATCACGTTAAAGCACGGCGACCAGCTTCGCGAACGGTTTCCCAAGATCGCCTTCACGGCCGATCCGGAAGATGGCGAAAACGTCGATGCTTTGTTCTGCCATCCATCCTACGCGATCAAGGAAAATCTTGACCGCTATCCGTCCCTCTCCTGGGTTCAGATCATGATGGCGGGATTCAATACCGCCGACCTGCGGGAACTCTTCCGCCGCGGCATCACCGTCACGAACATGAAGGACATTTTCCATCTGTCGGTCGCCGAAGACGTCTTCACGAAGATTTTGGCAATCAACCGGAACGTGCGTCACTATTTTGAAATGATGCATTCCGGAACCTGGGAACCGATTCGCCATGAGCCGGAAATCTATGGATCTTTAGTCGGAATCCTGGGGGCCGGATCGATTGGTAGCGCCGTCGCCACGCGCATGAAATCCTTTGGCGCCCAGACAATCGGCTGGCGGCGGAAAAACGCCCCATCCGGAGGTTTCGATGAAATCGTCACCGGTCGCTATGGATTGGAAAAAGTGATGGCGGAAAGCGACTATGTCGTAATCACTCTGCCGCTCAGCGAAGAAACCGATCATTTGATCGGGGCGCGGGAAATCGACCTGATGAAACCAAATGCGGTTATCATCAACGTCGGACGGGGCGAAGTCCTCGATCAGGAGGCGCTCGTCGAAGCGTTGCGTCATGGCAAGATCCGTGGCGCCGGTCTTGATGTTACCACGCCCGAACCCCTGCCGGCCGATCATCCGCTCTGGCATCTCCCCGGCGTTTTCATCACCCCGCATAACGCTTCTTCCAGCCCCTTCGTCTGGCCTCGGATCGTGGCCGTTTTGGAACAGAACATCGCCTTGCGCCTGGCCGGTAAAACGCTCGTAAACATCGTCGAAGAATAATCGGCTTATTTCATCACCCGAAATCCATTTACATTTTTAGCCAGATACGTTACAATACAATAAAAAGTCGTATATGTTTGATGATATGGTTCAAACGTTTCTACGCCGCACCGCAAATGCAGGCACTACGGCATCCACAACACCGCCGGCGATTCCGCCGCGGTTTTCGAGGCATGCCCCAGAATTGGCGGCATGTTTTTTTTCAATGAATAATGCATTGATCCAAGGGGGAAACGCAATGGAAAACGAAACCAGCATCCGTACCGGATTGACGTTCGACGACGTCCTGCTCATCCCGCAAAAATCAGAAGTGTTACCTGCCGATGTCTCCATCAAAACCCGGCTGACCAACGGGATTCTGCTCAACATTCCCATTCTTTCGGCGGCGATGGACACCGTCACTGAATTCGCCATGGCAATCGCCATGGCCCGTGAAGGCGGGATCGGCTTCATTCACAAGAACATGGCCATCAAGGATCAGGCCCGTCAGGTCGATCTCGTCAAGCGTTCGGAATCCGGCATGATCATCAATCCGATCACGCTTTCGATCGACAAGACGACCCGCGAGGCGGAGGCGACGCTGCGACAGTACAAGATCGGCGGGCTTCCCGTCGTGGACGCCGACAACCGACTGCTCGGCATCGTCACCAACCGGGATCTCAAGTATCTCAAAGTCGACGATACTCCGGTTTCCGAAATCATGACGAAGGATCATCTCGTCACCGCCAAAATCGGGACGAGTCTCGAAGAAGCCAAAGCCATTCTCTGGAAACACCGGATTGAAAAACTGCCGATCGTCGATGACGAGTTTCATCTGATGGGACTGATCACGAGCAAGGACATCGACAACGTCATCAACTATCCGAACGCCTGCAAAGACGAAAAGGGACGGTTGCGCGTGGGCGCCGCCGTCGGCGTAGCCGGCGACGTTCTGTCGCGGGTCAAAGCGCTCGTGGAAGCCGGTGTCGACGTCATCACCGTCGACAGCGCCCACGGCCATTCCGCAAACGTCATCGCCGTCATCAGGAAGATCAAGACCGCCCATCCCGCCTTGCAGCTCATCGCCGGCAATATCGTCACCGCCGAAGCGGCCCGGGCTTTGATCGATGCCGGCGTCGATGCCCTCAAAGTCGGCATCGGCCCCGGCAGCATCTGCACGACCCGGGTCATTGCCGGTGTCGGCGTTCCCCAGATCACGGCGATCGCCGATGTCCGGTCCTATGCCGCAACGAAGAACATCCCCGTCATCGCCGATGGTGGCATCAAGATTTCCGGTGACATCGTCAAGGCGATCGCCGCCGGCGCTGATACCGTCATGCTCGGTTCGCTCCTGGCGGGATGTCGGGAGGCGCCGGGAGAAGAAGTAATTTACCAGGGCCGCCGGTTCAAGGTCTATGTCGGGATGGGATCGCTCGCCGCGATGCGACGCGGGTCATCCGAACGGTATTTTCAGGAACAGATCGAAGAAGCCAAGAAACTTGTTCCCGAAGGCATCGAAGGCCGGGTCGCCTACAAGGGTGATCTCGCCGATACGATCTATCAGTTGTGCGGCGGCCTTCGCTCGGGCATGGGGTACTGCGGTACGCCGTCGATTCCGGCGCTGCAAAAAGACGGCAAATTCATCCGGATCACGAACGCCGGCCTGCAGGAAAGCCATCCCCACGACGTTGAGATTACCCACGAAGCGCCGAATTATTCCCGCCAATGAGGACTCGTTATGACCTATGACCGCATCATCGTTCTCGATTTCGGGAGCCAGTACAATCAGCTGATCGTCCGCCGGATCCGCGAATTCAGCGTCTATAGCGAACTGTATCCCTATGATACGCCGGCGACGACGATCGCCGCCATGGCCAATGTCCGCGGCATCATCCTTTCCGGGGGACCGCGTTCGGTCTATGACGCCGATGCGTTTCGCGGCGATTCGGCGCTCTTCGGACTCGGCATCCCGATTCTTGGCATCTGTTACGGCATGCAATGGATCACCGACCACTTCGGCGGAACGGTCCGCAAGTCGGATCAGAAAGAATATGGGAAAAAAGCGATCGATATCATCCATCCCTGCCCGCTGACGACGAAACTTCCCGTCCGTCAGAACGTCTGGATGAGTCATGGCGACCATGTGGCCGCCGTTCCGGAAGGATTTCAGACGACGGCCATTTCCGAAACCGGCATTCCAGCGATCATCGTCGATTCGAAACGCCGCATCTTCGGAGTCCAGTTCCACCCGGAAGTCCGACACACCGAGTTTGGAACCGATCTGTTGAAAAACTTCGTCTTCTCGATCTGTCAGGCCGCGCCCGGATGGACGATGGCCGGATTCGTCGATGAGGCCGTTGCCTCGATCTGTGCCCGGGTCGGCACGGCCAAAGTGCTGATGGCCATCTCCGGCGGCGTCGATTCGTCGGTCGCCGCTGTATTGATCCACAAGGCGATCGGCGACCGCTTGCAGTGCATTTTTGTCGATCACGGTCTGCTCAGACTCAACGAAGGCAATGCCGTCATGCAGACTTTTGCCGAGGTATACGGTATCGATGTGATCCGCATCGACGCGCAGGACCGTTTCCTTTCCCGGCTGGCCGGCGTCACCGACCCGGAGAAAAAGCGCAAGATCATCGGTACGGAATTTGTCCGCGTTTTTGAAGAAGAGGCGGCGAAGCGCGGTGATTTCGCTTTCCTCGGTCAGGGAACCTTATATACCGACGTCATCGAATCGGGTACGAAAACCGCCCAGAAGATCAAATCGCATCACAACGTCGGAGGCCTTCCCGAAGGCATGCGGTTTGTTTTGCTCGAACCGCTCGATCGGCTGTTCAAAGACGAAGTGCGAAGTCTTGGCAAAGAACTGGGAATCCACCCTGACATCGTCGGCCGTCAGCCGTTTCCCGGACCCGGGCTGGCCATTCGGATTATCGGTGAAATCACGTCGGAAAAACTGACGATCGTCCGCGAAAGCGATGCGATTCTCCGGGAGGAAATCCATAAGGCCGGCCTTGAAGGGGCAATCTGGCAATACTTTACGGCTGTACCCGGCTTTCGCAGCGTCGGCGTCATGGGTGACCAAAGAACCTACAGCGAAGCCGTCGTCATCCGCGCCGTGACCTCCGCCGACGGCATGACCGCCGACTGGGCGAAGATTCCACCCGGCGTACTTGACGTCATCAGCCGCCGGATCGTCAATGAAGTCAAGGGCTGCAACCGCGTGCTCTTCGACATCACGTCGAAGCCACCGGCAACCATCGAATACGAATGAAAAACGCCGTCCGGTCAATGCCGGGCGGCGCTTTTCATCAGTTGTGGATAAAGCGGCGGTTCAATGTCGATCTGCGGATGGGCAAGGAGATAGTCGATCACGATGTCAGCCGTGGTTTTCGTGATTTCCTTCACGAGCTTGGCTTCCTTGAACATCACGTACTGGCCACCGCCTCCGGCGCGATAGTTGTTGAGGGCGATCGTGAAGACATCGTCGGGCATGACCGGCTGGCCGGCGCGCCGCAGATCCGAGATTCGGGACCCAATCGGCCGGGAAACGTCGATCTTATATTCGACGCCCTGAAAGACGTCATAGTTGTAGTGCTCGATCTTCGGTCGGAAGTGCGACGGATTGATGATGATTCTGCCCTGATCGTCCAAGGCGAAATATTCGGCCGATTTTTCCATCGCCGCCTTCAGAATCACGCCGTCGATCTCCAGGACATAAAGAGAATTCGGATACAGGAAAGTCGCGGCGATGTCGCGCATCGTCACTTGGGTTTTCAATCCGGGGATTTCATTGGGCAAAGAAGCGGCGGAAAGCATCGCTCCGGAAGCCCATAGTTGCGCATCGTTGACCAGTTTGAAAATCGGATGGTTGTCCCGCCGGGCCGCAAAGGGATCCCCGACGACGAGATTCTGACCGGCGAGATCGACGAGGATTTCGTCGAGAACGATGTCGGTTTCAGCCGCAAGATCAGCGACGAGCGCTTCGGTTTCGGGATCGGAAGGGATGTCGGCGAAAGGCCGTGTCATCGCTTCGGCTCCGGTCAGATGCCATCCGGACTCCGTCGATGCAAAAGACATCGTCACGATGCCGAAGGCGGAAGCGGAATCGGCGACCTGCAAAATGCAGGTGTGATCGACATGATCGGCGACGTTTCGATGCTGATGACCGGTCAGGACGACTTGGGCGCCACTGTGCTTGGCGATCTTGTACCCCTGATTTTCCGATGTTTTCGGTCCGACCGGCAACCCGGTGGCGATATCTTTTTCGATGCCGCCATGATATAAAACGACGACGGCGTCGACTTGACCGCGGATCCGTTCGACATTTTCCTTGATGACGGTGAAAGCGTCCAAAAAGGTGATGCCGCTGATGTTTTCCGGTTTTTCCCACCCGGGGACGGCCTGGGTGATGGCGCCGACGATGCCGATGCGAATGCCGTTTTCAAACGTTTTGATGGCATAAGGAAGGTAAACGGGTTTTCCGTCCGGACCGAGAACGTTGCCACAGAGGACGGTGGCTTCGAGGGCGTCCGTATACGCCTTGAGAATGTCCGTTCCGTAATTATATTCGTGATTGCCGATGGTGACATAATCATAACCAATGCGGTTGAGAACAAGAGCGACCGGACAGATGGCGCGGGCGGGATGCTTAATCCATTGATCGACGAGCGGAGATCCCTGCAGAATGTCGCCGCCGTCAAGAACGATCCGGTCGCCGGCAAATCCGGTCAAGAAGGTTTTCAGCCGCGATAATCCTTTCGAGGTCCGTCCCCGCAAAGCGAAATTATAAGGCGTCAACGAGCCATGGACGTCGGATGTATAAATCAATGTGATTTCGTGCGTAGCCACGTCCACCACCCCTTTCTGTATTCATTATACCTTTTTCTGGGCAAAAATTCCACCGCTGACCCGCAAATGATCGACCGCAACCGCGGAAACGGGCCAGACATCTTGTCAATCGCGATCAAAACGGATACAATAGGAACAAAGACTTCCGCGATGGATAGGTGATAAAATGAAGAAAATACTAGGGCTAATGATGATCACCGCCATGGCTGGCCTGATGGCCTGTTGCAATTCCGGGGCGAATCCGGCGACAATCCGGATCGGTTACGTCGAATCCGTCTCGGGTGCGGATATCGCGGTCAAAATCTATGCATTGCAGGGCTTGCTTGCCGCGGAATTACCAAAAAAGACAATCGTACTGACGAGTTACGAGGACGACGATGCCATCAGCGAAGCCCTGATTGCCGGGGACATCCATGTCGGAATCCTGTCGGCACGCGGATATGCAGTACTGACGGTCGAACATCCGGGGATCGCCGAGGTTGTTCTCACTGCCATTAGGCCAGCCCTTGAAATTCAACTTCTGCCGCTTGAGGAGCGGCTTGCGGCGATCAACGAAACGGGATACGAAGCTGTCAAAAGTGACTCCGGATTCGTCGCTGAACTGCCAGCACTACTGATCGTACGAACCCTCACTTATTTGGAAGCCGGCGCTGACCGGATCGCCACCGTCGCCGATTTGGCCGGTCAGACGGTGTGTGTCCAGTCGCAGACATCCTCAGCCGGATATCTTTATCCGGCCGCACTGCTTGACAGCGCCGGGCTCGCATTTGTAACTTCGACGACCCCTGACCCGACCGCCGGGGAAGTCCGTGCCGTCAGGATCGGTGCCGGATTTCCGGGCGCCATCACGGGATTGATGACGGGAGGGTGCAACGCGGCCTTCATCTATCTTGACGCACGCGACAATGCCGCCTTGCTGGCAACCTATCCCGACCTCTTCGAAGATACACGCGCCGTCGCCCTTACGACGGGCATCCGGGAAGATGCGGTTGTGATTTCTCTTGCCCTTGACGAAGATCTCAGAACATCGATCCGCGCTGCATTCCTCGCCGTGGCGACGTCGGAAATCGGAATCGAAGCGATCGATGCTTTCGCTCACGTCGGATATCAATGTGCCATCGACACCGACTATGACGGTGAACGGATCGTCTATCTGTACCTGAAAAATCATCTGTCCTGAAACCAAAGAAAAGGATCGGTACGCCAAATACTCTATACCCCAAGTCAAGGACACTTTTTAAAATAGACCTTTTATTGTTCTATTGTTTCTTTGATGACTGCCTGTCAAGGCGGTCATCTTTCTT
>Ga0268280_1002616_pt1 | contig 10180 bp, 7 predicted proteins | sample saktaG_9_FD_190139 | JGI IMG/M metagenome (GOLD analysis project Ga0268280, IMG submission 190139) | Saline water microbial communities from Sakinaw Lake, British Columbia, Canada - sak_2011_5_24_40m | ecosystem: Environmental > Aquatic > Non-marine Saline and Alkaline > Saline ...
GTTAAGGCCTTCTGTGATCTTACTGACCACATAGTGCGGCATCTCTGAATTAACCTGTGAAGCGAGATCTATGAACCTGGCCTCAAACCCGTGCATCCTCGCCTTCCATGAAAGATATATCGGATCCACGGGGATACAGTGCCCGCCAACTCCCGGGCCGGGATAAAAAGGCATAAAACCATACGGCTTTGTTTTGGCGGCGTCTATGACTTCCCATATGTTAATGCCTAGTTTGTCACACATTAGCATCAGCTCATTTACCATCGCTATATTCACGATCCTGAAAGTATTTTCGAGGAGTTTTACCATCTCGGCGACCTTGGCCGAAGATACGGGAATTATCTTATCGAGGACCTGCTCGTATAATAACTTAGCGAGCTCCGTGGACTTTTTCGATATTCCGCCTATGACCTTGGGTGTGTTTTCTGTGTGGTATTTCGGATTGCCCGGATCTATTCTTTCGGGAGAGAAAGCCAGGAAGAAATCCCTGCCTTCTTTCATCCCGCCGGATTCAAGCACAGGAAGCATGACTTCCTCCGTCGTGCCGGGATACGTGGTCGATTCGAGTACAACCAGCTGGCCGCGTTTCGTATGCTTCTTTATATTCTCCACCGCAGCCACTATGTATGATACGTCCGGCTCCTTCGTCTTATAAAGAGGCGTTGGGACGCATATAATAACAGCGTCAAGCGCTCCAATATGCTTAAAATCGGTCGTGACTGAAAGCGATCCGTTCGATATGGCTTTCTTTATTTCAGAGGATGAAATGTCAAGAATGTAGGATTTGGCTTCCTTTAACTTCTTTACCCTGTCTTTATCGACGTCGATGCCGTAGACTTTAAATCCTTTTTTCACGAATGTGAGAGCTAGGGGCAGCCCCACGTACCCCAAACCTATGATGCCGATTCTTGCTTTCTTACTGAGGATCTTACTCTTAAGCTCGTTATACATACGTCTCCTTATGATTAACTGCGCCAGGGGAGGTTAAAACCTCCCCTACTTATTCAATCTGGACAGGTTAAAACTTGTGATTAACTGCGCCAGGGGAGGTTAAAACCTCCCCTACTTATTCAGCCTGGGCAGGTTGAAATCTGCCCTACATAGATATTCTTTTAAAGCGGTTTTCCAATTACGCATTTTGTATCTTGTAAATTTCATGAACTTCGAATTATCGAGCGTCGACATCGCCGGCCTCTTAGCTGGCCTATCGAGCTCATCCGACGATATGGGCAGAACTTCCGCGCGAACGTTTGCCAGCTTCACTATCGCCTTGGCATATTCATACCACGAAACACTGCCAGAATTCGAGACGTGATATATCCCATAACTTGCGCTCTTGTGCTCTTGCGCACTTGCGCACTTATCTACTAATACACCGATCGCTTTAGCTAAGTCAACCGCATACGTCGGCGAACCGACCTGATCATCTACAACTTTTAACGATCCTAACTCTTTCGCCTTCGCGACGATCGTATCTACAAAATTCTTGCCGTTCTTCCCGTAAAGCCAGCTCGTGCGAAGTATGAAATATTTTTTCAATATCTTTTTAACCGCGGCCTCGCCCTTTAATTTCGAATCGGCATATACGCCTAAAGGGCTTGTCTTATCGCTTTCGCGATAAGGTCTTTTCTTCTTCCCATCGAAAACAAAATCGGTGCTTATATACACCAGCACTGCACCTATCGACTTACAGGCAAGCGCAACATTCTTTGTACCGTCGGCGTTTATTCTATAAGCTCTTTTTTTATCCCACTCGCATCCGTCGACGTCGGTCAATGCGGCCGCGTGGATAACGATATCTGGCTTAATTTCTAAAATGGCTCTTGAAACGCTCTGCCTGTCAGTGATATCGCACTTAACGTATCTTTGAGTTTCCTTTACTGCATAGGGGAGGTTAAAACCTCCCCTACTGCGATCGAAAATATCCAGCCCGTAGATATCATAATCCCGGCTTAGCTCATGACAAAGATCTACCCCGAGCATACCGCTCGAGCCCGTTATTAGTACTTTATTTCTTCGCGGCATTCTGTAAGTTTCTTCCACCAGGATGGGTTATTCTTATACCAATTTACCGTTATATCGAGTGCTTTTTCGAAGCTCGTCCCAGGCTTCCATCCGAGGCTCTTCATCTTCGTTATATCGAGCGCATAGCGTTTATCGTGTCCGGGTCTGTCTTTGACATACTCTATTGAATCTTCGCCCTTACCGAGAGCTTTTAAGATCGAACGCGTAAGCACCAGATTCGTTATCTCGTGGTCCCCGCCTATATTATAAACTTCTCCGGGCTTGCCCTTATGCATAACGGCATCTATTCCGCGGCAATTATCCTCCACAAACAACCAGTCCCTCACATTTGAACCATCGGCATATACCGGGACTTTTTTACCTTGCAATAGATTTGTAATGAATAACGGCATCACCTTCTCCGGATATTGGTAAGGGCCGAAATTATTGGAGCTCCTGGTTATTATAACCGGCAATTTATGTGTTATGAAGTACGAGCGGGCCAAAAGATCCCCCGAAGCCTTCGACGCCGAATACGGACTGTTCGGCATAAGAGGATCGGTTTCCTTAAAAGCGCCTTTCCTGATACTTCCGTAACATTCATCAGTTGACACTTGAAGGAAAAGTTTGACTCCACTCTTTCTCGCGGCCTCTAAAAGCGTATATGTCCCGAATACATTCGTCCGGATGAAGACTGACGGATCTTTTATAGACCTGTCTACATGGCTCTCCGCGGCGAAATGGACGACGACATCGCAATCTTTAACAAGTCCGTCCACAACAACAGGATCGGCCACATCGCCTTTCACGAACCTGTAATTTTTATTCTTCTCGATATCCTTCAGGTTATCGAGATTGCCGCAATATGTCAGCTTGTCGAGATTCGTTATCCTGTAATCGGGATATTTGCCTAGTATGAGCCGGATAAAATTTGACCCGATGAATCCCGCGCCCCCTGTAACCAGTAGTTTCATTTGGCTCTTTCCCTCTTCGCGACCAGATCATTCGCGTTCAAAAGCGAATCGAACGTCCCTGAATCGGTCCACCATCCGCTTAGGGTGCTGTATTCCAGGGTGCCTCTTTTTATATAAGCGTTATTGACATCCGTTATCTCAAGTTCTCCGCGACGCGAAGGCTTAAGTGTCTTTATTATCTCAAAGACCTGTTCGTCATACATATATATGCCTGTAACAGCATAGTCGGATTTCGGCTTTTTAGGTTTCTCCTCTATCGACACGATATTCTTACCCTTAAATTCCGCCACACCGAACCTCTCGGGATCGGTTACCTTCTTAAGAATTATTCTGGCGCCGCTTGGCTGCTTTTTAAAATCCTCCACAGGGCCTTTTATGTCCTTCTCTATAATATTGTCGCCTAGAATGACGACGATCCGGTCATTATCCGCGAAATGTTTGGCTAATCGAAGAGCTTCGGCAATCCCGCCTTCACCTTCCTGATAGGTGTAGTTTATGTGCTTCAGCCCGAACTCCGAGCCGTTACCAATAAGCCTTAAGAATTCTCCGGCATGTGTTCCGCCGGTCACGATAAGTATGTCTCTTATCCCTGCATCGACGAGAGTTTGTATCGGATAATATATCATCGGCTTATTATAAATAGGCAGCAAATGTTTGTTGCTGATTTTGGTCAAGGGGTAGAGCCTCGTCCCAAGTCCGCCTGCCAGAATCACGCCTTTGAGTCCCATGGATTATTTCCTCCAATCGTACGGTATGTCGTTATCGTAAGCGTCGAGCCTGTACTCATCCGGCTTTTTGTAATTATACATATTCGTCGGGTTATTAATAACGACCGCCTCGCAGTCGCTCACACATTTAAAACCGTGATATACGTTCTTCGGGATCGTTACAAGCATCGGATCTTCGAGGCTTATTATAAATTCGTTCACTTCGCCGAATGTGGAAGAGGACTTTCTGGAATCATACAGAGCCAATCGCATTTTTCCGTGCACACAGGTAAAGTTATCCTCCTGCAGCTTGTGAAAATGCCACGCTTTTACGACTCCGGGGAATGCCGTCGTCATATAGACCTGTCCGAATTTTTTGAAGAATTTATCGTCGCGGCGCATTATCTCCATCAGCCGTCCACGGTCATCCGGTATCACCTTCAATTTCTTTACGTTCACGCCCTTTATCATAACATTCTCCTATTAAGTCCCAAAACCGATATTACTCTCATCGTAGGGGAGGTTTAAACCTCCCCTACGAATAGTAGCTATCGTCTCCCCATCCCGACGTACTTAAACCCGTGCTTCTTAATTTCCGCGGGTTCATAGATATTCCTTCCGTCAACGATAACGGCCTGGCGCATCAATTTTTTTATTCTTTTGAAGTCGAGCTCTTTAAATTCGTTCCATTCGGTCGCTACGATAAGGCAATCGCTTGCCTTGGCAACTTCGTACGCGTCTTTGCAGAATTTAACGTCTTTACTCAAGATCTGTTTTGCTTTAGGCATAGCTGCCGGATCATAGACCTTTATCTTGGCGCCCTCTTTTTCGAGCATTGATATTATATCTATCGCCGGAGCATACCGTATATCGTCTGTGTCCGGCTTAAAAGATAGCCCAAGAACTCCTATCGTCTTATTCTGAAGGTTCCATATTAAGCCCTCTACTTTTTTAATAAGCTGCAGCTTTTGCGCATCATTAACTCGTACGACTTCTCTAAGTATCCCAAAATCATACCCGGCCTTCTCGGCTATCCTTATAAATGCTCCGAGATCCTTCGGAAAGCAGAACCCTCCGAAACCTATGCCGGCATTGAGGAACGACTTGCCTATACGCCTGTCGAGCCCTATGCCGCGGGCCACCTCCCCGACATCCGCATCGAGAGAATCGCAAACGTTAGCTACGGCGTTAATAAAGGATATCTTCATGGCGAGGAATGAATTTGAGGCGTGTTTTATAAGTTCCGCCGACTTTATATCGGTCATGACTATCTCGGACTTAAGTGGCTTATATAATTCTTTTAATATTTCGCGCGCTTTGGCGGACTTTGCGCCTAAAACTACCCTGTCGGGATGCATAAAATCCTCTATAGCCGAACCCTCCCGTAAAAACTCCGGATTTGACGCCACATCGAACTTCACGCTCCGCTTATTGTAGACTTTTATCGTGTGCTCCACCCACTCCCCGGTATTGACAGGCACGGTGGATTTCTCGACGATGAGTTTGTATGAGGACATCGAGCGCGCTATATCGCGCGAGACGTGTTCGACGAAGCTTAAGTCCGCTTCGCCGTTATCTTTCGGGGGGGTGCCTACGCATATGAATATGACCGTGGATTTGGCCACGGCCTCTTTAATACCTGACGAAAACGACAGCCGGCCTTCTTTTACATTGCGCTTTATTAGCTCTTCTAAACCGGGCTCATATATCGGTATCTTGCCTTTTTTAAGGCTTCTTACCTTAGCTTCGTCATTATCTACGCATATGACTTTATTGCCCAGATCGGCAAAACAAGCTCCGGTTACAAGCCCTACATAGCCGGAACCCACTACGGATATGTTCATTTTGTGCTCCTATATAAGATTAATATTATATCATAAAAGGAAAATGGGGACACTCATTTTTTTATCAGCAAAAACTGCATAAAATGGGTGTCCCCATTTTTGTGGGCGGGCGACAAAACAAAAAGAAAGCTGGACAACCGCCCCGGTTGGCCAGGTTTGGCCAACCGGGGCGGTTGTCCACGGTAGAGATTACGACTGCTACGGAGTCGGGGAGCCGGCTTCGCCGAAACGCGGTCTTGAGTAGGTGCGCTTCATGCCGATAGGATAATCCGGGAAGGCCTTTAACTTGAATACAAGCCAAATAGAATTACCTTCGTTGCCTTTAAAATTCAATGTCAATTCTGCGATCCAGCAGTGCAGGTCTCTTGAGATCGTATACTCCTGTTCATCTAAACCTCCGACCTCAACATTGAATCTCTCATACGCGCGGATCGTCCATTTATCATTTATTTTGTAAGTTCCGTCCATCGTCGCAAGGCTCGTCGTGCCGGTCACTACATTCTCGTATCTGTACCCGGCCGCCAGACTCCACTTATCGCCTCCGGTGGATACGATATCGACATTCGCCGTTTGAAGAGAGCCGTCCTTCGTATCAATGGTCATATTGCTTGTCAGATAAGCCCATGAATACGGTATGATCTCCAGCTTGAAAGTTACGGGGCTGAACTTCTGGCGCTTGTATGAAGTGTTGTTTTTATTCAACCTAAAAGCGTAATCGGTCGATATCAATAGTGTAGCCAGGTCGACCGACTTCATTTCTTCACCCACCAGCCGTTTTGTCTGAAGCCTGTTCTCGATAGAAAGCACAGCTCCGTTCTGAGCGTCAAACGCGTCTATCGTGTCAAACTGATTTAGGTTATCCGCCGATATCGTCGGCTGATGCATGTAGTAATAATTGACTACGGGAGTGATGACGTGCCTTAATTTATTTATGTCAAGCCCCATGAAATTTGTCGTAACGTCGTATATTTTATAAAATTTCACCGAATTCGCGACGCCGGCGCTAAATATACCCCTTACGAGGTTAGTATCGCCCCATTTATTCCGCGAATAATAGGTCTGACGGATCCCGGCGTACGGAGTGACATTAAGAGCTTTAAAAACCCTGGCGGCGTACGATATCTGGTTATAGGAGTCGAACCTTATCGTGCTCAAATCTTTTGTCTCCGGGCTGGTATTTATAAAAGCCTGATCGAGATAGACGCCGCTCGTCGATGACTGGTAATAAACCGGCAGGTCACCGAATAACCTTACATTAGGGATCTCCATCCTGAATTCCGGCAGGCGCTGGACCACCGTATAGAAATCATCCATCCTCTTTCTTATTAAAAACTCCGTCATGTAATATTCTTTCTGCGTTATGACGGACAGGTAGTTATCCGGCTGGGCCCCGATCTCTTCATATTCATTGTAAAAATAATCCTTAATAACGTCGGGATCGCTTAATTTATTAAATTCAAGCGTGACTCTCGTATCGGTGTCGTTACCCATATCCCAATTATGTCTGACCTGGTAGCGGTATCTTGTGCGCTCCGCGCCGGTCGGCTCATAAGCCAGGCCGTTATTCTCCTGAGTGTAATAGAATTTAAAAGCGCCTTTGCCCATTTCCGGGATCTCGTAATAATGGTTCACGCCTCCGGCCAGGCCCTGCTTGGCCCTGTAATCTATGAGTATATCGCCGCTATTTTTATCGTCGAGATGATACCTCAGCGCGGTAAGCGCGTAATACCCCCAATCACTATTCTCTCCGGGAGTAACTGTGATATGGGTCTTTTTATCGTCGAGGGGTTGTACGTAGTACGGAAAATACAATACGGGAACATTGCCGAGGAATACAAATATATTATAGGCAACGACTTTGTCGCCCAGATATATCTTCACTTTCTTTGACTGGATCCTATAGTGCGGCTTATCCAAGTCGCAGGTGGTCACATATCCATAGTCCATATTGAACTGGTCTTTATTGGCGACCTTGCCCAGTTCCTTGGCCTGGCCGTAGAAAGGATTAGCGTTAAGATATCCTTTCAAAACAGTTCCCTGGCGCGTATCAAAGTTATAGTTCATCCGATCGCCGGTGAAGTAGGCGCCTTTTTGGGCGATCTTAACGTTCCCCTCGGCCAGCGCTTCGCGCGTATCGAGGTAGACGGTAATTTTATCGCAGGTCATAAGAACATCTCTATACTCTATCGAAATATTCCCTTCTCCCACAACCTTCTTCTGTTCATGGAAATATTCGACCTTGTCGCCGTTAACTACAACCGGCTCTTTGGATGGAAGCATCTGAGTCGACTGCTCGGCAAATGCCGGAGTCTGCATGAGGAAAAGAAAACCGATGGCTGAAATTTGTAATACTTTTCGCATATTACGGAGCATTATACTACTTCCTTTACTTACATACAACATTTTTACCAGCATTCTTTGCCCGGTAGAGCGCCTCATCGGCCTTATCTATCAGGGACGCCGAGTTGGAGGCGGAAGCCGGGTATTCGGACAAACCTATACTGAGCGTTATTTTAATCTTCTCGTCATACGCCTTAAAAACTCCTTCCTCTACTTTTCTTCTTATTCTCTCCGCAACGATGGTCGCGGCATTTACAGACGTCTCCGGAAGTAACACGGCGAACTCCTCGCCGCCGTATCTGGAGACAAGATCTATTTCGCGTATGCTCTCTTTTATTATTTTGGCTATACCTTTTAATACGACATCCCCGACAAGATGGCCGTAGGTATCGTTACATTTTTTAAAATCATCGATATCGAGCATAAGAAACGAAAATTTCAATCCATGCCGGGCGGAGCGTCCGAACTCCTCCTCGAGCCTTTCGGAAAAATAGCGCCTGACATAAAGGCCTGTCAGCGAATCCGTTATAGCCATCTTTTCCAGGGTCTCGTAAAGAAGGATCTTTTTGGTTTCAAGGGAAAATTGCATCGCAAGTATCGTAAACTTCTCTAATTCATCTTTAGGAAGGTTCTCTATAACGAGTATCGCCGCGAGTTTATCCTCATTAAATAAAGGAACGCCGGCCAGTGTCTTCACCGAAGGATCCGACACGCCCATAATGTCAAACATGATATTCTTTCCGGCTTGATCGTTTTCTATGTAGACCTGTTTGGGATTCACGTGGAACGACCAGATAAGTTTATCGTAATTTACGGTAGCGTCTTGTGAGGCGCCGATGTCATCCGTCTCGGAAGAATTGCGTGAAGATGGATGCCATACGCTGTATGCCTTTTCCGCGTGATTCTCACCGGCGCCGCTTCTGTTAAGTATGATCAGATCGCATTTCCTGAAATTGAAATTATCCTTTAAAAAAGAACTGAAGACCTTGAAGATCTCGCTGAATTTAAGGCTCGCCGACATATCCCTGGTAATATCATAAAGGCCCACGATCTCTAATTCCTTATTCTTTAAGCTCTCATCCCTGGATCTAAGCTCGACGAGCTTCTCATCCAGGTCGGACGCGATATTTTCCGCAATATCAAGGCCAAGCGCCAGATCTTTTTTATACTTCGCCATACTCTTTTTGAATTTAAGGATCCCGAGCTGCATAACGCTGAATAGCGCTATCGCTAATAGAGTTTCGTATGGTCCGGCCTTAAAAACAAATACAAGCGCCGGACAGAGAATGACCCATGATGCGATTATAGAGATAAATGTAAAGGCCTCCGCGCATATGCATGAGACGAGCGATATGAATGACAGAAATACGCTCAAACAGAACAAACTCTATCCCTCCCGTTCTCTTTCGCTTTGTAGAGACGCCCATCGGCTACCCTTATCAGGTCTTCTTCCGTAATGCCGTCGTCCGGATAGGTAGAGACGCCGATCGAGACCGTTATATTGGCCTCCTGCCTTCTGAGTTTAAGAGGGCTCTGGCTTATGGTATTCCGTATCCTGTCGGCCTTACTGGCGGCTTTTTCCAGGTCCGACCCGGATAGGAGCACCACCATCTCCTCACCGCCGTATCTGGCCACTATATCCCCATTGCCGGCGGCGGCATTCAGTATCGAGGACAAGTGTTTCAGGACCAGGTCCCCTGAAGCATGTCCGTGATTATCGTTATATTGCTTAAAGCGGTCTATGTCTATCATAAGAATGGAAAATTTAGCGCTTCGGCCGCCGGACCTCTTCACTTCTTCCTTGAGCCTGTCCATGAAATACCGTCTTACCGAAAGCCCTGTAAGCGAATCCCGTATGGCAAGCTCCTGCGTCTTCAAATAGAGAAGCGAATTCTCAACGGCCAGCGCTCCGAGGTCCGCCAATATATCCAGAAGCCTCAGATCGTCCTGGGTATATGAAAGTTCGGACGTAGAGTCCATCCTTAATGTGCCTATAACCTTATTTTCGATTACCATCGGCGCCGAGATCACCGACCTGAAAGACCTTTCGGATACTCCGCCATCGTCGACCGGGAACCTGAAATCCCTTGTGACGTCTTCCACTATAAGAGACTTCCTGTGTTTCAGGACCCAATGGTCGAATATATCGCCGGTCTTCGCCTTCACCATATCGTCCTCTCGCGCAATCCCTGACTCTCCGGAAAAAAATCGGGACGAAGCGGAAAGCATAAGAGCCTGTTTCTGGGTGTCTACGAGGAATAGGAGCGAGCGGCCGGGCTTCTGGATCGTCCTGGACATCCTGTCCGTTATA
>Ga0268280_1002618_pt1 | contig 10177 bp, 12 predicted proteins | sample saktaG_9_FD_190139 | JGI IMG/M metagenome (GOLD analysis project Ga0268280, IMG submission 190139) | Saline water microbial communities from Sakinaw Lake, British Columbia, Canada - sak_2011_5_24_40m | ecosystem: Environmental > Aquatic > Non-marine Saline and Alkaline > Saline ...
AGGTGAAAAGACTCTTCAGAAAACTAACTGTTTTCTTCGCCTCACCAGGTCTCAAACCTCCATCCTCGCCTCCACGTGCGTTACGGCGATGGGTCGGTTTGGACGGTTCGGTCATGTAACATGGTTATATCCAATAAGATTTCCATTTCTACTAACTGACGAGCCGAGAACCTTCTACTTCTTACTCTTTAGAAAAAGCAGACCAACAATCAATCCAATTAATAAGATTAATCCTCCAATCCAAAACTGACCTTTGGCAGAATCCACGACAACCATTCCTGTAATGCTTGATGAAGAAAAAAGCAGGCCTGCTCCGATAATCACCAAAGCAAATGCTGTGATTAGCTTCTTATCAATTCCTGATTTTTGAAGATTCTTTTCATAAACTCCCCAAATCATACCATCTTTATGAGTGATTTGCCCTATTCTGCCATAATCTCTAGTTTTATGTATTGTAATTGATGCTGTATTTTGGATTGGCTGCTCAAGTATCTCTCCAACAACAGTCTTATATCCTTGGCTTCGAGCAATAGCATAAACATTTTCTTCGAGTTTCTCTCCGATTCCTGAAAATCCTTTTTTTCTCGCAATATGTCTAAAATACAAGACTTTATTCTCAGATAAATGCTTCTTTGTTGTTGATTCTGCGTGGAATTCTAAATCCCAATCCTTCTTAGACTGTCTCCAAGAGGATAAATCATAAGCTAAAGCATACCCTACAATATTCCCTTGCGATCTTGCGACAAGCAAGATGTTAGAAGGATTGTCAATAAGCTGTTTAAGCTCCTTTTCGCCAACAGGATAAACAAGAAAGCCTTCCTTCTCAAGAAGTCGCTTCTCCAGATTCGCTTTGCTCTCTAAAAGCAGGTCCTTTTGGACAGCAAGAATTCCTTGAATATCTTCTTTTCTCGCAGGTCTAATCTCCAAATCAGACTCTTGATCAACTCCAATCATAATACTATCAATAGAAAGGTTCTTTTAATATTTTATCAAAAAAGACTGGTTCTCGGCTCTAACTAACTACTAATCGCTCCCTTCGGTCGAAACTATAAGAAATGGAAATCTTACTCTTCGGACGTCACTAACGTCCTCGTCCCACCAACTCTGCTCCCTCCATCCTGCCTCCACTCCGTTTCGGCGGGTCGGTCGCGAGGGTGGGAGGATATAACATGGTTAGGTTTAATTTAGAATTCTGACCTATCTAACATAAACTCGTTTGGAACGTCCTTTAAGTGCTTCTTGCATCTTACTAAGATCATGTTTAGAAGGAATAACTATTAATCCATCAATTTGGTGTTTGTTCCCCTTATACTCAAAATGTCCTAAATGATACAGGTCAAACCATGACTTTTGTATTTTAGTAAATTTCCATTCTTTAGGAAGTTCAAATGGCTCCTTAACAACAATTACTAAATCAATGTCTGAACCTGTTTGACCGCGATATGATTCCTCATAAACACCAAATTTTCCTTCAGCAAGAGAAGCCCAAACATAAGCTTCTTTCACAGAATCACATTTTGATAAAATTGATTCAAGAAACTTAGATGCTTCTTTCCAAATATCATCTTGATTCTCATAAACTCTCTTATTCGGTTTCATAACAATATAATCCACTCCAAACAATATAAACTTAACGGCCAGAATTCTAAACTCTTCGGATTCCTCTACGGAATCCTCGCCCTTCCTGCTCTCGACTCGCTAACTCTAACCTCGTTACACTCGGTTGAGAGCTCGTCGGAGGGAAGGGAAACCTAACATGGTTAGGTTTAATAAAAGTTCTGACTAAGGGAAACGGAACGCTAAAAGTGCTAATTTAGCGAGAACCAACATAAATGTCGATTCTTTTCCCAGAAGAGAACTTTTACTCTTCGCACAACTACGGTCGTGCTCGCCCTTCGTGCTCTGCTCAGCCCAACTCTGACCTCCTTCCAGTCGGTCGAGGGGCTTTCGCGAGCGAAGGGAAACCTAACATGGTTAGTTTCAATAATTTTTAATGGCTCTAACTACGACGACGAAAGGGAACAATTTCTCTAACTACAAAAAAACGTAAGCTTTATTATGTTCCTAATAATACTTATTAATATGAAAGATGTTACTTTTTTAGATTCGAAAGGAAATAAGATTTTAGGAACAATCTCAATACCTAAAAAAGCAACGTCAGTTGTAATCATATCTCACGGATTCTCGGCTAGTAAAGAAAGCAAATTTTATGTAGAATTACAAAACGAATTAAATAGAGTAGGAATAGGGACTCTCCGATATGATTACTATGGACACGGAAAGCTTTATTGTAAAGATACAAAGTATACTGTGACAAGAGATGTTACACTATCAAAATGTGTTGATAGTCTTAAAGCAGCAGTCGCCTTTGTTCGTAGCAAAGGAAATTATGACATTAGTTTAGTTGGTTCTAGCTTTGGCGGGCTAATCTCTCTTATTGTTGCTTCTCAAGATCCAAATACTAAAGCATTAGCTCTGAAATCTTCCGTAACAGAGCCCATTGGATTTTGGAAACAAAGATTAGGTGATGAAAGGATTAAGAAATGGAAACAAGAAGGAATTCTGAGGTATAATGAATGTGGAGAAAACTATGAATTAAATTACTCTTTTTGGGAAGACTTATTCCTTCAGAATACACATGAAATAGCTAGAAAAATAAACTGCCCGGTATTGATTGTTCACGCAGGTAATGATTCCGTTGTTCCAATAAAACAAAGTTATGATCTTGCAAAAATAATCGATACTGAAGTAAGAGTTGTTAAAGGCGCAAATCATAATTATGCCGACCGTTCACAGTATGATGAGATGAAAAGTTTAATAACTAACTTTCTTATAGAGAAATTGTCCCCTTGACTACTGTTCTCTAAAGTCGCTTCGCTCCTACGATGGAAACGACTACTGAGCCATTAAAAATTACTCTTCGAACACTACTTTGTGTTCTCGTCGTTGCAGCTCTCATCTCGCCATCTCTCAAAACACTTTCGTGTTTTCGAGGGCTTCGATGGAGGCAACGAGAAACTAACATGGTTAGTTGAGATAAGGATTCTTAATGAGGGAAACTACTGGCGCTAAAAATGTTTTTTAGCTTGAAGCAACTAAAGTATAGCTTCATTTCCCCAAAGAGAATCCTGACCCTTCGGATGCTGAGGCATCCTCGCCTCACCAAGTCTCAAGCTCGCAACTCTGCCTCCGTTCCACTACGGTCGAGGACTCGCTTGGACGGCTCGGTCAACTAACATGGTTAGGCTCAATATTACTCGGGACACACACTACCGACGACAAACGGGGGGCACACTCAGAACTTCTATAAACTTATTCAAAAGTAACTAATAACCCGACAATTAGTATAAATGTATATCTTGCTAAAATAAACGTTTTTTATCCGATAGATTTATAAATACATAATACTTCCACCAAATAATATACTGCTGGAGGTTACTAAAATGGATAAATCGTTAGAAGATTTGGAAAAAAAGTTCATATTAGATGCGGATATGGAGCACAAAGACATCAATAGTTTGATTTCTAGAATACTTAACCTTTGTCAGGTAGACAAAAATGGATTTGTAAAAATCGAGGACAAATTCCTCAAAAAACTCAATTTAATCGACAAGATCATTTTAATATTATCCGCGAGACATCTGGCTAACAAACTACAGACAAAACTCGGAAAAGAAGTCACCATCAGAGAGGAAATGACTTCTCAAGAAATCGCAAACATGCTGAGAGAAAAGAAAATAGTTATCAATGCAAGACTGAAAGAATTGAAAGACAAAAAACAAGCCATTCCTGTTGAAAGAGGGACATACAAGGTCGCACCCTATGCAGTAAGCGATATTTTGGACAAAATGGAGGCGCAGAAAAATGAGTGAAATATTTGACGATTTGTTCGTTGAAAAGGACGCTCTAAACGAAAACATTTTAAAAGAAATTTTAGCGAACAAAATAAAAATGACTGCTGAAGGAGATGTTATTTTCCAGAAAGAACTAGAACCGAAACAGAGCATTCTAGTTTATCTCCTAGCAAACAAAATTTTCGTAATAAAAAAATTAAAAACAGATGAAGCCGAAGGACCAAAAGACATTCATCTCAAAACAGGTGTTGCAGAAGGAACAGTCAAAAAATACGTACGTGATCTACAAAAAGAGTGTCTTTTGGTTGGCAAAAAGGGCAAATATTTTGTTCCGAATCATGCGTTACATAAAATTCAAAAAATGATGAATGATGAAAATAAATGAAGCAATAAAAAATATGTGGGAAGAAGGATTCTTCGAAAAACATCAATCTATTAGTGATGTCAAAAAAGAACTCGATACTAGATATGGAATTCATCCTTCTAACACAGTCATGCAATTAAAGACGTGTGTTTTTCTCCGAAGAGAAAATAAAGGATGGATACAAAAGAATAGATCCGTCCAAAAAATATTTGCTGGTAAAGTAGATTCTCCAAGGAAAATAGAACTTCAGGATATTGCTAGTGATAAATCACTCCTGAAGGCTTGTAAAGACAACTATAATTCGGGAAACTATTGGGATGCTGTTTTTAATGCTCTAAGACATCTAGAAGTGAGAGTTAGAAAAAAATCAGGCTTGCCTGCTTCAGAAGTTGGAGCTGATTTAATGGAAAAAGCGTTCAAACCGGGAGTGGGAGCATTAAAAATTCCTTCTTGCGCTACACCTGGAGAAGAAGATGGATTCAAACTTATTACTAAAGGAATGATGATGTTTCACCGAAATGCTAAAGGTCATAGAGAAGAAACAATTGACAAAACACTAGCTCTGAAAATAATTGGGTATGTAGACTATTTATTAACTATACTCGATACAGCCGAAAAAAGAACGACTGAGTGTGCCCCCTAACTAACTATTCTACTGTCGCCTTCGGCTCCTTAACGATACTGTGTGTCCCTGCGTCATACTCTTCGAATAACAGCGGTTATTCTCGTCCCTGCATCTCTGTTCAGCCCAGCTCTCAACTCCGCTTCGCTTCGTTGGAGGGGCTTCACGAGGCAGGGAGAGCCTAACATGGTTATATCCAATATTTTGCCTCACTCCGAGCGGGAGCTAAAGCGTTTCAAAAACAGACGCATTTCCTAGCTCATAATGGGATTATAAGCTTTTTCTGGCTAGAAAACCGGAAAGTGCACAATTTTCTCAACGTTCGGCAAAATACTCTTCGTCGCCTGTTGGCTCCTCGTCCTCGCAGCTCTGCTCCCTCCATCCTGCCTCCACTTCGTTCCGGCGGGTCGGTCGCGAGGCTCGGAGGATATAACATGGTTAGTTTCAATATGACTACGGCGGGCTCACTTAAGAAGCAGATTCCAAATACTTAATCACTTTAGGAAATAATTCTTCAGCCAATATTTTCCCTTTCTCAGTCAGGATTTTGTCCCTCATCGCTTTCGTTTTTTTAATGCTTAAACTTCGAGCTTCTTCCAAAGGGAACTCATTTTTAAGTTTTTCAAGGCAAAATGTATAAGTATCTTCCAAGAATATGAGACCATCAGCATCTTGAACTATCTGCTGTTCTAGTGTTTCCGCTTTGCTCCAGAAAGCATGGTTTTTGATACACTCGATTACTTTTTGTTCGATATCAGCAGGAATATCAAATTTTGATAAAAACCTTTTCGCCATTTTTGCACTTTCTTCGGGATGTTTCTCTTCAGCATCAGCCCCAATATCATGCAATAAGGCTGCTAATTCTACAATAAAAAGATCAGCACCATATTCTTTCGCTAGGTCAAACGCATAATCCCTCGCTCCAAAAACATGCTTTAAATAAGATTCATTACCTCTTGACTTTGGAATATTCTCTTTCATAAATTTCTCTGCTTCTCGAATTATTTCCTTTTTATTCACAACATAATTAAGAGTCATAATCCTTTAAAAAAGCTTCGTTCGCCCACCTACGTCATACTCTTCGGATTCCTGTTGGAATCCTCGTTCTTCGAGCTCTGCTCGCTCCAGCCCTGAACTCGTTCCACTCGTTCGGGGTCGCTCGCGAGCGAAGAAGAAACTAACATGGTTAGGTTTAATAAAAGTTCTGACTAAGGGAAACGGAACGCTAAAAGTGCTAATTTAGCGAGAACCAACATAAATGTCGATTCTTTTCCCAGAAGAGAACTTTTACTCTTCGCACAACTACGGTCGTGCTCGCCCTTCGTGCTCTGCTCAGCCCAACTCTGACCTCCTTCCAGTCGGTCGAGGGGCTTTCGCGAGCGAAGGGAAACCTAACATGGTTATATGCAATTAATTTTGGGCGCTTTTAAATTCTTTGCGACGCTGTTCCAATTCATTAATAAATATTACCTTGGCAGATTTTGTATAGAAGTCATTCTTTTTTCTGAATTGATAAAGTTGTTCGGGTGTGTTTCCGTATGATTTCACATCACTATAAAATTGTTCTCTGAAAGCATCAGACATCGTATCTGCATCAATCAACAATCTTTTTTCATGCTCGGCAGGATTTTGGAATTTGTGAGCTTTCACAATGTCAACAATTTTACTCATCTTATCAGCATCATATTTCAGTTTTCTAAGGACATCCTCGATAATCGTGGGAGCATATTCTATATGTAATCGCAAAGCTTCATGCTTTTTAGCAACATCATCGTTTTTCTGTAAGTCTACAGGTACTTTAGACCAACCAACATCATGCAATATTGCTGCCGGGATAAGAACAGACTCATCCGCCGATTCTTTCTTAAGCAAAAGCTCCATCGCGTAAACAACACCCTTAGTATGAAGAACAAAATCTTTCCTTATTCCTTTCTTTAGATAAGGAACAGCTAAATCCCATATTCGTTGATATATTCCCTCCATAATAATTATAAAATCAGCATCCTATTTAAAACTTATGACGCGCCCAAAATTAACTTCTCCGCTCCTCAGACCTGTTGGTCTTGCGGTGCTCGACCCGCCCTGCTATACTCGTCGCATCCAGAAAATACTGCCGTATTTTCGGGCTCCTCGTGAGGGGCGGGGCATATAACATGGTTAGGTGAAATTAATTTTGACCGCCATAAAGCAACTTAGCAGCAGCATATTTATCTTTAACTAATTCTTTCGCTTCGGGGCTTAACTTCCTCCAACTTCTCTCTAACTTGTCCATCAACCATCTGGTCGCTTCAGTTATATTCATTTTATGACTAAAGAAAGCCAAATAAAATAAAGAGGGAATAGCAACGAAGTGCGCCATAGCATCCGCATCAGCAACACATTGTGCTTCTCTAGATTGATGCTTAATTCTTCTGTTTTTGCTACCTCTATGGTTTAGAATTACACACTCAACTTGTTCGATTCTACTTTGAGGATAATCATACTTCTTAAGAAGCTCTCTTGCAAGCCTCGCACCATGAACGTGGTGCTGATTGGATAATTTGTAATCCTTCGCACCAGCATAATCATGAAGAATAGCAGCTATTTCTACAATTTCCTCATCCGCATCTGTTTTTTTAGCCATCTGCTTGGCAAAATCAATCACATGAACAATATGATGCTCCCACAAACCATAACCAAAGTAATTAGTCTTCTTCTTACAAGTCGATTCAACTAAGCCCCGAAGCTCACTAATCATAGCTTTATGCATAAAGGATTCTAGAACAAATCGCATATTTAAACTTGACGGTCAAAATTAACTCTGCGCATCCTGCTGGATGCTTGCCGTTCCTGCTCTCGACTCGCTAACTCTGACCTCCGTTCCACTCGGTTGAGAGCTCGTCGGAGGGAACGGTCACCTAACATGGTTAGATTCAATATGACTACGGGGCACTTTACGAACTAATCAAAATATTACTACTTAAGAATAACTACAAAATAGAAATATTTATAAATAGACCTATCTTCCCAAACAACATGGAAAGATCATTGATTAGAACTGGCGGAATGGAATTGATTTATCAAGGAACTGATGTGAAACCATGTTCATTGATATACGGAGCTCTCCTGAAACGAAGAAACAATGAAAATGCCGATTATTTTTCTCAAGGACGCGTAAAACCAGGAGAAGAAAATGATTTTCCAAATGGATACAGATTCTGGATTTATTTTTTTGAAAAAAATTCTAAATCAGGAGTCATAACAATAATTGAAGATGGATGGGCTGGGGAAAACGCAACAACAGAATCAATATACTACAAAGGTCCAAAAAACATTCTCAAAGATTTAAAAAAAATCATAACCAGTGAGAATAACCTAGAAAAAGAAGTCAATAAAAAATAATTTTCTTAATAGTGCTTCGCACACGCAAAAACTAAGTGCCCCTACGTCATACTCTTCGCATCCTGTTGGACGCTCGTTCTTCGAGCTCTGCTCGCTCCACTCTGCCTACGCTTCGCTACGGCGAGGTCGCTCGCGAGCGAAGAAGAATCTAACATGGTTAGGTTTAATAAAAGTTCTGTCGAAGGGGAAACGAGCGCTAAATGACTTTTTAGCGAGAACCAACATAAAGGTTGATTCTTTTCCTAGAAGAGAACTTTTACTCTTCGCACAACTACGGTCGTGCTCGCCCTTCCTGCTCTCGACTCGCTAACTCTGAACTCCTTCCAGTCGTTCGAGAGCTCGTCGGAGGGAAGGGAAACCTAACATGGTTACATGAAATCTTTTCACAGGCGAAAGGAGCACTAGAACCTGCTAGTTCTGAGAAGCACTCATAAATGATCGCTTCTTGCTCCCGAAGGTGAAAAGACTCTTCAGAAAACTAACTGTTTTCTTCGCCTCACCAGGTCTCAAACCTCCATCCTCGCCTCCACGTGCGTTACGGCGATGGGTCGGTTTGGACGGTTCGGTCATGTAACATGGTTAGTTTCAATATTGTCCTTCAGCCAGCAAAAGAGCTGTAAACCCTTCCAGAGCTTCAATTCGCCTTCAACTAATGGGATTATTTGAAATTCTCACTAGAATTACGGCAGAATCCTTGCTCTTACAGGGCTTACGGACAATACTCTTCGGATGCTGAGGCATCCTCGTCCCACCAACTCTGCTCCCTCCATCCAGCCTCCACTTCGTTCCGGCGGGTCGGTCGCGAGGGTGGGAGAAACTAACATGGTTATATGAAATTTTCAAGAATTCGAACTCTATTCAAAATACAAATCGTCTTCTTTAGGCTCATTCGTCCTAAAGACCAGAATGATAAATTCATCATTTGTATCATTTACAAATTGATGAACATCTCCAACCTCACATAAAAAGAAATCATCAGGCTTCACTCTAAAAGATTCTTTATTAATAATAATCTTACCAGTTCCTTTGGTCACATAGAATAATTCAGTTCTCTTTTTATGATAGTGAGGTTTGACATCAGTATGAGACTTAAACTTGATAATCTGAAATTTAGCACCTTCGCACTTAAAATCATCTTCTCCAAAAGGAGTATCTTTTTGAAATGTTAAACGATCCTTCCAATTAAGAGATGCTAAATTTCCTTTCTTCATTCTTATCCTTTGACTAAATTCTCTATTTAAATTGTTCGAATTCTTGAAAACTCTGCGGAAACTGCTGTTTCCTTGCCCTTCGAGCCCTCAACCTCACAGCTCTCAACTCCGCTCCGCTACGTTGGAGGTTCGGTTGGGGCGAAGGGTCATATAACATGGTTAGTTTCAATTCAGAAATATCCCTTGATTCTGTACAATCACTTTTTTGCAATCATCTCAGAAATCTTTGCAGTAATTTCGTCCAAAGTGAGGTCTCTTTTCTCACTTCTTTTCCAGAGAGGAAAATCACCTATGAATGTCATATGCTGGACAACTCCTTGCATATTAAATGTGCGATTATGATCTGCAAGAGCAACATCCAGTCTTTCATACACTTCTACCTTATATCCTTGCTCATCACATCCTTTCTCATTAATAGGATTTACTATTGATACAAGATATTTATTATCTGGAAAATAAGTTATCATAGTAAAGAGTTATTTGACCGAGTTTAAAAAACTTATTATTTTCTACTCTAAAGGGGATATTTCTGAACTCTTCGGATTCCTCTACGGAATCCTCGTTCTTCGAGCTCTGCTCGCTCCACTCTACCTCCGTTCCACTTCGGCGAGGTCGCTCGCGAGCGAAGAAGAAACTAACATGGTTACATGAAATCTTTTCACAGGCGAAAGGAGCACTAGAACCTGCTAGTTCTGAGAAGCACTCATAAATGATCGCTTCTTGCTCCCGAAGGTGAAAAGACTCT
>Ga0268280_1002620_pt1 | contig 10174 bp, 14 predicted proteins | sample saktaG_9_FD_190139 | JGI IMG/M metagenome (GOLD analysis project Ga0268280, IMG submission 190139) | Saline water microbial communities from Sakinaw Lake, British Columbia, Canada - sak_2011_5_24_40m | ecosystem: Environmental > Aquatic > Non-marine Saline and Alkaline > Saline ...
AAGGCGCTTTTAAAATGATTAAAGAGGATTTAAAAATCCGCCTCAAGGAATTAAACAAACAAAAAAAATATTTAGAGGCTCATCGTCTGGAGCAAAGAGTCAAATATGATTTGGAAATGATTGCCCAGACCGGCTATGTCAACGGCATTGAAAATTATTCCCGCTATTTTGACGGCCGAAAGGCAGGCGATGCTCCCTGGAGCCTGATTGATTATTATCGTCATTTGTTTAAAGACCAATATCTGGTTTTTATTGATGAGTCCCATATGACCATACCTCAAGTAAGAGGGATGTATTATGGTGATGCGAGCCGGAAAAAGATGTTAGTTGATTTTGGTTTTCGCCTCCCTTCCTGTTTTGATAACCGGCCTTTAAAGTTTAATGAATTCCTGCCTTTAATGCCTCAGGCCATTTATGTTTCCGCGACCCCGGATGAATGGGAATTGGAAAAAGCCCAGGGTCACGTGGCTGAACAGTTAGTGAGGCCGACCGGTTTGATTGATCCGGAGGTGGTGATTAAACCTTCTTTGGGGCAAATTAATGATTTGGTTGAGGAGATTCTTAAGAGAAAAAAGAAAGGTGAACGAGTTTTGGTGACGACTTTAACCAAGAAAATGGCTGAAGAGCTAGCCAACTGGCTGACTGATATCAAAAATACAAAAGAACCGATTCAGGTTCATTATCTTCACGCCGATGTCGATACTCTGGAGAGAACCAATATTCTGGCTGATTTAAGGGGCGGGAAATATGATGTTGTGGTAGGGGTTAATCTCTTAAGAGAAGGTTTGGATTTGCCTGAAGTCTCGCTGGTCGCGATTTTAGATGCCGACAAACAAGGTTTTTTACGCTCCAAAACTTCTTTAATCCAAACCATGGGCCGGGCTTCAAGAAACGTTGCCGGACAAGTGATTTTGTATGCGGATGAAATCTCTTGGGCTATGAAAGGAGCTATTGAAGAAGTGGAAAGAAGAAGAAAATTTCAAATGGAATATAACCGGCAGCACAAAATTACCCCTCGCTCGATTGAAAAACCCATCAGGGGCAAGATTGCCGAAGGCACCGGCAAAAAAGGCAAGAAGCCTAAATTTGGTGAAATTGATATTGAAGGTCTAACTCCCGGCGAGGCGAGGAAATTAATTCCTCAATTAAGAAAGGAAATGAGAAAAGCCGCCTCCGAGCTTGATTTTGAAAAAGCCACCCAGATAAGGGATTTAATTGAGAAGTTGTTGACAGTCTAAAAAGTTTCCAGTGATTAAAAAGGCAAATCGTCGGCAAAATCTTCTTCTTTTAAATCTTTAATAAATTCTTTAACCTGTTCTTTGGCTGGGCAAAAATTCTTAAAGATACAAAACTTGCAAAGTCGGCTTGGTTTAGGTTCGAATTCCTTAGTTTGATTGATTAAATCAATCTTGTCGGAGATTTCTTTTTTCAAATCTCCTGTGGTTTGATTATTTAAATCATAATCATTAATATTCCCTGATCGAAGGAAGTAGAAACTGGCTTTGGTGACCGGTTTTTTAAAATTCTCTTCGGCTAAGACCTTGTAAAATTTCAACTGAGAACTATTATTGCTCTCCTTTTTGCCGGTTTTAAAATCAATTACCTGTAATGTTTCATCATCGTTTTGAGAAATCAAATCAAACTTGCCGGAAATATCAAAATTTTCATTGATTGGTTTGATAAGGTTTTGATAATCCTCAATCGAATGTCGTAAATCCGGGGTGGGCAAATATTCAATCTTTAAGCCTCGAGGCTGCATCTCAAAGAAATTTTTCAGCATTAAAAGGGCCTGGTTATAAACTGATTTTTCCTCCTCCAGGGTTTTAAAGCCTCCCCATTCCCCCAGTGGCGGTTTTTTGTTCCACTGAAATTCACTGGTCCAGGTTCCCTTAAGAGTGTTTTTTAAATTTTCCCAGGTTCGATCATCTTCTTGGGCATGAAAAAAGAGAGTAATCGCATTGTGGACGGCTCGGCCCAAAGTATAAAAACCAAAAATATTTTCCGGCATTTTCTTTAAATCATTTTTCATTTTGGAATAAATCGGATCAAGATAGTAGAATTCATAAGACTTAGGACACTTTTCAAACATCTCCAGTCTGGAGGGTGAGTAAATTTTAATGTAGTCAATATTAAGTTTATCCATATTATTGAGAGATAATTTTTAAAATATCTGTTGGTTTGCCGGCAAAATAATCAGGGTTTTCCGCTTTTAACAGCTCTTCTTTATTATAACCCCAACCAACGGCAATAACACTGACTTTATTTTGTTTAGCGGCTTGGATGTCTCTTAATTCATCACCAATATAAATCATTTGTTCGGGATTTAAGCAAAGATTTTTTAATAACTTGGCCAAGACTTTGCCTTTGCCGAAAAAACTTGAGCCGGAATAAATAAAATCAAAAAAATCAATCTGGTTTTTTTGGAAAATATGGTGAAGGTTTTCCTGGGAATTGGAAGAGAGAATACCTAGCATATAGCCATCTTTTTTGATTTGTTCCAAAACCTCCTTGATATCTCTAAAAATTTCAACTTTGTCGATTTTTAAAGCAATTTCTTGGCGGAACTTTTTTTCAAAATATGGAATTTTTGTCAGAGGAACATTTAATTCTTTAATGACGGTTTTGGCTCCTTTACCGACAAGTTTTTTTATTAATTCTTTTTGTGGTTTTTCGTGACGGAGTTCTTCGTAAAGCAAACAGGCAATATCTATGGTATGAGGAAGAGTATCACCAATCACTCCGTCAAAATCAAAGATAATAGTTGTAAATTTTTTCATTTATCAAACCTTCATTAAATTTTTCTTTAGAGGACTAGAACGATGACAGTTGAAGGGGTCATCGGAATGGTTATGGCTACGATGATTGGGATTAAGTTTATTCCATTGCGTCCGGCCGACTTTTTTCAGAAATCTTATTTCTTTTAAGTCAATAACTTTTCCCTTAATGGCTCTCTTTCGGTGATTTTCTTCCTTTGATGACTTTGCTCCGGGAGAAAATTCATAATCCCCGGCTGCTTGGTTTTCCGGAGAAACAAAATTACCCGTTTCTAGCTTATTGGCCATAATTTATTTTAGAATAAGTTTTTATTTGAGGCAAGTTGAAGAATTCCGCAAGACATAAAAATAACAAACCTACAATATTTAGCTTTCTTTTCCCAAAAATCTTCATTAGTTTATTTTATCATGATAGCAGGAAAAGAAGGAGTTGAAAAAAATTTTTCACGCGTTATACTAATGATGATGGAGAAGATTAAAATTGTTAGTGGCCGTTCCCATCCTACCCTGGCTCGGAAAATCACCCAACTGCTAAAAATACCTCTTGTCCCTGTTGAAATTGAAACTTTTGCCGATGGGGAAATTTATGCTCGGATTAAAGAAAATATTCGCGGTGATGATATTTTTGTCATTCAAAGTCTTTCTACGCCTGTTAATGAGCACTTAATGGAACTTTTGATTATGATTGATGCTTTACGCCGGGCTTCGGCTGAAAAAATCAATGTTGTTTGCCCTTATTTGGCTTATAGCCGTCAAGACCGAAAAGCAGCTTCACGTGAGTCAATCACTGCCAAGTTGGTTGCCAATCTTTTAACCAAAGCCGGTGCGAGTCGAATTTTAACCGTTGATCTTCATGCCGATCAAATCCAAGGATTTTATGATATCCCCGTTGATCATTTTGTCGGCTATCCTCGTTTTGCCGATTATCTTTTAAGGAAAAAATATAAAAATATGGTTGTCGTCTCTCCAGATATAGGCGGGGTGAAACGAGGGAGAAAGATGGCGGGGTTAATGAAAGTTCCTCTGGCAGTGATTGATAAAAGAAGAGCTAATCATAATCAATCAGAGGTGGTTAAAATTATTGGTGAAGTTGGAGGAAAAACAGCGATTATTGTTGACGATATAATTGATACAGGGGGAACAATCATCCAGACAACAACGGCCTTAAAACAGAAAGGGGCAAAGAATATTATTCTTTGTGCCACTCATGGTTTGCTTTCTGGCAATGCTTGCCAAAGGCTCAAAGATTGTCCCGCTTCTCAAATTCTACTTTTGGATACCGTCGCTTTACCCAAGGAAAAGAAAATTGACAAAATCAAAGTTATTACGTTGGCCCCTCTTTTAGCCAAAGTTATCAAAAGAATTCATCAAGGAAAATCTTTGGGGGCCCTGTTTACTTGGGAAGAAAAAGAAGTAAGCCTTTAATTTCCTCGCCGTCTACGATCTATGGATATATAAGACGTAAGGAATGATGCTAAACAAGTTGATGACACTTACGATAAGGAATAAAAAAGAAAAGCCATAATTTGTCGCCACAAAACCGCCAATCGTTGCCGCCATGGCCATCCCCATAAAAACGGTAGCATCATAATAACTCCATTCTGTGGTTTCTTTATTTTTGTCCAAATGTGTTGAGAAAAGACAATTCTTGGCTGGACTGGCAATTCCCACACCAAGACCAAGAAGCATATAAAAGAGGTAGATTTGAAAAACAGTGTGGGTGAAAGCAAAACCCAGATAGCCGAGACTGATAAAAATAATACCAATGATCGAGATAATAAATTTTTTAAATTCCGAAGATTTTAGAAGATATCTGCCGCTGATTAATTCAAAGATAACCCTGACAATAAGATGGGCGCTAAAAGAGGAGGCAGCAATCTCTATACTTCCCCCGGCGATTTTGGTTGCGGCAAAAATAGCAAAAATCGGAATAATAGCATTCCAAGATGACCAGAGAATTGTTTCTGAAATAATAAAAGCTTTAACAATGGGATTAATTTGAAAATGTGACGGAGTTCTACCTATTAAAAACTCTTTGAGCATTAAATAAAGTATAGCATAATAGAAATTGGTTTTCCTGATTACTCAATTTTTTAAAATCATCAAAAGTGATCATGATTTTAGTTTTTTAATAATTTAGAAATTTTTTCCGCTTCACTGCCATTTAATTCTTCCCAAAGCTGCTTTTCAAAAATCTGGCTTTTTTGGTAAATTTCATCCTCAAGCTTTCGCGGTAGGAGATGGAAATGGAGGTGATCAACCTTAAAATTAGTCTGTTTTATAAAAGGCCGGTAATTTTGGCGGACGTCACATCCTGGAGAAATTTTTGACAAGATTTTTTGTTGGAATTCGATAATCTTTTCAAACAATTCCTTTAATTCTTTTTCATTTAGTTCGGAAATTTTTTCAACATGTCTTTTAGGAATCACCAGTAAATGACCCTCTACCAATCTTGGATTGCTTAAAACCACCATGACATTTTTTCCTTCTTTGATGACTCTGGTTTTTTCTTTATCAATTTTACAAAAAGGACAATCCATATTCTTTATTTTAATTCAAAAGCGAAAAGACCGTATTTTTTAATTTTTTCTTTGTAATCAGGAAAACTATACCAAATCTTTTTGACTTCCTCTAAAGAAGTCGCAAAAGGCATGATCTTTTTAAGATCTAAAGATTTAGCTAAACCATCGATGTTATCAAAATGGGAGATTCTTTTAACTCTCTTTTCTAAAATATCTTTACCACAGACAAATTTTAAAACATCGCCGGTTTTAATAAGACGGAATTTATCTGTCGCCGCTCGAGTTTCAATGGTTTTTTCGCCAGATTTAATGATCTCAAAAAACTTTCTATCAACTTCCCTGATTCTTAAAAGATGTTTTGCCATAAGTAATTTTATCATCAGAATTCTTCTCGTTTTAGATAGCGGATTAAGGCATTGTGAAGAGCGTTGGTAATAAATGGTTTCCGGTCACGGATAATAATGCCGATTTCCTGAATAATCTTATCGTTACTTGTTTTCAGATAATCTTTGACATGATCGCCAAGATATTTATTTTTCCTTAAAATATTTTGATGAAATTTCGGGAGTAAAAGAGTATGTGATCGAGTTGATATTTGATTTTTTTCTTTATCAATAATTGTTGCCCAGCAGAGTATTTCATATTTGTCAAAAGAATTTTTATGATAACCAACTTCAATACCAATTCCTAAATCAGCAGAAACTTTTTTAAGTGCTTCTTTGGCTCGGTTAATTGAGCCTTGTTTTGTTTCTTTTGAAGTTAATGGTTGAGAAGAGATACCACTTTCTACCTCAACTGGAATAATTGTGGCTTTAATGCCAAGTTCGGTTAAGACTTCTTTAAGATAGTTAATTTTTTGCTCATAAGTACTCCCTAAAGCAATTATTAAGTTTTTCATAGATTAAATTCTACCATACTTTATCAAAATTATTATTGTCATTTGACAAGTATTTTCTTAATGTTTATAATAAAAATATCATTAGGAGGAAAACGAACTTTAGACTACGTGTCTAAGAGCGACGCCCTCTATTTTTTATGGTCTTAATTCCACTTTATTACGGTCAAAAATAAGAAATTAGATTTAGACATTAAAAAAGAGCATTTATCTTTTAGTTGTCTTGATAAATGCTCTTTTAGGATTTTGAATTTCAGTTCTTTAGTTATTGCGGTTATCCGAACCAACTTCAAAAATCAATTTTTGATCTTTATCCCCATCTCTTAGGAGAACTTTCCAATAACCCCTAAGCATTTCTACTTCTTCTTTAATGGCGTCTGGCACATTATCTCTTGGTTTTAGGCTTGGTTTAAGGTAAAGATATGTTCCTTCTTGATAGATCTCTAGCTTTCTCTCTTCTCGGCCGGTTGTCCCCTGGAAGACAATTTTCTCATCAGTCATCTCAATTTTTTCTACCCTTTCTATGATTTTGGCTTTACCAGCGACTTTTATTTGCCAAAAATGACCATTTGAATAACTTTTCCAATACCATATGCAGTCTTCAATAATAATTGTCGGGAGGGTTTTCTTAAAGAATTCTCTTGCTTTGGCGTTATAGACCTTTTGGTATAAAGAGATAGCCATCCCTTCCTTGCCGTCAACTTTTGGACCTGTGAAAATGGTGGGGCCATCGCCAAATTCAGTGATGGAATTGAGAATTGAACTGACTTTTTCTTTTCCTAAAAAATTTTCAATTACCTCCAATGTAATTTGTTGAGGATTAATTTCTTTCTTTTCCAAAGCGTCTCACTCCTTCCTTAAATAAAAAAATATTAAAATGTCAAACAGCAAAAACTGAAATTAAATTAAAAGTAAACCTAGAAAACAAGCTTATTTGAGGCCAAATTTACTTTGTGTGAAGAAATATAAGACAAAAAGAAACAAAAGTCAATCTTATAGGATTTTTAATTCCCAAGTTTTCAGAAATTAGATGAATCACTCATAGGTCATGAAGCTATTAATCATCTTCAGGGAAAGGGGGAAGAAATTCTTCACCATTGGCTGGAGCTTTGTTATTTGCCTTGAGCCATTCGACGTAGGGACAACCGGTGGCCTTTTTTGCGACACGATCCCACCCGGCCGTGGAACACTTTTTCATACGTTTGCCATTGTTGGTGGTAAAAAGCACCAATGGTTCACCGCATTCCGGGCATTTTTCGTCGCATTTTTCCGTCGTGCCATTTATCCATTCAACATAGTCGCAACCAGTAGCTGTTTTCGTTTCTTTGTCCCAACCGCCGGCACTACACTTTTTCATTTTTTTGCCAAAGCGAGTAATTTGCAGGACGAGGGGCGACTGACACTTCGGACACTTTTCTTCTAATATTTGGGGTTCGACGGCAATCCATTTAACATAATCGCAACCTTCATTTTGCCTAGTTTCTTTATTCCAGGTGCCCTTGGAACAACGTTGAAGTTTACGTCCGCTGGGAGTTTCAACTATTTCACCTAAGTCAGCACCGCATTTAGGGCATTTTTCTTTTTCATCCATAAAAATAGATTACCATTCTTTTAAATTAATTTAAAGATAGAATTTTCCTCATCTTTTCAAATTTCTTGCTTTTTGAAGTGCAGAAAAATTCCCGGCAAAGCCGAGGTCTATCTTGATGTATGCTACAAGAATTATTTTTTAGATAAACACAGCTGTTATCTTTGTTTTGAGACAAGATATTCATTCCGTATTTTTTAGCTTCAGAGAAGTTTTTGATTATCCCGAATTTCTCAAACATGGTTTTATATGTTCTTGATTTGTATTCTACTTCGTTGAGGTTAATCAAAAACAACTTACAGCATCTTCCACATTGGCTACACTTCTTGGCCATGTCAGTATTATACATAAAACTTTAGTTTAGGAGGGTTAGAAGTTTTAATTTCCAAGTCTTTTGGTAACTTCTTTGGCATCCCAGGTAATAAGAAGAACTCCGGGATATTTTAGATCTGTAGCCATAATTAAGGGATCACCCAACTTATCCGTAATATCTTTTATAAATTTAGCTCGTTCAAGGACTGGTCCCTTAACTGCGAGAAAAAAACCTTCGATAGAATTGTTATTTTTCTGAAGGTGAAAATAATGTCTGCTCATTCGATAGCGGACAGAACCATCATAGCCATTGATGCGGTTCTCGTCTTCTGGTAGCTTCTTAAAGTCGGAGATGGGTAAATTTAAAAGATTGCCAACAAGTCTTTCTTTGGTCATTTTGAGAAGCAGTTTAAAAATTATAGCATATTAAGAAGATTTAAGGACAAATATTAACTTTCCTTTTTATTTTTTAATCCCCCAGTTTCCAGAAATTAGATTTTAATACTTTTAAGGTGTGAAACTACTGTTCAATATCATCAATCCCCATGTTTGTTAATTTAACGGCGTAACCGAGATATGAGGTTGGAGTTAATTTTTGTAATTTTTCTTTTACCTCGTCTTTTATCGGCAGATTATTTACCCACTCTTTCCAGGCATTACTGTCTATTTTTTGTCCCCGGCTTAATCCGGCGATTAAGGAATAAGGGTCTTTAACACCTTCTTTTCTCAGGACAGTCTGCACGCCTTCTGTTAATATTGACCAATCTTTGTTAAGAGCTTCTAACATTATCTCGGGATTGGGATAAACTTTCTCAAGCCCTATTAAGGTGTTTTTATAAGATAAGAGACTATAACCCAGTGCCATTCCAATATTTCTAATGGTGGTGCTGTCCGATAAATCCCTTTGCAGTCTTGAAGTGCTTAATTTTCTTCCCATGGTTTCAAAGATCCCATTGGCTAAAATAAGATTGCCTTCACTATTCTCAAAATTAATCGGATTTACTTTTTGTGGCATAGTTGATGAACTCACTTCCCCCTTAACAACTTCTTGTGACAACCAATAATCACTAACATAGCGCCACATATCTTGGTCGAAATCTAGAAGAACACCATTTATTCTCTGAAACGCTTGAAAATTTTCAATAAGATCTTCAGGGGGATTGATTTGAGTGGTGTAGATAACAGGATCAAGCCCTAAACTTCGCACAAACTTTTGTGAGAAAGCAATCCAATCAATTTCCGGAAAAGCCAGATGATGAGCATTAAAATTCCCTACAGCTCCGTTGAGTTTTCCGGTTAATCTTGTTTTTTCCAGTTTTTTTGTCTCCTTGTTTAATCTCGTTGCAAAAACAATAAGTTCTTTTCCATAAGTGGTGGGAACTGCTGCTTGTCCATGGGTACGTCCCAATATAGGCAATGTTTTATATTTTTCTGACTGTTCTGTTAATTTATCAACAATTTGATCGATAGCAGGAATGCAGACTTTTTTCTTGGCCTGGTCAAACATTAATCGGTAGGCAAGATTATTGACATCCTCCGAGGTTAAACCAAAATGAATCCATTCTGTAAGGTCAACAAGACTTGTTCCGGAGAAAATTTCACGAAGAGTACGCTCCATCGCCTTAACATCGTGATGGGTTGTATCCTCAATCTCTTTTACTCTCTTTACTTGTTTATTAGAAAGATTTTCACCCAGATTTGTTAATCTCTTTCGTTCTTGCCCTTTTAAAGGTCTGATAAGCCTGGCTTCTGAAAGCGCGACTAGATACTTGCATTCGACGCCAATGCGGGTTTTGATTAAGGTTTTTTCTGAGGCAAATGGAGCCAAGACTTCAACATTAGAACGATATCGTCCATCAAGAGAAGAGATAGCAGTAAGTTCTGTTAGTCGCCTGTCCTTTTCTGTCACTGATAAAATAATAACAGAATTTTAAATGTTGTCAATAAAATTTTCCCCAGTTTTTATAAATTAGATTTTATATTTGACAAGTATTTTCTTAATGTTTATAATAAAAATACAAAGATCCGCTTTTCGAACTGTTACCGTATGGTAGCGTGTCTGGGACAACCAGTCTAGAAAGCG
>Ga0268280_1002626_pt1 | contig 10155 bp, 11 predicted proteins | sample saktaG_9_FD_190139 | JGI IMG/M metagenome (GOLD analysis project Ga0268280, IMG submission 190139) | Saline water microbial communities from Sakinaw Lake, British Columbia, Canada - sak_2011_5_24_40m | ecosystem: Environmental > Aquatic > Non-marine Saline and Alkaline > Saline ...
CTGCCTGGGCTAGAGGAACATCACCAACGGCTTCAGTAGATGATGTGTATACTTGGTTAGATATTCCTGCTGGCACTCCTTCTGGAGACTATAGTGGAAGTTATGCAATTTCAAGTGAGGCCTCATCTTAGAGGTACTGGCATAAAAACTTAATCTATCTTTATTTATTTGAGTGAAAGAGATGAAAACTGTAAGGAATTTTATTTTGTTGTCTGTTTTTTTGTTTGTCTTAATTTCTTTTTCTTTTAGTTTATCTTGTTTAGCTCTTGCCGGGGGTTATGATATAAATGCAGTAAAAGGGCAAGAATATTATTTTGATTTTACAGTTTACAATAATGATGCGGATATAACTACTGTTTGTGATACTGGACTTTATTCTGTTACTTTAACAGTAAAGAATGAAGATATTGATAAATTATTTTCTTATAAAATTACTGATGATAAAATAACTCTTAAAGATACTGAAACGAAAAGAGTAATGCTTTCTTTAACTCCTTTGGTTGAATCAGGAAAATATGATGTTTTACTAATAGTTACTAGATCGGATATTGACCCTGGTGCAAGTGGAACTAAAATAGTTAACTCTACTGTGGGAAAAATAAAAATTAATCTTGGGGGGGAACAAGAAAAAACTAATTTTGATAACCCCCCTACTTGGTATAGTGCGGAACAAACTGCAAAAGAGATTGATCTAAATAAACAAAAAGAATTACAACCTGAACCAGAATCCAAAGTTAATGAGCCCTCAAACAATTATTATTGGGTTATAATTGTTATAATGGCGTTAGTAATAATTATTTTATTGTTCTTTGTATATAAAGGGCAAGTTAAAGGACGAAAGTATTGATTAAAATGAAATTAATTAAAGTTTTTTTATTTATGCTACTATTTGCAAGTTTTATTATTGCTACTGATGTAACCATTACTGCACAAATTATAGAAACTAATAGTCATCCTTCTGTTCCTTTTATTGTCTCTGAAAGCGATAAGAATCAAGCAGGAATAGTAGAATTAAGTTGGCTTAGCTCAGTTGATGATGAAAATGATTTAATTACTTATTTTTTAAAAGTAGGAACAAGTTCAGGAAATAATAATATTGTTTCTATTAACACGGTGGATAACAGTTACTCTTTTTCTATTTCTACGGCTAGTACTTATTACTGGTCAGTTAAAGCATGTGATAATAATGATGGTGGCTGGGGTAATTGTAGTGCATGGAGTTTGGAAGATAGTTTTATAGTCACAATTCCTTCAAATCCTGCTGGTGGAAATAATGGTGGTGGTGGGGGCGGTAGTAGTTCAAAAATTGACATAAATAATTTGGCTGATATTGGAATTGAGAAACAGTGTTCTATTTGTGCTTATAATGAAAGTTGTAGTGGAGAATATGTTTTTGCAAATGGAGTAACTTGCTGTTTTAGTTTATGTGTTCCAAAAGAAAAAAAAGAAATAAAGCCAGAAAAATTTGATGAAATTATTTTAGACTTAATGGTTTTGGATGATTTAAAAATTATTTCCGATAGTACTAAGGCAACTTTTGATGATGACGAAATTGGGCTAGTAAATTATGCTTTGGATGATAATGAAATAACAATTGATTTGAAAATAAAAGTAGTACAAAAACTATCAAATTTAAAATCTGTGGGGTATAGGGTTTATTTTGATTATTATATTTCATCACAAAAAGAAATTGAAAAACCATTTATTTTATTTGATTATGATACTAGACTTATTCCTAATGTAAGCAAAATTACCTCGAGTCAAGATTATATTGTTATAGATGCCTCCGCTGTGATTGGAATAATTCCTAACAAAGTAAACAAACAACCATACTTGTTTTCATTTTATGTTGACTTGGATAATGTGCCTGCAGATAATTTATGGAGTGCTTTAACAAAGCCTTTGGTTTATGTTAAAAAAATGGGCTCTTGTGAAAATGTTGTTTGTGATGATTTTGATTCTTGTACAAATGATGTGTGTGTAATGGGGAAATGTACTCATGCTAATATTTGTGAAAACTCTGCAGAAAAAACAAATGATATTTTGAAATATGTTTACTATGTGGGAATTGGGTTAATTGTATTAATCCTTGTGGCAATCTATTTATTAAAAAAGCATGACTAGATGCTAATTTCTAAGAAGTAGTGCTCTTTTTCAAAAGGTTCTAGGTTGTAAGTATTAATAATTCTGAAACCAGCTTTCTTTATCTTTAATACTTCTTTATCCAAAACTGCTTTCGGGCTTTTTGAGGAATCTATACTTCTGGTCTTTAGGCTTATTGCTGCTTGCCCCCCAACTGCAAGAAATTTTTTTAGGATTTCTAAAAATATGTCTGTTTGGTCTTTTTGAGAAACATCTTGAAAAATAAAAGTAAATTTTTCTTTATCTAACTCTTTATTCTCTGTTAGTACTCTGTAATCTGAAAGAATTGGAATAATATTTTTCTTTATTTTCATTAGCTGTAGAAGTGAGATCATACACTCGGGGGATATATCATTAGCAACTATATTCCCGTTAACTACGATGTCTGTAACGTGGCTTAGAGTTGTCCCTGTGGAGCAACCAACATAAAGAACATTTGATTCAGAATTAAGTTTTAATTTGAATCCTTTTTTTATTGCTGCTGCTATCTTTGAACTGTCTGGGCTCCATTCACGCAGATACATTGTTCCTTCTCTAATGATTTTTTCTCCATAATGGATGTAATTGTCTTTTGTTTTTGTGTATATTCTATTTTTTATTACTTCCAGCATAATTAATCACTTTTGTGCTTTGATTTCTGCCTTTTTTTCATCAAGGCTTTTTAGTAGTTCTGCACCCATATCTTTTTTAGTATAAACATCCGCTCTTATTGCAAGTTCAATTTTTCCTGCAAAAAATCTTGCTAACTTACCTTTTCTTTTATTATCTATTCCTTGCATTATTGGGTGCTGATAGATAAACCCATATTTAGGGCATTTCTTTCCATACTTTAAATGTTTAAAAAGAGCTGTTTCGGCACCTACCAATTGTAATGTTGAAGATGGTAATTTTGCTAGTCTTTCTAGAGAACCCATCTGTGAAATAAATTTAGTTGCAAGAATAGGGCCCAAAAGAGTAGCTAGATTTGGGTAGGATTGCTTTGCACTTTTATCGATGTTTGATTTAAGCTTTTCAACAACCTTATCCATATCTAAGAACAAGGTGCATAGTTGTTTAAGGATTAGATTGCTTTCATTTCCTAAGGACTCTGTAATAACTGATTCCTTTTTCTCAAGATCTAAGTCTAATACTGCTTTAATATATGCTTTATTATTTCTGCTTAATTGGTTGTAAAGTTCAGGATATTCTAAACTGTGCCACTTGTATACATAATCAAAGATAGAATTAGTTTGTCCAGTAAAGTAGGAGATTAGTTCTAATGATTTAACTGCGTTAATTATATTTTTGTTGCTTTTGATATAATTATTCAGATCCTCAATAAATTTCTTTTCAAGGCTTGCTTTGTTCATCTTCTTGGCTCCTAATTTTTCTTGCAAGGTAATCTTTATATAAATCAGTAAAGATATTGCTTTCTTTTCCTTCAATAACATTACATACTTCTGTAATTATTTGGTTAGAAGCTAAAATACTTGGAACTACAACATACTTTGCTCCTAAGTTATAATATTCTTTTGCATCTTCTATAAAATGGGCCCTTACTAGAATATCTGTTTTCTTTGGGTCGGTTTTACTAAAAATTACTTTATTTACCTGCATATTTGGAATTGTTGTTATTATCAGTTTTGCCTTATTTATGCTTATGTCATCTAGTATTTCTGTATTATCTGCGTGCCCGCAAAGAGCATAAATTCCTTTGTTAATAAAATCTAATATTGGCTCTGGGTCATTATCAACTATTACTATTTTATCTAGGCTAATTATATTACCTCTAATTAGTGCCTCTGCTATACTAGTTCCCATTCTTCCTGCACCAAATATAATTATGTGGTCTTTAAGTCTATACTTCTTTTCGATTTGTTTTTTGTCTAGTTTTATTCTGAAAATTTTTCTAATCAGGTCAGAAATTTTGTCAATAAAAAATATTTTGTTTGATACTGTTTTTATTTCTCTATTATAATTTATTACGTATGGAGTTAGAATCATAGTTAATGCAATGAATAAAATTAATGTGTTGCTAACGCTTGTATTAAATATGCCTTGCACTGTTGCAACCTGTACTAGTACTAACCCAAAGATGTTTCCTTGAAATAGACTTGTGCTTACAAAGAAAGAAGTATCATCATCATATTTGAAGAATAGTGATGTTAAATATATTGATATTGGCTTTATTAATATGGCTACTACTGCTATTATAATTAGTAAAGTAATATCTATATTGGCAAAGCCAGTAATTTGCATACCCAATAAAATGAAAAAGAACATGCTGAAAAAAGCTTTAATTTCTTTTATTCTATCCATTATTTCTAGTTTATATGGGTAGTTAGCTAAAATTAAACCGCCAATAAAAGTAGCGATGATTATGGAAAAATCTAGTATTGTTGCTAATAGAATAAATCCAAAACATGAGGCAAGAATTATTAAAAAAACTACCTCTTCATTTTTTGATGCTAATCTAATTGTGGTTTTGAAAACTAAAAAGTTTACAAGTAAAGCGGAAACAATAATAATCGCCAATTTATAAACTAAATTTACTACTAACATAAAGGAAAAGCTTCCTGTGCTAGTAGTAAGGATTGGCAGGAATATAATAATTATTACATCTTGTAAAAGCAAAATACCAAGTAAAATTCTGCCTTTTAGACTTGTGGCAAGTTTTTGGTCAGAAAGGCATTTCATAATTAGTTCTGTGCTGCTTATACACAATATTGTTCCTAAAAATAGGGATTGTAGTAGGTTAAACCCAAATAATTTGGTTAATATAAATGTTATGACAAAGGTGATAACTACCTGGACTAATCCAATTAAGAGAATATTTTTTTTGATGGCTTTTAGTTTATTAAAATCTAGTTCTGCCCCAACAACATAAATTAGAAGAGCAATCCCTATTTCAGAAAGCGCAACTATTATTGATGGGTCCGTAATCATATGGAATACAGCAGGACCAAGTAAAAATCCAACAATAACAAAGCCTAAGATAATTGGTTGTTTTATTTTGTAGGAAAGATAAGCAAAAGAGGCGGCAAGTAATATTACTGAACTTAATTCTATTAATATGTTAACAATATTGCTGTCCATGTTATCCCTTATTTATATATAACTTATAGTTTTTAATACTTATTATAGATTCTATTTAGCACTACCTCATTAATTCTATTAAGTCTATCTATGATTAATTTTGTTGTTTTTATCTGTAGACTTGTTTCAGTTGCAAGGTCTTCTGGTTTTGTAATCATAATATCAAATAACCCTTTCTTGGACTCTACAATTCTGTCTATAATTGTTTCAGATAATTTTGGTATTTTTGACAAAGCTCTATATCCTTTGGGACTTATAATCTCTTCTTTATCTTGCTCTTTATATCCTAATAAATGTATTACTTCTTCTTTAGCTGGTATTTGATCTAAAGTTAATAATCTTTGAGTTAATTCATCAATTGTGATGTCTTTTCCTGTTTTATAATAGTCTAAAAATATTAATTCCAACTCTTTGTCAAGGCCTTCAGTATATTCTTCTAACATGTTTGCTCTTTCTTGCCCTTCATTGCCAAGTTCGATTATTGTTTTTTTAGTATTATTTTTTTGTATTAATATTCCTACTAGTTTTTGTATAATATTTGCCACATCTGTTAAACTCACATTGTTTGTGAATTCATAATATGTTAATTCATTTAAGCTTGCTTCAACCTGCTGTCTTGTATTATACATTGACTTTAGGTTTTGATCTACTTTTACTAAAACTAACTGGATTTGCTTAATTAGGTAATGTTGATCTCTAAAAAATAAAGTAATGTTTTTTCTTCTTTTTGATATTGCTACTACCGGCAGGTTAGTTTGTTTTGCAGCTTGTTCTGCTGATCGGTGTCTTATTCCTGTTTGTTTTGAATTAATTTCTTTATCCGGCATTAGATGTGCATTTGCATGAGTTATAGTTTTTAGATCGTTGCTTATTACAATTGCACCATCCATCTTTGCCAGTTCGAAAAGATTATTTGGGGTTAAAGGCACATCTAATCTAAATCCACCTCTAATAATGCACTCTAAAATTAAATTTCTGCCAATTACAATAAGTCCACCTATGTCTCCTTTTAAAATTTCATCAAGTCCTTCTCTTAATTCGCTTCCAGGCGCCAAAAGTGGCACAATTTCATCAGCAGTTTTAAAATCTTGTATTTGTATCTTCTTCTCTTCGCTTATGTTCTCACCTACATGTTATCTAATGGGCTTTTAACTTTTTTTAGCTCTTCAGTAGTAATTTTTGTATAAATTTGGGTTGTGGATAAATTTGCATGACCCAATAACTCTTGAATTTTTCTAATATTTTCTCCTGCGTCTAATAAATGTGTTGCAAATGAATGTCTTAACGTGTGTGGTGTGACGGTTTTCTTTATTTGTGCGTTTTCTGCGTATTTTTTAATCATTTTTTGGACCATGTCACTGCTGTATTTTGTGCCATTTTTTTTGCAAAATACGTAAGGGGATTTAACTTTCTTAAAATATTTTTGTGAAAAAGAATAGTACTCGACTAGCCATTTTTTTGATACAATTACAATCCTGTCTTTGTTTCCTTTTCCACTGATAATTTTTATTGTTGCTTCTTTAGAATCAATTGAATCTTTTTTTAGATCACATAATTCTGATACCCTTAAACCAGAACTGTATAATAACTCTACCATAAGCTTGTGTTTTTTATCTGTAATTATGGCAAATAACCTTTTTATTTCCTCTTTTGTAAGGATGTTTGGGAGATATTTTTCTTTTTTTGGTGTTTTTATTTCATCTAAAAGATGTGTTTTCTTATATGCAGAAAAATAATACTTCAAACTGGCATATATTGCACTTAAAGATACATTCTTTATTCCGTTTTCTTTTTTATGTGCTAGATAAGACATAATATCTTTAGTGGTTATCTGTTCTAAGTCTTTTTTAATGAATTTTATAAAATCTCCAAGATAAAGCAGGTATTGTGACTTTGTTTTATCGCTGTAACCAGACACAGTAAGGTGGTTTTTGTAATTTTGAATTTCCCCCTGTTGGTCAATATTATCTTGGTGCATGTATTATTAACAAAATTAGTATATATTAAGTTTTCTTAAAACTACATAAAAAATAAAGGAAAATTAAAGTGAAATTTGCTATTCTGAAAGCCATTTTATTAGCCCTGTGACGCTTAGTCTTCTTTCTGCATCTCTTGTCTGTTGGCCTAATCTATTTAGAATATCTATCATTATTTCCCTTTTAGACAGATTCCTTAGGTGATGCCCCATGTTTTGATGTAAAAGATCTCTTAAGCTGGGGTTTCTTCTATTCCCTTCTTCTGATATTAGAGATGATAATAACTGGTATCTCCTTGTATCATCAGGGGATAAAGCAGAGATAAAAATATTTAAATCTTTTATTGCATTTGTTAATTCTTTGCGATATTCTTCTTCGGAATATCTGGGGTTATCTTCCAATAAAATTCTATTTATTATTCTTTCACAAAGGGTATCCTTTTCTTCTAATCTTTTTCTTCTTTCAAGGGCTTTTCTTTGTTCTGCGCTTACTTTATTTCGCCTATCTTCAGCTTCTTGTAATTTTCTTTGTCTTTCACGTTCGGCTCCTTGCTGTTTTAGTTTTTCCATCTTTGCATCATAGGCCCTTATAATTTCTTCTTTTTCTGACTCAGTTAATTCTCTTCCTTGTATTCTTTCTTCTTCTGCGATATATTCTAAAATTTTTTTTGCTCTTTCTTTTACTGCCATTCTGTTTTCAAAGTTTTCAAACATTTGTGTTATTTTTCGTCTTTCTTGTTTTTTACGCAACATGTTACGATTTTTTGCTAAATAATCAAGTAAAGGGGCATCTCCTGGTGGTTTTAGCCGTTTAAATTTTTTAACCATATGTATCACTTATTTATTTAAAACTTATAAGAATTAAAAACTCTTCTGGTATAATCTAACCTTCTTGCATACGGCAAAAGAGGTTCTCTTCTTTGTGCTGGTAATGTATTAATAAAATTGATAAAATTAAAAGTGCTTGTTGAGAATGCTTCTCTAAAACTTTTTCCTGATTGCAGTTCTGTTGCTATTGCTTTTCTTAATTGTGGTCTTCTTAAAACCTGAGTTAATGCAAAGCCAAAAACTTTTTGTTCTTGTAGTGATAAAATTGGCAAAACTCTAGTTCTTAATCTAATTATTTCAGTTCTTATAGTTTCTCTATTTGTTGCTGATGCAATTCTTTCAAGTACATTAAGGCCACCTTTTCTTATTGGATTTAGATCAATTGGCCTAGGTCTGGGCCTAAAAGTAGCTCTTCGTTCGTTTTCTCTAAAAAAAGATCCTGTGGGTCTTCTATCAATTTTCACTTCTCTGAATGTTGGGCTCATAATTTACCCCCAAAGATTTTAAGTGTATTTGATCTAAAAACCAAATTAAAATTCATATATCTATTATTTGATTACAATAATATATATATTTATCGCAATTCATAACTTTTTCCTGCTATGCTACATAACAGGTTAAAAACCAAAGAAACACACCGGCCCAAAAACCATTATCGGCATAAGGTACATTATGCCGAAATACGGCGAAGGGAATTAAAGTGTACACGGGTTTTTACCAAAAAGTAGTGCAAAAAATAAATTATTGGGCTTATACTTCTAATTATGTATAAACCAAATTAAGATCGTGTTACTTTTTTTATCTTACTGCTCTAACTACAATTTCTTTTTTGTAAGTTTTTTGAACAAACTTATAATCATTAAAATGTTCATAAATTACTAATCTTGCTGGGTAATCTCGAGCAGTAGTGTTAGGTTTAGTATAAATTTGGAAATAATAAGTTTTTGATTCTCCGGGTTCTAGGTATCCAAGTTGTTTTTCTATTCTGTTGCTTAATCCTGTACTTTCTACAGCTAAATCTCTTGCAACTAAGAATTCTAGACTAAGTAGTTTTTTTTCTTCGTCTTTATTTTCTAGTATTAGTTTAAGTTCTTGTGGTGTTTTTGAACCTAATTTTATAGTAAATGGAATTAAAACACTTTTAATAACTAACATATAACCACCCTTCACTCACATAATGTATAAACACTATATTAATATATGTCATTACCTATAAAATACTTATGCTAAAAAAATATTTCATTTTTTCAAAAAAAGATGAGTTCAGCAACAATATATTTAATGAGTTAAAGAGTGAGCTGAACCCGGATGAAAAAAAGTCCACAAAAGATTACCAGTTTTTTAATCTAAAATCTGGGCAAAAAGAAAACTCATTTCTTTTATTTGATGAGCTACATTTGTACTTTGATATACCCCAAACACCAATTTTAGATGAAGATGCAGTATACTTTATAATTTCAAAACATAAATCTAAAGACGGAGAATCATATTTTACAGTTCACTATACTGGAAACTATTTGAAAGCAGAGTACGGCGGAGAAGATAACACTTTATCCTTTTGTAATCCAAATCTAAAAGGACCTTTCTATAATACGCAGGAAATTCCTGTAAAATTTATGGTGGAGGCTACCCACCACGGTCCATATTTTACAAGGCCTCACATATTTATTGAATGTGGTCCTGATGAAAAATCTTGGGAAGATAAAGAAAATATTGTAAAGTATATAAAGTGGATAAAGCCTCTTTTCTTGTTGGAAGAAATACCTCAAAAGAAAGGGGGAATAATCATTGGAGGAACTCACTATTTTGATTTTGAATTTATAGAAAACCTAGAAAGCAAACATAATGTAAGTATAGGTCATATAATGCCTAAGTATATTATTTCCACCCTTATTGAAAATAGAGAAGAGTTTAAGAAAAGGATAGAACAAATGATTGAGAAGACCCTAAATTGTGAAGTAATTTTTATTTACAAAAGTTATGTAGCAAGATATGGCGAAATAAAACAAATAGTTGAAGAAATCAAATTAGCAAGTAAAAGCAAAGAATTAGAAATTATTTCCATATAAAAAGTAGGTTGTCAAAGTTAATGCCTGTGCTTTTGCATAATTTTTTTTCTATGGTTTAACTATCTT
>Ga0268280_1002628_pt1 | contig 10149 bp, 10 predicted proteins | sample saktaG_9_FD_190139 | JGI IMG/M metagenome (GOLD analysis project Ga0268280, IMG submission 190139) | Saline water microbial communities from Sakinaw Lake, British Columbia, Canada - sak_2011_5_24_40m | ecosystem: Environmental > Aquatic > Non-marine Saline and Alkaline > Saline ...
CTTTGGGGGCCGCTTTTCCGCCGGCACCGCCTCCTTGCCCGGTTTCGCCGCGGCAGGGGCAGGAAGAGCCGGTTCTGTGCGGGCGGGGGCAACTGGTGCGGATTCTGCAACGGTTGGGGCTACCCTTGGCCGGGCCTCGCTGGTCAACCCGCCAGCCTGGACTTCGCCTGTGAATCCGCCCCGAGCAAGCCCGACCCGGCCCTGCACCTTGCCCGGCGCGATGTTCGTACGCGCCAGAGTAGGCTCTACGGGGGCCTGGACGGGGCCTACAGGCGATTCGGGCGGCTGGACGGCCGTTGGGGCGGGCAAAGCCTTCTGGACCGTCTGGAGGGCCTCTGCGGGCCGGTTTGTGGCGTTCTCGCCTGCCTGTAGCTTGGCAATCACCTGCTTGAACATCGAAACCTTGCGGCCAAACGCGGCGCCCTCTTCTGTGGTCATCCCTCCTGTGTCACCTATGGTCTTAGCGAAGTTGCGATACGCCGTCTTGACTTCCTCGATGCTGGCGTTTTTCTTCAATCCAAGAGCGCCGTAGACAACCTTCATGGCCTTTCGCCCGTCGGGGTCTGCCGCAAGCCTCTGTTTCAGCTTCGCAAACGCATACGGGCCTTCATCGACGGCTGCGCCTATTCCGTCAAAGGCAAGGAACATCTGGGCAGTCTCAATTCCAGCGGCGATACTTGCCTTCAAGTCGCCCGTCTGCTTATAGGCAATGCCGCCCGTGTAAACGCCCGCCGTGCCCGCCCGCGACAGAGTGTTCCTCAACCACTGGTTCGGCGTCTCTCCCGCCGGTATCCAGGCCGTCGCAGCCATGAGGCCCGCAGTAATAAGGGCTTCCTGATGGGCCTGATCTTCCGGCATACCTGCGCCCTGTCTCGCCGCGTCCACGAAAACCCCGGCCTTTATTCCTGAAACAAGCGACTTTGATCCAGCGACTACCATCTTTTTCGTGATGGTCGCCGCCGCCGCTTTGGCCGCGACATTTCCTGCTGCAACGACGCCTTCGGTCGTGGCTGCTCCTGCGGCAGAACTGCCCCCGCCAGTGGCGTACATGGCTGTAAGGAAGCCGAGGAACTGAAGCGGTTTGCCGACCTTCTCGGTCAGTCCCGGAGCGTATCGCTCGACAAGCCCGTTGATTTCCTTGGGACTCATCTGCTCATAAGGCTTGCCGCGCACTTCAGGAACGTCAAGCTCTTGAAGAAGTGCGTATTCGGCGTAGGACTGTTCGCCCCTGTCGGTCGTCCACGGTTTCGCGTCCGTTGCGATCCCTAAAGATTTCGCGGCAAGGCGTGCGCTGTTGTAGCCGGAGCGAAGCATGTACATGCCAGCGTCGTAGGTGTCGGCGATAGCCATGCGAATGCCGTAGTTTCCACCGGCAACGAACTTCGGTATCGCGGCCGGGCCTTTGTACCTGTCGTCGGCTGGAAGCCCGGCAAGATATTCCTGCCCCGCCTGCTGCGCCCTTGCGTTCATTTCCGGCGTGATCGGGGCTGTGGGAGCCGCGCCCGGCTGCAACTGCTGCAACAAGTCGTTCGCCGTCGGCTTTGCGCCCAAGTCCATCGGCGGAACCTGTCCGGGCTGGGCCTGCGGCATCGTGTTAAGTTGGGCAACCTGCTGCGGAGTCCATTCCGGCAATCGCTGGCTTTGCGGCGTTCCGGCTATGTTCTGGAACTCTTGTCGTGCTGTAGGAATCGCGTTGATGTAGCTGGCGGGCATTGCCGCGCCGCCGGGCTGAATCACGTCCGGGCTGGTTCCATCCCTAGCCGCCGTCTGCTGGGCGGTAAGCCCGCTTGGCGGGCCGAGACTGAAGGGCGGGTTGGCAAGGCTCGCGGGCGGCATCGTGGCCGTCGAACCGGCCGGGGCGGCGGGGGCCGGCGCGGGAACGTCCTCAACAATAGGGTCGTCCTGCCATCGTTTCGCCGTGGCAACCGGGGCATCCTCAACTATGGGATCGTCTTGCCAACCCATTATGTTTTCTTCCTCTTCTTCCCGTCAGGCCCAATATATATCGTGCCAACGGGCAGGTTGCTACGGTCGGCTTCGTCCTTGACTTGGGCCGGGGCCTGCGTTCCCGCCGCCGGGGCGGGCGTACTTACTGGCGCAGCACTCCGTAACCCGTCAAATCCGCTGACCGTCGTTGTCCCGGCGGGGGCTTCCTGGGGCAAGCCGCCAAACCCCTCAGACGTTCCTGTTGAACTGCCCGGCTGGACGCCCGTAATGCCCTCCTCATACATCGCGTTCCGTTTGGCTATCGCCGCATCAAGGCGGGCTTGCTCTATCGCAAGCTGGCCATCAAGCCTTTCTAGGGTGGCGTCATTCGCCGGGTTTCTCGGATCGATCTTGTCGATCTTGGCTTGCAGTTTGTCAACGGCCGCTCGCTGGTCTGATACGTATGACTCGCTCTGTTTGAGCCTGAGACCGTAGACCTTCTCCGCTTTCGCGTCGGCGTCTTTTTTGGCCTGCAAAGTGTCCGCCCGCGTGTTGGCCGCCTCGACCTTGGCCTGTTCGTCCTTGAGCTTTTGCTTTCGGGCCAACTCGTTTTTTACTGCCGCCCGGCCCTGCTTGATGATCTCGCGGATGTTACTTGCCGCCGTGACGGCAAACCCACCCTTGGCTATGCCATTGGATTGGAGTTCCTTCAACTGCTGCGTTGTGTCGGCGTCAAGGCCGAGATACGAAAAATCCCCGTAGCCGCGAAGAAGCTCCTTGGCGGACTCTTTGTTATTGTCGGCGACGATCTGCTTGGTCTGCAAGTCGTTATGTTGGTCCCAAAGGTCAAAGGGCATTTCCCGCTGTGCCAGATTTGGACCTTGATAGCCCGCAACTTGCGCAACGCCGCCGGGCTGGGCTTGCATGGCCTGGCCCGGCATGGCTTGGCCGGGCACTCCGGCCTGCGGGTATGGCAGGGGCTGGCCCGCCGCTTGGAACCTGGCGTTCGTGGCCTGCATCCGCTGTTGAGCCGCCTGCTGAATGTAGGTCTGCGCCGGTCGCGGCGGGACGGGGAAGTCGATGCTCCTGGCCGCCGCCGCCACGGTCTCATAGCTTGGCTGCGGGGCGTTTTGTCCCGTCATTACTTGCGACCACGGGGCTGTTTCCAGCCGCCGCGTCTCGGCCTGAATCGCCAAGTCGTTGGCTGGCGATTCGCCGTAACCGGACGAAACCCCGTTGTACGTTGTTTGCCACTGCTTGCCGACAAGAGGCGATTGTGTCTGCAACGGAGCTTGGTAAGCCTTGGTTATGGCATCCCGTTCTTCCGGCGTCGTTGCGAACCGGTACGCGGATTCTGGAACAAGCGGCTGGCCGGGCGCGGCAATCTGCTGGCCCCGCGGGTTTGTATAGGTGGGCTGCTGTGGTGAAGCCACCTGGACACTCGTATTGTCCGCGTAATCCCAAGGGTCGTAACGCCTGGGCTTCCGCTGTTCAGCCATGTCGTTTATGACCGCCATTAATCATGCTCCTATGTCGCTATAAGCCCGGTTGCCCGAATGCGGGCAAGAAGAGCGTTGAGTTGCGCCACCACGTCGCCGGCGCCGGTCGCGTCGGCAACCGCTGCTCAGCCATGTCGTTTATGAACGCCATTGAATTACCTCTTTATGCGCTTGTTATCTTTTCCCACGTCGGCGTCGCCGCGTTGGTGCAGAAATAGAGCTTGCCGGAGTACGCGATGATCTGATAGAGCGTTCCTGCCGGCCGATTGGCCGGAGTCGCGTCTTGGGGATCACTGGCGGCGGTCGTCGGAACGAGTTTGCCGGAGATATTGCCGGTGGTGATGAGGTTCCCGTTGCTGTCAATGCTTAAAACCTCAGCCGTGCTCTGCTTCTTCACACGAAACTTAGCATTTCCGGCCGAGTCGCCGAGTTCGATAACGAAATCAGCGGTGTTAGCCGATGGAAGGACGAATCTAATTCCACCCGACAAACCCGAATCAGCGGCAAATACGGCACTATTGCGATACCGCACCGTTGCAGCCATCGCTCGGTATGATGACATACCAAACGAATTGCCCACAGAACCAATGAGCATGATTGATCTAGCAGCGGTCCCATTGGACATATTTACTACCCTGAACCCTACCGAGGAATCTACGTTCTTATAGATATACAAAAACTCGGTAGCAGTCGGGTCGTGTCCGATGCCCACACCCGTGTCGAACCGTCCAGCCCCGGCGGTAAGCAGGCTTCCACCATTCAGGTCCACGTACCCGGCCCCAACCACTTTGGGGTCAATGACTAGGTTCGTGCCGTCGTAGTAGAGTTTCGCGTCCTGACCGTCGCCAAGAATCAGCCCGTTGCTGTCCGAATCTATGGAAATCTGCGTTGTCGTCGTGTCGCCCCGCCCCGTAACCGTCGCCAGCGTGTCCGCCTCTGCGGTCAGATAGGTGTTGGTGTCCAGGCCGAACGTGCCGGCCGCATCCATCGTGACAAACGACTGGGCCGCGTAGGTCAGACCGGCCAGAGACGACAGGTTCGTGAAGCTGCTGATAACGTCAGAGCCGATTCCGAACGCATCGGCCTTGAGAGTTCCGGGGAATGTCGAGACGGTCATTTCAGAACCCTCACTTCCGAGTCAAGTTGAAAACACTTGCCCGGCCAAACTGTCACATGAACCCGATGACCGACGACGCCCGCCTTGACCGGCTCAAGCCCCGCCGCCAGGCAGGCTTGGTAGAACGCGGGGCATTCGCACTTGTCCGGGCCGGGCGGGGCAACCCAACACTCGCCAAGCCGCTCCACCGCTCGCCGAGAAAGCTTGATAGCGCCAACAGACATCGTGGATGGGTGCCCGTCCTGGCCGTCGCCGGCACGGGCAAAAGCCGCGCTCGCCACGTCTGCCATGCTTTCCAAAAGCGGGATGCTGGCCTCAGTCCAGACCGTATCCACGTCGCACATGACAAGCCAGGGCACCCGTGTTTCTTCCAGGAACCAGCGGAAGGCCCGGTTTCTGACGGTGTGCATCTGGCCCCACGGCACGGCTTCTGTGAATGGCCGCCAATGGGCTACGGAGTCCATGAACGCCGCAAGGTGCGGACTCATCGCCCGGTCCTGCAAAACAGCAAACTGAATGTTCGGGTACAGCTTCATGGTTCGGGTGTCCATATCCCATCGCCCCAGGAGTGGGGCGGCGTGGCCGATCCTTCGTGACAGGTATTGGCGCCGAACTCTATCTGCGTTCCGACGGTAAGCACGGGCACAGTGACCCGCCAGACGACGCCCGTAATGTCCAGACTCACTCCCCACGTCGCGGTTTGGTTGTCTACCCGCAAGGACAGTTCGCCGGAAGTGGAAATCTGCGCCTGTATTTTCAGGCCGGTCATCACTTCGGCTCCATGCCCAAGGTCTACCCCGTCGGGGTCGGTCAAGGAATAGGCCAGGTCAAACCATTCGTCATTGTCTCCGGACCTGGTGGAAATCGGGTTGCCCCACGCCACTCCCGCCAGCGGCGCGCCAGCCATGAGCGTTTTTTGATAGCCGGGATGATCTCCTGTTGGGGCTTCACTGGTGCATTTGCGAACGTCAAGGCCGATGGTGATGAACGAGTTCAGGCAGCCGGCCTTTGTCCAGAACGCCGCCTCTGTGACCCCGGCAGCGGCAGCGGCGTAGTGGGCGACAAACGCGAAGATTCCCGAATCTGCCGCCGTCGCGTCCGGTTCTTCATCCGGCAGCATGTACCCCTCGTCATACTGTGGCCGGCGAGGCAGGGGAATGACCGCCTCTTCAACTTCCTTCGGCCCGGCCGAGTTGTCAGTCGTCGGCACGTCGATAGGCTGGGGCAGGTCTTGCGTCTCGGCCCATGAAGAAGATTCGCGGTTTTTCTCGGCCTGCTTTCGCAGGTAATCGCCAATGCCGTTCACGGCTTCGGCAATCGTCTTGAGAATGTCCGCGTTCTCGTCTGCCATGATCTTCTATATTGCGCTGCGCTGAATGCCCTTGTTGGAGCCAAGCTTGATATTTGTGCCTTTGCCGTAGTCTTTGATGGGGTTGGTAAAGGTGACGCTCTTGACATCATCGTCCAGCGTTCCCTCGCCGTAAACCGTGGTGTTCGTCCAGGTCCGCGATCCTTGGGCGCACAACGCGGAAGCCCCGTCAAAGATTGTTACTTGGGCCTTGGTGCCTGTCGATTGCTCGTACATCTGCCCAGCCTGGACCAAGAGAGTGCCGCTGACCGCCGTGGCGTCCTGAATGTAGACCTTGGGCGAACCGTCGATGATATTGACGTTGGCAATCGAGGCCCGAACATACACTGACCCGTTGCCCCGGACATTCAGAGTCGAACAGGTCAGGCCAGCCCCGAGAACAACCGTGCCGTCGCCCGAAATGTTGATGGTGGTAAACGTGCCCGTCTGCCCAGCCAGTGCCGCCACGCCGACTGACTGCCCGTTGGCAAGATCGATGTTCAGCGTTGTCACCGTTGCGCCTGAAAGCGTCAGGCCATACGTGCCAATTGTCGGCGAACCGGCCGCTGCGCCAGTCACATTGCAGGTCGTAACGGTGGTCAAGTTGACGTATGCCTGGCCGCTACCAGCCAGGTTTACCGTTGTGGCCTGAATCATCAGGTCGGAAATAACGCCCTCTGTGCGACTGCCAAGAGTCCCACTGTACCCCGGCTTGGTGGTAAACTCGGCAAGGGCCTGTGCGTAGACCGGCGTAAAGCCGGCAACTCCAATAGTATTGCCGTCGGGCATTATCGCCGTATCCCCCGCGACGGGGGCCGTGTCGGCGGACCAGTTGGCGGCCGTGGCGAATATGGTGCTCGATGTGCTATCCCAGATTCTAGTTGCTGGCATGATCTATTCCTTCGCTCTGATGTTTCTCAGTCCCAACTTATCATCTAACAACTTTCCAACTCTTTCCGCGAATTACCTTGCTTATGGACGATTGGTTAATGCCATACAACATTCCCAGTTCTCGCTGATTGGCGATTCCGCTGGCGAATGATTCTCGTATAGCCCGCACCTTGTCCGGGGTTAGGACGGCACTGTGGCATTTAGTGCCTCTTGTCAATGATTCAGGGTGTAGGCGAGCCCCGTGCCGATCACCTCTGGCTGTCCTTTCGGGCTTTGTATGCCGACCATGCGACACGCCGGAAGCGGCGCGGCCCTTGACGGTTTTGTCCTGCATATTGTCGGCATTTGTTCCTATCCACAGATGATGCCAGTTGCAGCAGCCTGGGTTATCGCAGGTGTGGCAGACACACATGTCGTCGGGGATTGGTCCCACACACAATTCGTAGGCTAGGCGATGGGCCTTATGGGTCTTCCTGTCGGCCCACATACGCCCGTAGCCCTCCATGTCATGGCTACCCTTCCACGGCCAGCACTCATCTGCTCCCCTCACGGCGACTTTTTCCCAGAACCGTTCTTCGGTTGTTTTCTTGGCGGCCATAGTCTGACTCCAAAGAATCAGCCTGGCCGGCGGCTTACCCAAGACCGTATAACCGGACGTGGCGCCGGCCAGGCTTGAGTTTTGGTTCAACGTCATACTATCTTGAGTAAGCACTCGCATTATATCGCGTCGTTTCTGATTGTCAAGACCATTGTATCATCCCGTCCAGCGCCGCCCAGGACCGCTCAATCCACGGCTTGCGGGTTTCCGGGCCGACGTTGGCGACCACCGGAGCCGCTCCAGCCGCCGGAACGGTGCTGGTCTTATTCGTCCATTCGTAGACCGTCCTATATTCGATTGGCGTAATGACTGCTCCCGCCTCGTTAAGCAGGGGCAACTTGAACGGCATCTTCGTTTGCCGCTGGGTCTCGACATTGTTGTGGCCGCACCCTGGATCGTACAGCATGGCGTAGTTCGCGTACCAGAGGGCACCCTGCTTCCACCAGCGGGTGGCGTTCGGAGCCAGCATCCGGCATGACCCCGCCGGAAGCCCCAGGTTCGTCAACCCGTTGGAGTTGACGGTATCGACATACTCGAGCAGCTTGGCGGGATCCAATCGGGCGTAGGCCGTCTCGATTGTGATTATCGCCTTCGTTCTCAGGGCCGCAACTTCGCCCTTTGTGACGACGTACCGCGATGGCACAAAGCCGTTCTGCATGAACGGGCCCTGAATGCACCTTCCGCCATTGCCCGCTGGCTCGTAGGTCATCTCTTCCTGCTGGCTCAGGCCGCGAATGCTCACCCTGGCCACGTTGGGCTTGCGGAACTCACTCCACCCGGCGGTCCTAAAATTGGCCCGCGTGAACACAACGCCCGGAATCGTGTCCTTGTCCTGCACCACGTCGTGGCAAATCCGGCCGTTTAGCCCGCCCTCAGTCGCACCGTCCATGTTGGTGAAGTAGGTCTGGTTCGGCACGGGTATCCCGCCGCCAGTCCTGGCCGTCGAGATAAAGAGCATCTCGCCGGTGTTCTCTCCGTTCCACGCCCGGCGCTCCTTGCGGCTGCCAATCAGTTCCGGACCGGCTCCGCCGTTGTAGCCCATGGGCTCAATCACCTGCACGACAAGCTCACAGTCCACGCCGGCCGATGGGGGCGTAACGTAGACGTTCTTGACGCGGGCGCCGTAGCCGGTCATTCCCACGCAGCCTAGGTCCGAGAACATGGCCAGGGAAGCTACGTTCGTTCCGATGCTCGGCGGCGTCGTGTTCCTGTCGGCAGGCTTGAGCTTGTAGCGGACAGACCATATCCGCCCAATCTCCATCGTCTGACTGGTTGGCTCAGTTGCCCATGCTAATTCGTGCCAGGCCATAAGTCCTATCGTATGAAGGTCGCCGTGCTGATGCACCGCTCGGGAATCGTTTTCCAGTCGTGCGATACGCTATCGCAGAGCCGGCCAGTGAGTCCGCTTTCCAGCGTGCCGGTCCGAGTCGTGAAATAGGTCGTTCCAGGCACAGGGAGCTCGGTCACGCCGTCAGTCGTTACGAACAGCATGACGCCACGCTTCCAATACTTTTGGTTGTTCTCGGCCCTACTCCCTCGAAGTTCGGGTCCGTCGCCGGCGGTGTAGGGAATCAGGCCGATGAAGCTGGCTGTGGTGATGCACAGGCCGGGCACCGTGTTCCAGTCTTCTGTCAGCCCGTTGCAGATTCGCCCGGTCTTGCCGCTTTCGGTCACCGCCGCTATGGTAATGAAGTACGTCGTGCCGGGCACCGGAACGCCAGTCGTGCCGTTGGTCGAAATGAACCGCATCATTCCGTGTTTGACGTAGCCTTCTTCGCTGCCGGTCCTGCTGCCTCGAAGTTCCGGGCCTGTCGCGTCGGCCGTGTAGCCTTGCGGCTCGATGACAGTAACGACCATCTCGGCAAGACCATCATCTTTCCGCTTGGCGATCTGCACGTCGCGGACGCGGGCACCAAAGCCGGTTATGCCCGTGCATCCGGCATAGGTGAACGGCAGGACTGCCGATATGTCCGTGCCCTTGGCCGGTGGAAGCGAAGTCCGCACGTCCAGGGGCACCTTGAAGCGCGCAGTCCAAATGCGACCAATCTGTATGGTCTCGCTTGTCGGCACGCCGATAGGGTCGTCATACCAAGCCACGGGGAAGCCCTCCCGTGGTTAGGCGGCGGTTGTCGGGCCAAGGCTGTACCAGTAGGTGCCGTTGCAGTACAGCAGGAGCATGTCGCCCTCGGCCAGAGTGGCGGTTTCCGCCTTGCTGGCGGCAACGCCGACAACGGTAGCGGCGGCGGTGGCCAGGACGCGAAGCGACACGCCCTTCAAGGCTACGCCGGCGGTCGGCAAGGTGCAGGCGAAGTTGCCGACTACGATGACTTCGTTCTTGAGCACCTGGGCCACGGTCAGGGTTTCTGCCGCCGCAAGCGTGTAGGTGTTGTTTTGCCGCTCAAGTTGCTGTGCGAGTCTTACGTCCATTTTTCGTATCCTTTCCAAAAGGGGTTAGATCACTAATTCCGTTTGTTTCGCGTCGAATACCACGTTCGCGTCATTCCCGCCGCCATCAATCACTCCGTAGGCTGCGTGGATGATTCCCGCCGGCACAAGGTTCTTTAGCGTGCCGTAGCCGGTGATTCGGCCCGTGGCAAGGGTCATGTCGTTGCTGTCGCCGTCAAGGGTCGCGCCGGCCGCGATGAATACGCTCGACACGGCCACAAGGTCGGTCATGGTCGCCGTGCCCGCAGACACGCGCAGGTGGGCGGTGGCGCAGTCGAGATTTAGGTTGCCCGTCGCGGCCATGATGTACGTGCCCGTGCCGGTG
>Ga0268280_1002631_pt1 | contig 10140 bp, 8 predicted proteins | sample saktaG_9_FD_190139 | JGI IMG/M metagenome (GOLD analysis project Ga0268280, IMG submission 190139) | Saline water microbial communities from Sakinaw Lake, British Columbia, Canada - sak_2011_5_24_40m | ecosystem: Environmental > Aquatic > Non-marine Saline and Alkaline > Saline ...
GACAGTTCAGCCGGACATACGCAGGCGCCTTCGGAGTTCAAGGCTGTGGAAATGTCGTGCGCAATAACGTGATGTACGATGCCCCGCATACGGCCATCCTTTACGGTGGCAATGAACAACTGATTGAACTCAATGAAATCTATAATGTACAGCAGGAGACGGGCGATGTGGGCGCGTTCTACACAGGCCGGGACTGGACCAGCCAGGGCAATGTGATCCGCTACAATTATTTTCATGACCTGGGCGGCGGCGGACAGGGACAGAATGAGCACCTCATGGGCATCTACCTCGATGACTGCGACTCCGGGGATACCCTTCATGGCAATCTCTTTCAACGCGCGGGACGTGCGCTCTTCATTGGCGGCGGACGGGATAACACCGTCACCTGCAACCTGGTGATGGACAGTCTGATCAGCTTCCACTTTGATTCCCGCGGCATGAACTGGAAGCAGTGGAATCAGTCGGGTGACGGGTGGAATCTGGAAGAAAAAGCTGAGAAGATGAATTACAAGAATCCGCCCTGGAGTACGCGCTATCCGCGTCTTGCAGAGACGATGAACAACTCGCCCCGCGAACCGCTTGGCAACGTCATCAAGGATAATTTGCTGATCGACTCCAAGAGCCAGGCGCTCTCCTTTGATAAGCTGGTACGCGAGGTCTTCCCGAAACTCGTCAGCGAGCACAATTGCGTGGTGGATACTGTGGGGACGAATAAGGCCTCCCAACTCTCTTATGAACTTAAAGGCTTTGAGGGTGACGTCGCCAAAGCTGGCCACCCGATAGACTTGGGGTTGCCCGGACGTGACATCCTGCAATTCAAAAAGAGCGCCGCGATCATGCGCCTGATGCCCGCGCTCGCTGAAATCCCCGTCGAAAAAATCGGCCTCTATGTCGATGCCTTCCGCAAGACTAAGTCGACACGCTAACATTCATTTTCGGCAGTGGTATGACTTCACAGCTTGCTATACCTTTTCTGCTGTGGCAGGGGGGGGCGGGGTGGAAAAGTCTGCGTGGAAAACGAAAGCGGGGCTCGCCATTGAATTCTTATTACTTCCGCAAAAGAAACTTGCGAAGGAGAGTAGCCAGAAATCTTCTCCTCTAGACAATATTCATATAGGCCAACGTGTATTGCGGATGAATCAGGACTGTACATTTATGAAAATCAGGTAGCAACTGTTATTCTCCGTGAACTCTGTGGGCTCTGTGAGAAAAAATGGCTACACATTTTCAGAAAACGCTCTAGAAGCTCACGCCGAAGGTTAAGCCGCCCCAGATCATCTGGTCTTTCGGATCGTTGCCATACACAGGGTAGGCCCCTTGGATGGCATTGTCCAGCAGGGTCATGTAGGCAAGGCGTGCACCAATATAGACGTTATCCGTGATGTCAAATTGGCTATAAATGGCGATGTTGCCGTCCACCAAGCCGGACTTGCTATGAGCGCCGAAGGAGTAATCCGTATACGGGTTCGTGCCACCTCCGAGGGTGACTTCCGTGCCGATCATGAGTTGATCCATGACCTGCACCTCTTTGCGAAGGCCAGCCAGGGCATAGACCCCGTCAGCCCTGGCATAGTCAACGTTGACTTCTACGAAGGGAACGACATAGTCGTTTCTGATTTCAGCGCTGAGGTTGATTTCGCGAGTGCTTCCCGCATAGGAACTGTCGGTAATGCTCGGGAAGGTGTACCAGGTGTGCGCAATGCCCAGCGTCAGGAAACTGACATCCACTTCGTAGCCGATCGCGTAGTCGATCTCATCGATCCCGCCGCATGTATTGTGATGGGCGCGGGTCGTGGTGTTGAAGTTCGCAAAGAATGCGGTAAAGAAGCTGCCATAGTCGCCCAGATTCAGGGCCAGGGATGCATTCGGTTGCCACACAGGTTCATCGGTGCGCACCATGCCGCGCCAGACGTAAGCGGATAATAGTTCAATCGAACACTCACCGGAGATGAGATTTTTCGTCTCCTCTTTTTTTAGCTGTTGCCCTTCAGCACGTTGATCCGATGTTTGAGCAGAGGCCGTGCGGATGAAGCCAATCACGAGTAAACCGAATACTGATTTACGAAGCGTTTGTGTTTTCATTTTTTGGGAGATTGCCTAAGGTTCTTTTTTTTTGACAGGATTTACAGGATTTTGAGGATTAAAATGGTTCTTCGTATAATTTTGTGGATTTTAACCACAGAGGGCACTGAGACACAGAGAGTCAAAGAACAAAGCGTTTCACTCCGTCGATTAACGTTGGCTTATTAAAATTGATTAATAGTCCAACTCTACAACCGTTAATCCGCATATACATTTACCATACTCCTCTGTGCCTCAGCGCGCTCTGTGGTTAAAACGAACCATTGCATAAACATAGACCATCATTTGACAGCATGAAGATCTACAAAGAGGCATTATTACCCATTAATTTGTTCGAAGAGCCATTAAAATTCAAAACATCAATCCAGATAATCCTGTTAATCCTGTCGAAAAAATCACTTTTTCCAATACTTCGCGATAAGCTTCGACGGAATGCCGGCTTCGTCGGAGTTGAAACAGTCGGCCAAAATCTGCCACCCCAGGTCGAGCGCCTTTTCAAGCGGGATGTTGACGGAGAGATCCATCATCTCCTTTTCAAAGCGTACACCGTATTTGAGCAGCTTGCCATCCCACTCGGTCATGCGGAAGCCCATGGACTGTTTTTCTTGTGTCTCCTTATAGGACGCATACAATTTGATCATGGCGTCCATGATGGTGCGGTGGTCATCGCGGGTGTCCTTGTTGACCTGCTGTTTCAGACGGCTCAGCGAACCGAAGGGTTCGATGCGTCCGTTGCGCAGATAGAACTGTCCTTCCGTGATGTAACCGGTGTTGTCCGGCACAGGATGGGTCACATCATCGCCCGGCATCGTGGTCACGGCGAGAATGGTGATAGAGCCGGCGCCTTCGAAATCCACAGCCTTTTCATAGCGTGAGGCGAGCTGGGAATAGAGGTCGCCGGGATAGCCGCGGTTTGAGGGAATCTGCTCCATCGTGATCGCGACTTCCTTCATGGCGTCTGCGAAGCTGGTCATGTCCGTCAGGAGCACGAGCACCTTCTTGCCCTGCAGGGCGAACTGTTCGGCTGTCGCGAGCGCGATATCCGGGACGAGGATGCATTCCACGATCGGGTCGGAGGCGGTGTGCACGAACATCACGGCACGCGCGAGGGCACCAGATTCATCGAGGATGTCACGGAAGTAGAGATAGTCGTCGTACTTGAGTCCCATGCCACCGAGGATGATGATGTCCACTTCCGCCTGTAGCGCGATACGTGCGAGCAGGACGTTGTAGGGTTCGCCAGCGCGAGCGAAGATCGGCAGCTTCTGCGATTCAACGAGTGAGTTGAAGACGTCGATCATGGGGATGTTTGTGCGGACCATGTTTCGCGGCATGATGCGTTTGGCAGGATTCACGGAGGGTCCGCCGATGTCGATGAGATTATCCGTCAGCACAGGCCCCTTGTCGCGCGGCTGGGCGCTGCCGGTGAAGGAGCGGCCGAGCAGGGCGTCCGAGAAGGGCACGCGCATGGGGTGACCCAGGAAGCGCACCCGCGCGTCGGTTGCAATGCCGCGTGCGCCCGCGAAGACCTGAAGCGTCACATTGTTGCCGTCCAGCTTGATGACCTGGGCGAGCGACGTGCCAGTGCGCGAGGTCACCTCGGCGAGTTCACGATATTTGACATCGTCTGCCCGGAGCTGGATCACGCTTCCGGCGAGGTTGTCGATGGTATGATAAAGTTTATGCATTTTTGATTCTCCTAACGTCGAATAATGGAATAATGGAATAGTGGAAGGCTGGAATACTGGAAACTTGGCTTTAATTCTCTCATACAACCGCTCCTTTTTTTGGGGTGCGTTTCCGTGCACGATAACCGGTCTTCTTCTCCTTGACGCCAAAGCCGATCCGTTTAGGGGCAGGTGTGGGCGGCGGAAGCAGCAGCGGCTGAAGCTGCTCATAGAGATCGACAATGGCGGAGTCGTGTGTCAGAAGCGTCTTCTCAATTTTGGCCAGTCGCTTCGCATTTGAAACAGTGGCCATGAGTTGTTCTCGCATCCGGACAAAGGTCCGGGCAATAAAGACACTCATTTCGATGGCAAGGTCACTGTTGAGTACCGAGGCCGCCATGATAATGCCATGTTCAGTGAATGCATATGGAAGATACGTTGTGCCTCTATGCTTCGATGAACTGGTCGCAATTTGCGACCAGTTCGACGTAACCCCTTGATTTGCAAGATTTTGATTTTTTAAGGCCGCAATTTGTGACCGTAGACCTGCGCTTTCTTGTGTGTCAAGCTGGAACATAAAGTCTGCCGGGAAACGCTTTAAATTGCGCTTAACAGCCTCGTTCAGGCGCTTCGCGGTCACGCCATAAAGCTTAGCCAAATCCGAGTCAAGGATCACGCGCTGATGCCGAATGATCCGGATCATGTTTTTGACGGCGTACAGGTTTGTGGTTTCGCTCATCGGACCGCTCCTCTTTTTGGGGTGCGTTTCCGTGCGCGATAACCGGTCTTCTTCTCCTTGACGCCAAAGCCGATCCGTTTAGGGGCAGGTGTGAGCGGCGGAAGCAGCAGCGGCTGAAGCTGCTCATAGAGATCGACAATGGCGGAGTCGTGTGTCAGAAGCGTCTTCTCAATTTCGGCCAGTCGCTTCGCATTTGAAACAGTGGCCATGAGTTGTTCGCGCATCCGGACAAAGGTGCGCACGATGAAGACGCTCATGGCAGTCGCTTTGGAACTGTTGAGTATCATTGCTGCCATTGTTGCGCCATGCTCAGTGAACGCATAAGGGAGATACTTGGTGTTCTTTCCTTGCTTGTTTTTGCCAATGTTTTTTGGGTCAAAAGTTGCAACATCTTGAACTTTAGGTTGTTGCGAATTCAAGGTCGCAATTTGCGACCTTGAATCTGTAACCTGTTTATCATCAATATGATATGAATCTGAGTCGCCAGTTTTTGACCTCAAAACTCTTACTTCTTTCATATCAAGTCGGAACATGAAGTCCGCTGGAAATTTTTTGGCGTTTCGTTTGACCGCTTCATTAAGCCGCTTCGCGGTCACGCCATAAAGCTTAGCCAAATCCGAGTCAAGGATCACGCGCTGATGCCGGATGATCCGGATCACGCTTTTGACAGTATATAAATTTGTGGCTTCGCTCATACACCCTTGCAACCCTACTTGCTGGCAGCCTCCTCGATGGTCTTGAGAATCGCCTCACGGCGGGTGGCGAACTCAGGGGCTTCCGCTGGGGTCTGGTTCCAATCGATGAACGCCTGCGTGACACTCTGGAAGAACTTGCGGGCGTCGGCCTTATCTGTGAAGGGATAATCGGCAAGCATGGCCTTTTCAGCAACGCCAAACATATCGCGCTGACGGTCTGCTGGCGTGGCGGCATCGACATCGTTGTAGGCATTCTGTTGCAGGTAAACAGCGTCGAGCAACTCGGCTTTCAAATACGAAAGAAAGTCTTTGGCGCTGGTACCTTCTTCGCCGACGACCTTCATCATCTGCGCGACATTGTTGCCGGCCTGGAGGATCTTGCGAAGCCGTTCCACACGGTCGTTCTCGATGACGCTCTTATATTTGCTCCAGCTTTCGAGCGGGTCGATGGCCGGGAAGCGGCGCGCATCGGAGCGCGCGCGTGAGAGGCCGTGGAAGGCGCCGACGACCTTCAGGGTGGCCTGGGTCACGGGTTCGTCAAAGTTACCGCCAGCGGGGGAGACCGTGCCACCGATGGTGACCGACCCCGTTGAGCCGTCTTTCAGGCGGACGAGGCCGGCGCGTTCGTAGAAGTTGGCAATGAGCGATTCGAGATAGGCGGGGAAGGCCTCTTCACCGGGAATCTCTTCGAGGCGCCCCGAGAGTTCGCGCAACGCCTGAGCCCAGCGCGAGGTGGAATCCGCCAGCAGTAGCACATTCAGTCCCATCTGGCGATAATAGCTGGCGATGGTCACGGCGGTATACACGGAGGCTTCGCGCGCGGCCACAGGCATGGACGAGGTATTGCAGATGATGACCGTGCGGTCCATCAAGGTTTTGCCCGTACGAGGGTCGGTGAGTTCGGGGAATTCGCGGAGCGTCTCCACGACTTCGCCGGCGCGTTCGCCACACGCGGCAAGCACCACGATGTCGACATCCGCATAACGCGAGGTGATTTGCTGGAGCACGGTCTTGCCGGCACCGAAGGGGCCGGGGATGCAATAGGTACCGCCCAGGGCCACGGGGAAGAAGGTGTCGACAGGACGAATGCGCGTGGTCATCGTGTCCACGGGCTTCAGGCGTTCCGCGAAACAGGTGATGGGCAACTTCACAGGCCAACGCTGCATCATCTGCACCGTGTGGTCGTGGCCGTCCGCGTCTGTCAGGACGGCGACATCCTGCTCAACGGTGTAGGAGCCGGCCGGGGCGACGCTCTTGACGGTGTAGATGCCTCGGAAGGCAAAGGGGACCATGATCCAGTGCGTAAAAATGCCCTCGGGGACCGTGCCGAGCTTTTCGCCGGCGGTGATGCGGTCACCCGGCTTCGCCGTGGGCGTGAAGGCCCAGGTCGCCTGGCGGTCGAGCGCATTTAGGTAGGTGCCACGCTGAAGGAAGAAGCCGCACTGTGCCGCAAGTTGGGGCAGGGGATTTTGGAGGCCATCATAAATTTGCTTCAGCAAGCCAGGGCCGAGTTCAGAGGCGAGCATGTTGCCGGAGAATTCGATTTTGTCGTTCACAGCGAGGTCGCGGGTGTCTTCGAAGACCTGCATATCCGCCAGTTTGCCGCGAATTCGGACGATTTCACTCATGAGGCGTTGGACGCTGCCGTCCTGCGACGGGATGCAGGCGTAACCCACTTCGTTTTGTGCCACGGCGGCATCAAAGGTCACGGTGATCATGTTACCATTGACGCCGACTATTTTTCCTGTTGTCATTCTGTAGCTCCATTTGATCAGACGGATCCGTCTGATCCATCTGATAAAAATTCTTGGGTGGTCAATTGTTCAAAGGCCTCACGTCCTTTGTCCGCATTCAGGTTCGCCCAGCGCCATGCGAGGGTGAGTTTGATGGCGTACCCGAGTGCGACGTTGACGCCCATCGGGTCATACCCTTGCAGGGATTCGATGATCATCCAGCGTGCCCTGTCGAGTTTGTATTCGCGCTTCAGGGGGTCCGTTTCTTCGAAGGCTTCCCCGACGAGCAGGCCAATGCTGAGGTCGCAGCCCTCTGTCGGACGGAGCCAGCGGTGAGCCTCCGTGCCAACCGCCCGTGCGCGCTCCTGAGCGATGGCGTTTCGAAGGAGGGTGTCTTTGTCGCGCCACGCGGCGACAAAGGGGTGTCGCGAAGGGGTGCCGCGAACCAAGGCTTCCGCGGCCTCTGCGTCTGCGCTTTTAAGCTGTGCTTGGCAAGCTTCAATGAACGCCGCTGCCGTGATGAGCGGGGGATGGTCGAGGCTCAGCATCGGAAGGGAAGAAATAAGATAATAGGTGCTCATGGGAAGAAAATAAAAGAAAGGAGGCTCTAGTGAATCGTTCCCTCGGGTTAACCTTTCAGCAGTGCGGACAGTTTGGGGCGAAGGTTTTTTGCAAGGGCGTCCGCAACGGCGGTACCGGAGAAATCGTGTTCGATACGGCCATTGGCCAAGCGAACCTTGAAGCCGGAGCCCGTCAGGTTGTCGATGACCACGTTGATGCCGTTGGCGGCCTCTGTTGCGAGCGTTGCACGAAGCGCATCAGCGAGTGTCGCGGTAGCGACTACAACGTCCATGCTGCCCTTCTCGTGGAGATAGGTGTGAACCGCTTCGGTGGCGAGTTTGGAGACGAGCTCAGGGGTATTCAGCGTGGTGTTGACATCCTTGAGGAGTAAACGGCACAGCATATCGGTGACAGCCTTCTCAACGTTCAGCAGGGTGTCACGTGCGGATTGTCGGATGGTCTCCTCCGCGCGGCGATCAAAGGCCTCGGCCTCTTGTTTTGCCGTTGCGACACGTTGCGCCGCTTCGCGCGTGGCCTGATCCACAAGGGTTTTGGCTTGGCCATTGGCTTGGGCAATTATTTTCGCTGCTTCGGTTTTCGCCTTTTCGACGCCATCCGTGTTTATTTTCTCCAAAAGCTGTTGCAAGTCCTGTGTCATATAATTCCTCTACGTTCTTTTGATTGGGATAGGGTATCGTTTCTGAGGGAAAAAATCAATAAAACAACCCTCCTAACCCTCCTTTTTTTATAAAAAATGGGAAGCTGTTTTTCCCGCCTTGAATCGAGTCTGGAAATGGGGTATTGTTTTGTTCTCACGGAAAAACAGAGCCATGCATATAGGGATTGGGCAAAATATACTTCGCGTGCATCAACGGCAACCCCTTTTGCTGGCGGGCATACTCTTTCTTTGCGGCATCTATCTGGGGTATGCGTCTTTCAGCATGGCGTGGCGGTGGATGAGCGCGGGTGCGGCTCTTTGTGCAATGGCGTTCCTCGTTCGTAAAATACGCGGACAGGCGAGTGGACTTCACGGGGCCGATTTAGTCTGGATCGGCCTCTGCAGTCTGTTTCTGGGCATGGGCCGTGCGGCCTGGGATCGCGCCGGGCGCGAAGAGGAGTGCACGTGGTTGGCCCACGCGGAGACAAAGTCGACGTCGACGCTGAGTTGTCAAATTGGGCCAGATGTGTTGGCGACCACGATCCGGGGCCATACAGTCCGCTATACGTTCAAGGCCTTTGATGTCAGGGTTCAGACGCCGCAGGGGGATCAGCCGTTACGCTATCTTCCGCTGACGGTCAACTGGTATGCGAGTGACGAGGACAAGGCGCAGGCGCCGAAAGCCGGCGAGCACTGGCGCTTCCGAGGGCGCTTGACGCTTGCCACATCACGGCGCAGTCCGTTGTTGCTGGCGACGCTCAATACTGGAAAGAGCGAAACACGGTCGATGCGGCTGTCAAACGCGGAGGCGTCAGCCTGGCCCCTGCGCCTGGCGCAGGTGCGTCACGAAGCGAGGCGCCGTATGGCGTTGGGCATCGAAGACTGGCCTGTCGCGCCAGCCCTGAGCCAGGCGATGCTCCTGGGCTGTGCCTACGAGATGCCGGCTTCGATGCGTCGTATCTTCTCGGAGTCCGGGACGGTTCATGTGTTTGCGGTCTCGGGCTTGCACATCGCCTTTGTCGTCGGCCTGCTGATGCTGCTGGCTGGCATGACGGGCCTCAAGCGCATACATTGGATTTTTCTCATCGCGCCCCTCCTGATAGGGTATACGCTGATTACCGGTGCGAGACCGAGTGCCATCCGCGCATGCATGATGGCCTTGTTCGTTTTTCTTGCGCCTCTGTTAGGCCGACGGCCAACCATGCTTTCGGCGCTGATGGTCACCGCGTGGGTCGTACATGCGTGGCGGCCGGACTTCATCTTTGACGTGGGAAGCGTTCTCTCCTTTGCCGTCATGGCAGGGCTCATCGCCTTTATGGGTCCTTTCTGCAAGCTCTTCCAAACCCTCTTCGGCTGTGAGAAGCTGAGACGCTATGAGGAGATGCTCCGCGTGGCCGGCCGCGCGCGAAAGGCGGATTGGATCCATCGGGGAGGGGCTGTGTTGCGGTTTGTGGCTGACACGCTGGCGGTATCGCTTGCGGCATGGCTTGCCTCCGTGCCCCTGACAGGCTATTATTTTGGACGTTTCACGCCGGGCGGCCTCCTGGCGAATCTGGTGATCACGCCCTGCGCGGGTCTGATTGTTGTCGCCGGAACGCTGGGGCTGATTACGAGTTTCATTCAGACGTGGCTTGCAATCACCTTCAATCATGCCGCTGGCGTGTTGACCATGTTGATGGTGCGTGTTGCAGAGCAGACGGCAGCCACCCCTGGACTCGGCTTTAATACGGGCAAGTGGGCGTTCTGGCAGGTTGTGCTCTGGCTGGCAGGGCTGGCAGCCCTGGCCGCGTGGATAGCCTGGCGCGCCAGGCCTAAGGATGGGCTGGCCTGGCTGACAGATGAGGAGAAGTGAAGGTTTAATAGCTATGAAAGATAAGGTACATATTGCTGGAATCGGCGGCGTTGGCATGAGCGCGCTGGCTCAGGCGCTCCTGGACGCGGGGACGAATGTTACGGGTTCTGATCGCCTGTTTGATGCAGGCGACCTGACCGGCACACTGGCCTG
>Ga0268280_1002634_pt1 | contig 10129 bp, 4 predicted proteins | sample saktaG_9_FD_190139 | JGI IMG/M metagenome (GOLD analysis project Ga0268280, IMG submission 190139) | Saline water microbial communities from Sakinaw Lake, British Columbia, Canada - sak_2011_5_24_40m | ecosystem: Environmental > Aquatic > Non-marine Saline and Alkaline > Saline ...
ATGACGAAGTTACCTGCTGATGCGTCGGTGAGAGTATTGTAATTAGTTGTGTTGTCTGGCAGGAAGTTTGCGGTGACTGCGTAGGTTCCTGCATTGGTAGGCGCTGTACCTGAGCCGTCATATTTTACGTTTGTAACCGTGCCCGCGACGGAAGCGGAGATTGTTGCTGTTCGTTGTGCGCCGTTGTAGGTTACGGGCGAGTTTGTTACGGAAATCGTCGGAGTGATTTTGTTTACACCAAACGACCTGTCGACTGGGGTGGCTCCGTTGTAGTTACTGCTGCCGGCTTGGGTGGCTCGGATTGTACATGTGCCTGCGGAAACAAGATGCACTGTTGCGACGGTGACGGTACAAACGCCTGTGGTTTGCGATGCGAATGCGACGGTGAGGCCGGAAGATGCTGATGCGCTTACGTCGAAGTCTGCATCAGTGAGAGCTTTGTCGGAAAGCGCGTTGAATGTAATTGTCTGGTTCGCAGGACTGATGACGAAGTTACCTGCTGATGCGTCGGTGAGAGTATTGTAATTAGTTGTGTTGTCTGGCAGGAAGTTTGCGGTGACTGCGTAGGTTCCTGCATTGGTAGGCGCTGTACCTGAGCCGTCATATTTTATACTACTCGCAGAACCGGAAACAGAACCGGAAACTGTAGCAGACTGTTGGGCAGCGTTGTAAATAACGGGAGAATTTGTTACAGAAATTGTAGGTGTCGCTTTGTTGATAATGAAGTTACCTGCCGAGGCGGCGGTCAAAGAGTTATAGTTAGTTGTATCGGTAGGAGCAAAGTCTGCTGTAACGGCGTAAGTATTTACGTTTGTTGGGACAGTTGCTGAACCGTTGTACTTAACATTACTGACTGTTCCTGCTGTTGAAGACGCTACTGTAGCAGACTGTTGCGCGCCATTGTAAATGACTGGCGAGTTTGTTACAGACAAAGTCGGCGTTGCTTTGTTGATAATGAAGTTCCCTGCCGAGGTGGCGGTGAGGGAATTGTAGTTAGTTGTATCGGTCGGGAGAAAGTCTGCGGTTATCGCATAGGTCGCGGCGTTAGTAGGCGCTGTCGCAGAACCATTATATTTAACATTGCTTGGAGTTCCAGATACTGAGCCAGAAACGGTAGCCGATTGTTGCGATCCATTGTAAGTTACGGGAGAATTCGTAACAGACAAAGTCGGCGTCGCCTTATTTATTACGAAGTTCCCCGCCACAGCACCAGTTAGACTATTGTACCTAGCTGTGTCTGTCGGAACAAAATCTGCAGTAACAGCATAAGTGCCTGCATTAGTTGGTGCGGTTGCTGAACCGTTGTATTTAACATTACTGACTGTGCCTGCAACCGAGCCTGTAACAGTTGCTGTTTGTTGCGCGCCGTTGTAGGTAACCGGCGAATTGGTAACCGACAACGTCGGATCAGTTTTTGGTTTAAGCGCTACCAAAATACCGCCGTTTCTTTCTGAAGAAGAAAGAGTTGCGGCGCCTGCGCCAGTTGCACCTGCAGCTGCTTTTGTTGCCCATGCGGCTCCTACAGTTGTGTTCGTACCTCCTTGAAAGTCATATAGTTCTGTCAAAGCTCCTGGAGATGTTGTTGTCCACCCAGACCAAGTTGGAGCAGATCCAGCAGCCTGACCAAACACAATAACCACGGCGCCTGCAGTAGCGGTGGTTATTGTGGTCGCGGAAACGCTAGAACTATTTGCTAGAGATATAGTGCTTGTAGCAGCGTCGAGCGGAGTCGCTGAATTAACTCCTGAAAAAGCTACAATTGCTCCCGTAACTCTTACAGTACCGCCCGACGGTACTGTAAATGTATAATTCGCGCCTTCCGAACCTCCTGCAACTTTGTAGAAAAGAGAAGCGTAGCGACCAGTGGCGCCTAGACTTCTGTGGTCAAATAATTGCCAGCCGGTTGGCGCGGTTGGTGGCGTCGTGCTGTTGTACTGAGAAATGTTTGCAAACATTACATCACCAGACACGACGCCTGTCGGTTTGTTGATTGTAAGCGACGTACTGTTTAGCACAGTGGCCGTTTGTGCAGAATCACGCTGTGCGATTGCGGCGGAAGCAAAACTGGCTGGGACACCAAAAGCGAGCAACAAAGAAAGACAGGCGGACGCTAATGCTCCGTACACTACATACTTTCTATGTAAAGTTATAGACGCCATGTTAATGTCGCAAGACACGGCGCAATGCCAAATCCTAGCGACTCAAACAAAGAAACAGTTGCATGAAAAAGATCTATTTTGAAGTCGGAACAATATGCTTCGTCTCACCGCCAGTCAGGTATTTTTTAACTTTCTCCATAACTTCCGCAATCGGGTGCTGGGATTTAACGAAATAGTCGTCGGCTCCCAAGCTCAATGCGCGCTTTATGTCGTCATCACCTCCAAGGTTAGAAAGCACAATAACTGGTATCAAATTTAGATCCGGATTTGCTTTTACTTCTTCGAGCACTTGAAAACCATCTTTCTTTGGCAACAAAAGGTCAAGCAGTATGATGCTCGGGCGAGATTCTTTTAATTTCTTCATCGCCTCTTCGCCGTCTAGCGCGACTTCCACCTTGTATCCTTCTGATTCCAGATTGTCTGTAAGAACGCGAACTAGGAAATCTTCATCTTCAACCACCAATACGTGTTTAGTCATGTTGGATTACAGCTAAATAATAATTACAATTTTATTGTATCACAGCATTTTCAAACACAACTACACGTTGGGGATATGCAACATGAAAGTCGTTCCGTCTTTCTCATTTGATACAAATGTGATTGACCCACCAACTCTGATGGCTAGAGTATTTGCTATGTTAAGACCCAACCCAGTGCCACTCGGGCGAGCGCGCCGTGCGTTGGATGCACGGAAAAATCTTTCAAATGCACGACTTTGTTCATCTTTAGGAATCCCAATACCGTTATCATGTACAATAAAAGCAACGCTATCTTTTTCACTAACAACATCAAAAGTAACTTCTTGCCCTTCATTGGAATAGTCTATGGCGTTTGAAATCAAAGTCTCAAGTATCGTACAAATTAGCACTGGGTCGGATTTTATTTCTGGTATGGCGTGTTCTTTTGAGCGATTGATAATCGTTATGTTTTTTGCTTTTGCAGCACCGCCGAGTATCGTTAAAGTTTTAGTTAAAACCTCAGGCACAGAAATGGTCTCCCTCTGAAACTCAATACTTTCGTCAGTAACCCTTATGGCAGAAAGCATGTCCATTACCAGACGTATCATGTGTTCGTTTATACTGTAAATTTCCTCCAGATATTTATCTTGCGCAGGCAAAAGTGGCCCAAGCTTATTAGAGCGCAAAGTCTCAATAATCCACTTTGTTCCTGAGAGCGGGGTGCGGAGTTGATGCGAAGCGAGCGACAGAAAATCTGTGCGCAACCTTTCTACCTCTTTGGTTTTGGTTAGGTCGTGTATTACGTCTATAACACCAATGACTTTCCCTTCCATCAATACAGGCGAAGATGTAAGCAGGATTGGTATTTCTACTCCATCGTTCAAGATTAGGATAAATTCAGCAGGGCCAAATTGTTTGTTACTAGAAAGCACCCTAGCGAAAGGTCTCTCGGAACTAGGAACGTTTACGCCGAGATTATTCTTTAGTGGCAAAACACCTTCTGTGCCGAGTCCAACAATCTTCTTTTTACCCACGACACGCAGCAGACGTTCCATCGCATTATTAGCCATGATAATTTGACCATATATATCAATTGCTACGACCGCCTCTCCTAGGCTATTCAGCAACGCTCTTTCTTTTGCATATGCTGATTCTAATTTTTCAGCCGTCTTCCTTTCCTCTTCGTATGTGCGAATTGATTGTATACCAAAAGACAGATCGCTTGCGAGCTCCTGAAAAGTTGCGTTATCACCGAGAGTAAAGGCGTCTATTTGTCCAGAATACACACCAAGCATGCCAAAGACTTTGCCTCGCATTATAAGAGGCAGCGCAATTGTAGACTTAAAACCATGTCGCTCAGCACTCTCACTACGAAATGCAATAGTCGGATCTTCGGAGAAGTCTGTAACAATTACAATTGTTCCTGTGCGAATAGCCACACCAGCAGGACTGGTTCCACTATCCCCTTCAGCCCAAGTAAGATTTAGTTCGTTGATATATGATTCATCAGTGCCGGCATGCGCAACTGGAAGTACAGACTTGTTTATATCGTCTTCAGCATAGCCAACCCACGCCATACTAAAATGACCAATATCAACAATAGCTTTGCACACTCTCGACAATAACTGCATTTCATCCGAAGCGTGAACAAGAACTCCATTTACTTCGCTCAACATGCACGACATGATGTTTCTGCGAGCGAGCGCTTTCTCTGAAGCCTTGAGTTCTGTAATATTGTGGATAATGGAAAGTACGCACCTTGTTCCATTAATACTGATTATTTTACCGGAAATTAGCACCACAACAGTTTCACCATTCTTACGATGGAGATTGACCTCATAATCTAACAGCTGTCCTGTCTTCTCCAGACTAGAAATATAAGTATAGTAATCTCGCTGACTAGTCCAAATTGGAACCTCTATTATTGTCTTACCGACACATTCTGCTCGCTGATATCCAAGTACAGCAGAATGATCCTTATTCATGTCCAAAATCATGCCGTCAGGAGGTCTTGTTATAATAATCAGGTCAGGCGACTCATTAAAAATAGCGTAGAATTTCTCTTTAGATTCGTATAATTCTCGCAAATCAGACTCTCGTTGTGATAATAAGATTAATTCATTATCTATATCCTCCTTTTCATACTCATCTACTCCCAAGGAATTCCGCCTGAATGGTAAATAACACGTATTCTTACACAATACACCATTAACGAGCAACGTTTGATGTTCATGAATAACATTGAGTAAAACTGAAGGGCTAAATCGGTTACGATTGTACTGCGACATTAAGATACAGTCATAATCATTAGCAAATTTATTGAGTTTACCTTCGTATTCGGTCAATTCTACAAAAGCAGTACTCTCACATCTTTTACATGACCAAGACATATCGACTAAAAACCTTAATGCTGTATATCCTTCTTCTTTTGCAAGCTGTACTGCTTGCGTTAGAAATTTAAACATCCCTTCTGCAGAAAATTCTCCAGACAGCAAATATGTGTCTTTTGGCCTCAATATCACAAGTGAACCTTTTTTAATAGCCGACGACATATCAACATCACTAAGACGCAAATGGGCAATCATTTTTCGTTCTTCTTCTTCTTCTTCTTCTTCTTCTGCTACATATACACACCTTTCCCCACGTTCCAAGCCAATTCGTATATATTGGCTTAATACATCGAACCGTTCTTCATCTTCCGAATACAACATTGCAATATGATCATGCACAGAAATCTTTTTCATCGACTCCGAGAGTCGATGAATTTTTTCTTCTTTTTCAATCTGAACGCTCGTAAACATCCCCAATTCATCTTTGAATCTACCGTAAGCAACAGCTTTAGTGTCTGACTGACTTGAGTTTATATCTGCACCAGTACCAGTGTCATTTTTCGTTTCCTGCTCCTCATCATTATTTTTTTGTACCATAATATTAGGTTCGTTTTAATTATACACACACAAACACAAGACCTTGCGCTCAACGTGTGTATAAAATTATTAGCGCGCCTGATTCTTCGGCATAATATTCATTGCAGAAAGTCCTTTAAATTCAAAATCGTGTATCGGTGATTTGTCTTTTTTTGTATCAACAGATGATATTGTCACCTCAACATGTTTAGCAGAATCTTCAGACGCTGCGGTAAATGTCGCGAGCGGAGTCATTTTCAATGTTTGCACGGTAGGCGTGTACGGAGTAGATTGTACAGCCTCTACTTTAGGCATTATAGGCGAAAGTGGTATTGGTGTGTACATGGGACGCTGTGGTGGTTGTGCAAAAAGTTTGGATATATATGGATCAACAGGAGCTTTTTCTGAAGTATGCATAGCAGGTGCCGGAGTTGGCGCTTTATTTGCTACTCTATTTTGCTCAATGGTGTTTGTTGGAACAGAAAAATTCGAGTTTCCTGCCATAAAAGCAGACATAAACGACGGCAACTTAAATGGCTGTTTTGCTTCTTGCCTAAACTCAACAGGCGCAGGTCTCGATTGTGCTGGTTTTTGTGCTACTGGTGCTGGACGCGTGGGTACAAATATTTTCGCAGGCATTATTGTTGGCGTAGGTCGCGGAGGAATTGGCACTGGTGCAGAAACCGTTGTTTTGTTAGGCATAATGGTAAAAGTCTCGCTCTTGTTTGGAACCTCTTCCCTCTTTACAGCAAAAGGTGGCACATATGCTGTGAAGGTCGTAACTGGCACTCTCCTCACAGCCGTCGCTCCCGGATAAATCTCTGGAAGGATTGGTACGTATCTCTCCAATTCTTTAGTCTCAACATTTTTTATCGGCGCGACAATAGGCGCAGGCACCTTCTCTTCAGAGACCACTTCTGTTGTATCGGCTACAGGCGCAGGTATTGACCTATACGACTGCACTGGTGCTTCTCCCACAACACGTGGCTGAAGCATCGGCGCAACCATTTCAATCTTTTTACCAACCAAACCTGTATCTACGGGCGGTTCAGAGTTTACAAATAATCTCTTTTCTAAAATCGGCGCCTTCTCGATTACTCCTTCTGTATTTTTTACAAACTCTATGCAATAATTTTTGCCATCATTACCATCATGTACTATTCCTGATGGAATTAGCGTTTTATTTGAACCAACTTCGGCATTATCGTAAGTTTCCACAAATCCCGCCACATCACCGTCAGCAATACTTCCGGAAATAACAGGAAGAGCAACAGCACGAACGGAGCCGTCGTATATTTTATGGTTAGGCACTGCTGTTACTGTAATTTGTCTAGGGAATACCGTTAGCACGGCGCCGTGGAAAGTTATTGTATAGTCAGCACTATTCAAATCTCCCCTGCTTATTCCGTACACACCAGCATTGGAACCCGCCTCATGTGATAGCGAACCCGCAAGCGTGTCATTGCCAATAATTCCTTCTGCTGTATATGTTAAATTATCCAGCGCACCATACGCCTTCGTGACTGAATTTGCGTTAACCACAATCGGTCGCGGGCTTATGTTGGCGAGCGTGCGAAGTATATTACTCTTGAGTTTATAATTTCTGGCATCTGAACCTGAAATACTTATACCTTGCACCACTATTTCCTTATCAAAACCCGCATGCTTGTCCACAAACACAGCGAGTTCGTATCGAATCATTATTACATCGCCTGGCAATCTATCATCTGAAAGCATTACAGTGGCATTTACAGTGCTGTCGTATATGCGGTCGATACCGACAGCTGTTACAGATAGCGTCCTAGGAGAGATTGCAGCTACTGTCTCTACGGTTTCGGACGGATTGCCTATACTATAATTGTCCGAGTCGCGACCGGAAATCTTTATGTTAGAAATAAATACAGCCTTTTTATTTCCTGTAAACTTATCAACAAAAGCGGCTTCACCTGAAACATCTATAATATCACCTAGCACACGGTTGTCGGAGAAACTGACTTCAGCTGACGTAGTGCCGTCATATATCTTATCAGCGCTTTTTGCCGTAACGGTAAGAGGTCTTTTTGCTATGTGCGCAACAGCCGTTGCAATACCTGCTATAGAATAGTTTACTGCATCTTTACCTGAAATACCTATACCCGAAACAGTTACAACCCTATTATCGCCAGCCTGCGCATCATCAAACAAAGCTGTTCGGTGTTTTGCAGTTACAATATCGCCTGACACAACACCCTGTAGCAATACTTGAACAGAAGCGTCGGTTGTACCGTCGTATGTTTTTGGATCAACATTGACTACCGCTGTAATTGTTTTCCTAGCTATAGAAAGAATTCCGCTGACGTAGTTAAGTAGATAGTTTCTGTCGCTTCCACCTGAGACGTTTATTGTATATTCTCCAACATCAGAATGACTACCATGCACCGCACAGACCGGCGGATTTTCTATACTGGAAGCATTATCGTCAAAGACAAAATCCGAACTATAACTGAAAGAGTATTTTGGCTCCGGTTCGCCGTAGATTTTGTTTTGCGCATCAGCAGTAACGGTAATTGGCTTTTTATCGATTGAAAGAGGCGCTGATACAAAATGTACATTATAGATATCAGGCGCCTTAACAGTACCTTGCGTTATTATATACGAGCCGACATTTTTTCCTTCCGCGCGTGATAGCTCCCCTACTACGCCCTGAACATTATCAAGAAAATCACCAGACACGACGTAGGTTAACTTTGGATCATCATTGCCATATTGTTTTGTTTTGGCGTCCGCAGTTATTGTTATTTCGCGCTTTATAACCTGAACAGTGCGCTTGGCAGGAAACGCGCGCTTTCCATCTGAACTCGTTACATTGTATTCTACGGAGTACGTGCCTACATGTTTTATATCAACCGCTTTGTTATTTACAACAGCAAAAAGACCGGAGTCGGATACATCCGAAACAACGGCACCAAGTTCCACATACGGGTCATACGCTTTTATTATTTGAACCTCAGGTCCATTGAGAATGATGGTTGCACTTAATGAGCCCAGAGGTTCCGGAATAGCCTCCTTTATTTTCAACGCTTCAGACTCTTTTCTCCTAGCGTCTTCTGCCTCCATCTCTCTCTTAATCCTTTCCTCAGTTTCCAATCCCTTGGCTTTCGCCTCCATCTCTTTCGCATCCTTTAGTTCCTGTATTTCTATCCTCATCTTCTCAACTTCTTTTTCCTTGGCTTCCAACTCTATTTTAGCCCTCTCTTCCGCCTCTTTCTCTCTCTTAATCCTTTCCTCAGTTTCCAATCCCTTGGCTTTCGCCTCTCTTTTTGCAATTTCTTCCGCCTCTTTCTTTATGATTAACTTCTCTCTTGCTTCTCTCTCTTTAAAATTATTCAATTCTTGTATCTCTTTTTTCATCTCGGCAATAACTAGAGATTCCTCAACTGGAATATGAGATAGAGTAGAAGTAAGGCTCGAATGAGTAATTGGAGTTGTTTGCAAAGTTAAACCAGCGGTAACGGGAGTTTGCGCAGTAGGAACTAGAGTAGATATTGCGGACGCATGTGCTGGCTGTTGGGCTTCAACGCACATACCCGCACGAGAACTTGCGCGCGATACTGCCGTTATACCGACGGAAGCTAATGTACACCCCGCCAATACAGCCGCATACCCACCCATCAACAAACTAGGCGCAATGTCAGCATGAAGCATTTGCAAAGAAAGTATGGCGTACCATGTTGCAAGTGTCGCTCCTGAATACACTGAAAATGAAATCCACCGCCTACGCACACCGCTACGCCTCAATGGCAACCCAAATATAAGCGCCAACACGACAAACGCTCCATAGAACAAAGACTGTGAAGCAAAAACGCCGGAAATATCGCCACCAATTAATCGCACTATTGAAATAAATAAACCTGACAGAGCAGCTGTCCACCAACCGAAACGCACCATTCCAATTGGCACACGCACATGCGAATCGTCCGCGGAACCATGCGAAAAAAGCATTATTACTGCAGTCGTAATTCCACCCACGCCAAAAGCAATGCCGAAACGTTGTGCGCCATAAAGCACCAGTCCAACAATAGATGCGGTGGTCATTAGTATAAGTATACAGTGTCAAAGAAGATATACACATACGTTATGCACAGAGTATTTATATGCAAAAATAAATAAGCGCTCCCCAATTAGATGGAAAGCGCTTTTGGGTAGTTTTAGTCTACAACTTCCATAACGTCCTCAAGTAAGGAAATTACAAGGGACTCATGTTCACAATTACTTCTGGGGGTACGAAGCTCGCACCCATAAAACTCCCGAAATCCCCCATCACACCACTTCTCTACAACACCTTTCATGACTTTCTCTACGGCTAGGCTATTCCAAAGTTCTATAGGAACAGGGCTGAATTTAACATCTAGAACTTGTTTCTTTGCCACGATTATAGTGGCGCTGTTTGTCCCACAATCAACACTCTCCTCGCACACGACAGCTACAATATAACCATAGAAATAAACAACCCCGATGCAGAGCATCGAGGTATCTGTGCCACTTTGTAGCTAATCGAATAGGCTTGGCATCTGGTGGTGTATTTGTTTGTAATCCGGACTGCCTTGTTTCTTTACGTAGTTGCTGA
>Ga0268280_1002635_pt1 | contig 10125 bp, 2 predicted proteins | sample saktaG_9_FD_190139 | JGI IMG/M metagenome (GOLD analysis project Ga0268280, IMG submission 190139) | Saline water microbial communities from Sakinaw Lake, British Columbia, Canada - sak_2011_5_24_40m | ecosystem: Environmental > Aquatic > Non-marine Saline and Alkaline > Saline ...
CGTGAGTGGTGGTGTAACGGCTAGCAATCTAACCTTTGCCGCTGGTTCTGGTGCTATCACACTTGCGGGTGGGACGATCACATTGGCTGATACCTCGACCATTACTGTGAATAACGGTGGACACGCGATCTCCAGTGTCCTCGCTGGAGCGGCAAACAGCCTCACGAAGCAAGGTTCTGGCTATCTGGCGCTTAGCGGAGTAAACACGATAACGGGAGATGTCACGGTCAGGCAGGGGGTGCTCGACATTGGGATCGGCGTGCTTAACGCAACGGTCAGGGTCATCGTCGAAGATGGCGCAAAGCTGCAGCTTTCGGGCTGGGCAAATGAGATAGCGAACCCCATCTTTCTCTCCGGTCATGGGCCTGGCGCCGCAGGCGCGTTGATCGGTTGGGCGATCCAGTCATGCACCGGCCCGATCACCTTGCTGACCGATTCAACGATACAAAAGAGCTGGCACCATTTTTCTCTGAACAGCACAATCAGCGGAACAGACAAGAACCTGATTCTCCTGACCACAGACGGAACGGGTTCAATGAATGTCAACGGCGCTATCTCTCTTGGCTCTGGCGCTCTCTCGATATCGGGTATCGCTTGGACGTATTTGAACGCGTCCAACAGTTTCAGCGGCGGGACAACAGTAGGCACCAGTAGCGGCGGGCTGACGCTCAATCATGTCAACGCGCTGGGCACCGGCGGTTTGACGGTGAACAGCGGGGTCGTTGATCTGAACACACGGAGTATTTTGATCACCTCCTTGAACGGCACCGGTGGCAGCATCACGGATAACGGTGCGGCAGGCACGACCACGCTGACTGTGAATCAGTCTACTAATACCACCTATTCTGGCGTGATCGCGAATGGCGCCAGTCGTACACTTGCGCTGGTCAAAGCCGGTTCCGGCACCCTGACGCTCGCCGGCAGGAACACGTACACGGGCGCGACAGCGGTCAATGCCGGCGGCTTGATCGGGGCCACAGGAGGCTCCTACGGCTCTATCACCGTGGCGGACGGCGCGACCAACGGGGTGCGGGTGGCCGGTTCTGGTGGGCAGTGGACTTGCAGTAACCTCACGTACAGCGCCGGGACAACGACGCTGGTCATCGATTTTGGTGGCTCACAGCCGAGCGCCACCATCGCGCCGCTTCGGGTGGCAGGCGATCTGAATATGGGCACTGTCGGCATCAGCGTCACCAACGGTGTTTGGCCGACCACACCCGGCATCTATCCGCTGATCAGCTATGCGGGAACACTCACCGGCGACGTGCCGGCTTCGGCTCTCTCCCTGCCTGCCGGTATGACCGCCACGATTGTCCACAATACGGGTAGCAAGCGCATTGATTTGAATGTGGCTGCTGTGACCTGGGCTCCCTCGTCCTACAATACCTGGACCAACCTGGTCAGCGGTAACGCAAGCGGCACGTGGGGAACCGCCGCCAACTGGTCGAACAGCATCCCCGACAGCGTGGATGCAATGGCGGACTTCAGCACACTCGACATCAACGCCGAGGGTTTTGTCAACATCGATGCGCCGCGCACGGTCGGCCAGTTGCGTTTCGGAGACACCTCGCCGAGCCATAACTGGACCCTGACGAATGCCGCGCTGACACTGGCGGCAACCACTGTCCAGCCGGTCATCGACGTGAGCAACAACACGCTGTCGATCAACAACGTCCTAAAGGGAACGCAGGGGTTCATCAAGCAAGGTTCTGGCGCGCTGTGGATTAACGGACAAAGTACGATGACGGGAGATGTCACGGTCAGGCAGGGGAAGCTCGGCATTGGAAACGGCGGCGTGCTTAACACAACGGTCAGCCTCATCGTCGAAGATGGCGCACGGATGGAGATTGGTGGCTGGGCAAGTACGATAGCGAATCCCATCTTTCTCTCCGGTAAGGGGCCTGGCGGCGCAGGCGCGTTGCACGGTCAAGGGAACCAGACATACAGCGGCCCGATCACCTTGCTGAACGATTCGACGATCTCGCATGACTGGAACAACTTTTCGCTGAACGGCCCAATCAGCGGGACGGACAAGAACCTGGAGTTATGGAATGATAATTGGTTACAGCCTGGTATTGCTGTCAATGGCTCTATGAATCTTGGCGCAGGAGCGCTGACGATCAACACTGTTAATCCGGACGGCAGTGCCTCTTATCTCGGCGCGGCCAACACCTACAGCGGTGGAACCGTGCTGACCAACTACGCCATGCTGGGGATTGGCAATGCGGGCGCGCTTGGGAGCGGGGGTGTGACGCTCTACCAGAACAACCCGAACAGCAGATTGAACTTGAACACGTTCAGTGTCACCGTAGGCTGGCTGAGCGGTCCGGGCGGCATCATCTCGGATTGGAACAGTGGGGCAGGCACGACCACGTTTACCGTGAACCAGTCGATTAATACCACCTTTTCAGGCGTGATAAGCAACGGCGCGACCCGCGTGCTCGCCCTGGTGAAAACAGGCAGCGGCACGTTGACGCTCGCGGGTACGAACACGTACACAGGCGCGACAGCGGTCTCCAATGGCACGTTGGCTGTCAGCGGTGCTCTGTCATCAAGTGCGGTGACGGTCTGCACGGGCGCAGCCTTTGCTGCGGGTAGCACAGGCATTGTGGGACGCGCAACGCTGGGCAGCACGCTGACGTTTGAGAATGGTAGCGCGCTCCTGGTGGATGTGGTGTCGATTACGGCGGATGCGGTTGAGGTCACTGGAAACGTGGTGATCGGCACTGGGGTCCAGGTGCGGCTCAGCGGCAGTCAGGAGAAATCCGGAAGCTGGGAAATCATCAAGACCACCACAGGCACAGTTCAAGGCAATGACCCGCTTCTCATCAACGGTCTGCACGGGGCGAAGTTGTCCAGGACAGCTACAGCCATCGTGCTGACCATCCCGCCCAAGGGCACGTTGATTCGGTTTTTGTAAGCGGGAGAGAGAGGGAGATGAGAAGTTCTAAAGTTCTAAAGTGCTAAAGTGCTAAAGTTGGGAGAGGAAGAGGAGAATTTAGCTACGTATGACGCGGGTAGGAGAAGTTCTAAAGTTGGGAGAGTTTTTTGACAGAATTGCTGATTTGAATTTGAATCTTCAAAATCCTGTCAATCCTGTCAAAAAAATGATTTAATAGTTTCCGTGTCTTTCGCCTGCCGGACGGGAATAAACCGTCTGGCAACTTTGAGAAGGAATAATGGAATAGTGGAATATTGGAATACTGAGCAGATACCCTTTGGAGGGACGCGCTCTGTCGCGTCCGGCCACGACGAAGCGTGGCCCTCCAGAGGCGATATTCCCCATCATTCCAACATTCCCATATTCCAACATTCCAGTTTGAAGTTATAGACAAAGGGGAGTTGATGGAAAATCGATTGATGAAGTATTGGGGGATCATTGCTGTATGCGTGCCGTTCTTATGCGTGTACGCTGCTGACGTGCGGGTGATCCGTGCAACGGATTACGGCGCAATCAGTAATGACGGGCTGGACGACACGCCTGCTGTGCAGGCGGCGTTGAAGGCATGCGCAGGTGCGCCGTCGCGGCTGGTCTTTGGTCCTGGGCAGTATGATTTTTATCCGGACCGCGCGCCGGAGCGCTATCTCTTTGTGAGCAACAATGACGAGGGACTGAAACGCATCGCCTTTCCCCTGATCGGCTTCGAAGATGTGGAGATCGACGGACAGGGCGCGCTGTTTCTCTTCCGAGGGTGGATCACGCCCTTCTATGTCTCCCGCTCGAAGAACGTGACGCTGCGGCGCTTCACCGTGGACTGGACGCGCACGTTTCACAGCGAGGGGCGGATCGTCGAGAACCATGACGACGGCATGACCGTGCAGATTGACGAACACTACCCGTATGAAGTCCGTAACGGCGTGCTAGTCTTCACCGACGGCAAGCTGAATAATGAGCCGCAGACCACGGTGAAGGGCTCGGAGACGCTCTACCCCTACGGGAGCCTGCTGGAGTTCGACGTAATCAAACGGGAGACCGCCTACATGGCGCACGACTTCTACGGCGTCGGCACCGGCATCGCGGCGCAGGATGCGGGGGAGCGCAAGGTGCGCCTCTTCAAGCAAGGGTTGAAGGGGACGCCGGGCAACATCCTGGTCTTCAGTCCGAACCATCGCGACTGCTGCGCCATCATCCTGAGTGACATGACCAACGCAATTATTCGGGAGGTGACGTTGCATCACAGCGGCGGCATGGGCATTTTGGCGCAGCGGAGCAAGGATATCCTGGTGGAGGGTGTGAAGGTCACGCCGGCGCCGAGCGGCAAGCGGATCATTAGCCTGACGGCCGATGCCACGCACTTCGTGAATTGCTCTGGAAAAATCACCTTGAGCAACTGTCTCTTCGAAAACCAGAAGGACGATGCGACCAATGTTCACGGCATCTATGCCCGCGTGGCGCGTCTGCTGGCTCCGGATGTAATCGAAGTCCAATTGATTCATCCGCAACAACACGGGTTCGACTTCATCGTGCCGGGCATGAAACTCGAACTGGTGCATGGACCGAGCCTCGTCACTTATGGCGAGGCCCTTGTGAAAGCAGTTGAGCGGGTGAACAAGGAATTTACGCGCGTCACACTAACTCAGCCGTTGCCGGCTGAGAGCATCGTCGGCGATGTGGTGGCAAGCGCAGATGGGAATCCTGAAACATGGATACACCATTGCGTCATTCGCAACAACCGCGCGCGTGGCATCCTGCTGGGGTCACGGGCGAAGATGGTGATTGAAGAAAATGTGTTTCATACGCCCGGTGCGGCGATCCTGCTGGAGGGCGATGGACGCTTCTGGTACGAGCAGGCCGGCGTGCGCGACTTGGTGATCCGGAAGAACACGTTTGACAATTGTAACTTCGGCGTGTGGGGCAAAGCGACCATCGAAGTTGGCGCTGGGATCGCGAAAGAATGCCGCGCGACCAGCCGCTACAACCGCAACATCGTGATCGAAGACAATCTCTTTCGCACCTTCGGACATGGCACGTTTGTGCAGATGTACAGCGTGGATGGCCTGACCATTCGTAGCAATCGCGTTGAAACAACGGCGGCGTATCCGGCCAAGGAGGGCGCGAAAGACAAGCGCTTCGACATCACGGAGAGCGACAACGTATCGATCAGCGAGTAGAAGGGGGAACAGCGGATTGAAGTTGAGAGAATTTAGCTACGGATTACGCGGATTGACGCGGATTGAGATCGTTTGTTTATCAACGAATTAAACGAATTGAACGAATTGAGAGTAGGGTAAGTAGCTGCTCGCAAAGCATGAAAAAATTAGTTGAATTAGTTTAATTAGTTGAAAAACTGGCTCAAGTTATAGACAAGTCCGCCGCCCGCCATGCGGGAAAAAACGATTGAGTAACTTTTGTCACTGAGGCGCGGAGGCAATTTTGGAGACGCGCGAAGCAAGCGGTATTCCGCGCGACGCCGCTTTCACGAAGCCAAGAAAAGCGGTGCCGCGCCAGCCTTCCGGCTCTGCTTGTCACCGCACTCCAAAGAGTAGACGCCAGCTCATAGTTTTTTGTCATATAAGGGGGGAGTCATGAGAAATCGATTAGCAGCAGGAGGATCACAAAGATGAAGAACAAAACGAAAATATACGTGTCTTGTATGACGGGTATGGCATGGCTGCTGATGGCAGGACAGGCCCTTGCAACAAATACGCTTTCTCTCGCGGGCACGTGGCGCTTCGAATTGGATCCGAAGGGAGTCGGCGAAACGGAAAAATGGTTTACCCGCGAGCTCTCGGATACCATCACCTTGCCAGGCACCCTGGCAGAAAATCGCAAAGGTCCGCGCGCGGTGCCGCAGGCAAATGTCTCTGAATTAAGCTCCGAATATCCGTATGAAGGTGTCGCGTGGTATCAGCGGATGATCGACATTCCGGCGGAGTGGAAGGGCAGTCTTGGAGAACTTTTTCTTGAGCGCAGTAAGGTCACGTGTGTCTGGCTGGATGATCTTTGTATCGGCACAAACAATGCGTTGGGTGTCGCGCAGGTCTATCCGCTTCCCTCACTCACGCCTGGACAGCACCGGCTGACGGTGCGCGTGGACAGCAACGCGAAGCTCCCGGCCAGTGGCGGCCACATGGTCACCACGAGCGTGCAGACGAAGTGGAACGGCTTGCTCGGCGACCTGCATCTTGCTGCGCATGATCCGGTCTGGATCTCGCGGCTGCGCGTGGTGTCGGACGTGACGCAACGCACGGCGCAGGTCACGCTGTTCGTCCGTAACGCCACCCACAAGCCCCAGAAGGGCAAGGTCACGCTCACAGCCTCACTGTTCAACGTGCCGATGACCGAAAGTCTGCCACCCATGCTTGTCACGCAGTCGGTAGCCGTGGGCATGAACGACTCGGAGGTGACGGTGACCCTCTCCCTGGGGCCTAACGCACCCTTGTGGGACGAGTTCCAGCCCGCGCTTTACCGTCTGACAGCGGTGTTGGAGACGGATGGTGCGGATGGAGAACGCTTCCGTCATACGAACCAGACCGAGTTCGGATTAAGGGAGTTCGCGACGCGCGGAAGCCAGTTCACGATGAACGGACGTGCAGTGCTCTTGCGCGGAAAGCACGATGCCATGGCTTTCCCGCTGACAGGCTATGCGTCCATGGATGTCGCAGAATGGACACGCGTGTTGTCGGTTGCCAAATCGTATGGCATCAACCATTATCGTTTTCACACCTGCACACCACCCGAAGCCGCGTTTCAGGCTGCGGATCGCGTGGGCATCTACCTGCAACCGGAGTTGTACAATTTCGGTGGCGCCTATCGTGACGGAGTCGCGGGCGAGTACAATCTGGCCGAGGGCAAGCGCATTCTGACTGCATATAACAACCACCCGTCGTTCGTGATGTTCGCGCTGGGGAATGAAATCTGGGATGGCCGCGACCTCCGAGCAAAAGCGGTTGCGGAGTTACGTGCTTTCGATCCTACACGGCTTTATGCGCAGGGTTCCAACAACGAGTTCGGATCTCCGACGCTTGCAACGGGCGACGATTATTGGACGACAGCCCGCACAAGCAAGGATTCAGCGGTGCATGCGGTGCGCGGTTCGTTCTCGCACGCGGACAAACCGCTCGGACACATTCAGCAGCTACGTCCGTCGACCACATACGATTATCGCAACGCGATTGCCAATGTGCCGGTTCCGGTGCTCGGACATGAAATCGGTGAGTTCGAAGTCTTCCCAAACTTCCGCGAGATCCAGAAATACAGCGGCGTGCAAAAGCCGTGGAATCTTATCACGTTCCGTCAACGTCTGGAAGCTGCTGGGATGCTGGACCAGGCAGATGCCTTTGTGGCAGCCTCGGGCGCGCTTGTGGTGCAATGCTATCGTGAAGAGATCGAAGCGTGCTTGCGCACGCAGGGCTTTGGCGGATTCCAGTTGCTCGACTTGCAGGATTTTCCAGGACAGGGCACTGCGCTAGTCGGCATCCTCGATGCCTTCATGGAGAGCAAGGGGCTGATCACGCCAGAAGCGTGGCGGCGTTTCTGCGGACCTGTTGTGCCGCTGGCACGGATGGAGAGTTATACGTGGACAACGGCGCAGACCTTTACAACGAAGATTGAGGTGGCGCAATACGGGCCGAAGGATCTGTCGTCCACGGCGCTCAATTGGGCCTTGATGGATGCGCAGAAAAAAATTGTGGCTCATGGCGCTCTGCCCGTGAAGGACTATCCTCAAGGCAAACTGGTTGCAGCGGGGTCTATGAGCATCCCGCTCGCGCAATTGCCAGCGCCAGCCCGTTATGAACTGAGTCTTTCCTTGGGGGGTACAGACATCCGTAATGATTATCCGCTCTGGCTCTATCCCGCCACGATCGATACTCGCGTGCCGGCGTCTGTCACAGTCTGCGAACAATGGGACGAAGAAACCAAGGCCATGCTGGCCGCGGGGAAGACCGTATTGCTGTTGCCTGCCACAAATGCCGTATCAGGAGTCGAGGGCTTTTACACGCCTGACTTCTGGTGCTACCCGATGTTCCGCAGTATCTGTGAGGGAGGCAAGAAGCCTGTCGCGCCGGGAACAATGGGCTTGCTGATCGATGCCAAGCATCCTGCGCTGGCGGCCTTCCCGACGGCCTCCTCTTGCGATTGGCAGTGGTGGGATCTGGTGGCGGACAGCCGTGCGGTGATCCTTGACTCAACGCCAGTAACATATCGGCCGATCGTGCAGGTCATCGATAATTTCGAGCGTAATCATAAATTGGGCGTGCTCTTAGAAGCGCGTGTCGGAAGCGGACGACTCCTTATCTGCACATTGGATCTGCTGCACAAGCAGGAGAGCCCGGTCGCGCGTCAGTTGCTGCACAGCCTGTTGCAATATGCCGCATCAAGCCCGGCGCCCAAAGACGTGCTACCGATTGAGACAATAGACGCTGCTCTCAAAGCGCAACCCGCACGGAAGGCGAATCAGGACACCTCATTTAAGGAATTTTTTGACAGGAAAGAAAAGTAACTATGAAACATATTCTCACACTCCTCGCCGCTCTACTGACGGCTATGGCGGCTCAGGCCGCTGAAGTTAACAATTTGCGCTGTGAATACCAGGAGAGCCCTCTTGGGGTTGATGCGCTCAGGCCACGCCTGAGCTGGAAGATCGAGGTCGGAGATCGGAAGTCGGAGGCCAGAGGACTGAAACAGACTGCGTATCAGGTGCTGGTGGCAAGTTCGGAAAAATTGCTGAAGAAGGACAAAGGCGATCTGTGGGACAGTGGAAAGGTGGAGAGCGAGCAGAGCATCCAGGTGGCCTACGACGGCAAACCGCTGGAGTCCGCCCAACACTGTTTCTGGAAAGTTCGTGTGTGGGTGGTGGATTCAGGGTTCAGGGTTCAGGGTTCAGGATGGAGTTCGTCGGCCATGTGGACCATGGGGTTGCTCGATCAGGCCAGTTGGAACGCGAAATGGATTGGCGCAGTGGCCAAGTACGATAAGCCGTTACCTGTGGGCGGTGGAGTGGGTTACCATGCAGCAGAGGCGGCCAGCGAGAATGAAGAGAAGTGGGTACAAGTTGATCTGGGTGTGAGCGTTCCCATCGAACGGGTTGTTTTGCATGCCTTGAATCATGGCGCTCCTGAAAGCTCAACCGAAGGGTTTGGCTTTCCCCTCCGTTTCCGCATCGAAGCATCTGACGATACGGAGTTCAAGACTTCAAAAATGATGACAGACCAGACCTCGGCAGATTATCCAAACCCTGGGCATGTCGCTGTATTGTTTGATGCCAAAGGCTTGACGGCACGCTATGTCCGTGTGACGGCGACGAAACTCTGGAACCGGAAGAGCGGCGGCAACCCCTTCTGTTTGGCGTTGGCGCAAATGGAGGTCATCTCTGCTGGCAAGAACACGGCGTTGAAGGCGGCAGTGACCGCGAAGGACAGTGTTGAAAGCTGGGGTTGGGCCAAGGCGAGCCTGACAGACGGTCATCGGTTTTCGCCGCAGAATAGGAAATTGCCCAAAGGTGATGCGGTGGACGTAAAGCCCTCCGAAACGATCCAGCTCCGCAAGGAATTCACGCTGGAGAAGGAGATCAAGCGCGCCGTGGTGTATATCTGCGGCCTCGGGCAGTTCGAGCTGCGACTCAACGGTCGGAAAGTCAGCGACGAGGTTCTCGCTCCTGGCTGGACCAACTATCGGAAAACCTGCCTCTATTCAGCTTACGATGTCACCGGTCAGCTTGCACGGGGAGACAACGTCCTCGGAGTGATGCTGGGCAACGGCATGTATAATGTGCAAGGGGGACGTTATACGAAATTCAACGGATCGTTTGGTCCGCCCAAGGCCATTGTCCAATTATACGTCGAGTATGCCGACGGCACCTCCCGGAGGGTGGTCAGTGATGAATCTTGGACCTGGGCGCTCAGCCCCGTAGTTTTTTCCTGTACCTACGGCGGCGAGGATTATGATGCTCGAAAAGAAATGCCGGGATGGGACAAGGCGGGGTTCAATGCCAGCGCATTCAAGCCGGTAGTTGCAGTGGACGGACCTGGCGGCAAACTCTCCTCGCAGGCGGCACCGCCGCTCAAGGTCATGAAGGAATACAAGCCGGTAACCATCACAGAGCCCAAGCCGGGTGTTCGGGTTTACGATTTCGGGCAGAATTGCGCCTCCATGCCGAAGTTGACGGTGAAGGGAGTGGCTGG
>Ga0268280_1002636_pt1 | contig 10124 bp, 8 predicted proteins | sample saktaG_9_FD_190139 | JGI IMG/M metagenome (GOLD analysis project Ga0268280, IMG submission 190139) | Saline water microbial communities from Sakinaw Lake, British Columbia, Canada - sak_2011_5_24_40m | ecosystem: Environmental > Aquatic > Non-marine Saline and Alkaline > Saline ...
ACAGACGTAAAAATGATTTTGTCTTTGTTCCGGTAGGGTGTACCGAATGTCACGGTGATTATGCCAACACTGGTCTGGATACTTTTATGGTTACCCAGATTTGCGAAGGAGTACGGCGCGCAAGCAGACGAGATAATTACAAAACTCACTGACTTGCTCGCCATGCTCCCGTCTTTGTGATATAATTCGATTCACTCAGCTAAGTAGTAATATATTCAACATTAAAGGTAGGTAAAATATGGAAAATTCACTAGTGTTAAAACAATTATCTTTGAAGCTAATGAACATAGCTGCAGAGAGTTCACTGAAGGTAGCTCCATATCTAATGGAGGTATTTAAAAATGGGATCATTCCAGAGCAGAAAAAAGGGTATTATGATCTGGTAACCGAAGCAGATAGAACTACTGAAGCTCTTCTGGTAGAGTACTTGATCCAAGCTTATCCAGATTCTTGTGTAATAGGAGAAGAGAACGGGGAACAGGGAACAGGTTCGGTCAGCTGGATTATCGATCCAATTGACGGAACCAATAATTTTGTTTCTGGCATCCCCTTTTTTTGCATATCCATTGGTGCAGTTTATAATAACAAAGTAGTTGCTGGCGTTATATATGACCCCGTACGACAGGAGATGTTCAGTGCTTCACTGGACGGCGCATTTCTAAACGGGGAAGCAATTACCTCAAATGGTAATGTTAGCGATAATACCTCACTTTTGTTGACAGGTTTCCCTTATGAAGGTGGTGTTGTTCGAGACGAAGACTTCTTATTCTTCCAGCAAATTATTGGGAATTTCCATGCGGTACGCCGCCTTGGCTCCACCGCTCTTGAAATGGCTTATATTGCTATTGGCAGGGCAGATGTCACCTTCCAAACGAACGCAAATCCCTGGGATGTGTCAGCGGGTATGTTTATAATTAAACAAGCTGGAGGTCACTACTATGTGCCGGAGGGAATGGCAGATCATAATGGACCAGAATGGAAATCGCCTAGGTTTGTGGGTGCTTGCGCTGATTTTAATTTAAAGAAATCAGTGCTAAAACAACTACTGGTTAGTAGAGAAGGGATAGTTTGATGAAAGAGTTAACACCCCTGAGAAGCAGTATCCACTTACATACCTACGCCAGCGATGGTATTGGAAGTATAAGCGATATATGTAAAGCTGCCAGACAAGAAGGGCTTGATTGTATAGTTATCACCGATCATGATACGCTTGGCCATAACATAAACGGATATGCTGGAAACCTCCTTGTTATCACCGGTGAAGAAATCACTCCTCAATATCAAGAACGGATTACTGAAACAGGCGCGATCAAAGGGACTTCTGCAAACAACCACATTCTTGCGCTCGGACACAATAAACGCATTGGCAATGCGGACTGTACATCTCAGGAGCTCATCAACCTTATTCATGAATCCAGTGGTATGTCCTTTCTAGCTCATCCTGATGAACCGGGTCATCCATGGGTTGACTGGAGCTGGAGCGTCACAGGTTTTACCGGGATTGAAATATGGACTTACAAAGCTGCCTGAAAGCGAGGATCTGTCCAGGCTCCTTCCATAACATACGCCTGGCGTAATCCTGACAGTGTCCTGGCTGATCCAAATGAGTGTGAGATCAGTGTCTGGGACAAGATGGGAAGGCATCGGCGTATTGTTGGGTTGGGCTGCACAGATAACCACAACTGTGTTTCTTCAATCGAAGGTGTCGAACGGACTGTTTTTTCATGGAATGTGGGATTGACAGGTATCGTTAGTTATGTCTTGGTTGAACCCGATGAGTTCGACAGGGACCCTGTCCGTGCATTCCTCGATTCGATTAAAAAAGGACGGGTGATTATTGCCCATGACGGTCTTTCTATTGCTAGGGGATTTTCGATTAAGGCAATAAATCGGAAGGTAGAGGAAACCTTTTGGCCAGGTGACTATCTGGAAAACTGGAAAGGAATTTGCGTTGAAATATTCAGTCCAAAAGTCGCGTCGATTAGTGTTTTGAAAGATGGATCTGTATTCTATGAGAAGAAAGCACAGCATTGTGAAGTGCAAGTGGATGGTCCTGGGGTGTGGCGAGTTGAAGCTCGTCTCGATGGACGACCTTGGATCTACACCAACCCATTTTATATCGGAGTGTGGGATTATAAGGAGGACTAAAATTATGAAAGCAATTTTCTTTGATGCGAATGGTGTAATATATTATCGACACGAACAGAATCGTTATTTGAAGGATTTCTTGCTAAAGAACAACCTTGTGCTGCCGTCCGTTGGCATGCTGTCTGCTCAAACAGAAGAGCTTCACGATGCAGCCCTAAAAGGTCAAATTCCGCAGGAGGACTATTTGAACGCAATTCTTAAAGCCTGTGGTGTGAAAGGTTTATCGCTTTTAAAGGAGGGTCAAGCGGCCATTGAGAAGGATCATGGTAATATTGTCCTGTTCCCTATGGTAAAAGATACTCTTGATACCCTTAAGGAAAGGGGATTTTTAGTAGGGGTAGTAACCGACGCGGGAGTAAGCAAATCAACAAAATTGGCTTGGTTTAAAGAACAGGGATTAGATATCGTATGGGACGCGTATGCCAACTCAATGGACCTGAAAACCCGCAAACCGGACTTGCGTATGTTTGAAGCTGCATTAGAAGAAGCAGGTGTGACGGCAGATGAAACGGTGTTCGTTGGCCATGATGCAAGAGAACTTAATGGAGCTCGTCGAGCTGGCCTTCGGACGATTGCATTTAATTATGATCCTGATGTAGAAGCGGATTATTTTGTAGATAAATTTGAAGATTTGTTGATTTTACCTATCCTATGCCAGGTAGAGTAAAAAAAGAGGGTGTAATGTATGTGAGAGTATTGGGACGGAGTGGGGTCGAAGTAAGCGCTTTTGGTTTGGGGTGTTGGGCACCACAGTAACAAATCAGACCACCTTGTACGATAAGAATATCTAAATTATTAACTAAAAAGGTGTTTATTCTTCTTTCAAGTAGTTGCGTAAAACAGTTAATAGGGCGGGGAGAGAAAAACGTAACAGTAATTCCTCCACTTGTAGCACACGAAATAAAGAGATGGATGATTTAAACACCATCCATCTCCGGCAAAGCATTTTTATATGCGTTAAAGAAAGGATGGCGGCAGAGTTGTTCCAGGAAAACAGGGAAAAACGTTTACTGGTAGGTGCGGTTCAGAACAAGGAGGCATTTCCCGATTTTTTTGCTTTTCTTGAGAAGGCCAGGGATTGGGGTTCCCGGTGGGTGGAGCTTAAATACGAGCGGGAACTGGATCCCGGCGGGAGAATGCGGAGCCTTGCCGGCGAAGATCTCGGAAGATTGGCTGAAAAGTACGGCATTCCTGTCTCCGTCCATGCCCCGTATAATTCCGGGACAAATTTCGGTGCTCTCGACAGGGAGATCCGCACGGAAACCCGTGAACAGATGAAAGCCTGTCTTGATTTCGCCTCTCGTGTAAAGGCAACATTGATTTTCCGGCTTTTCTCTCTTACTACTTGAGTAACGGCTTGTCTTTCCCGCTTAACCTGGAGATGAGATCAGAAAAGGATTTTGAGCTAAGCCGTTTTTCCATCAGAGATCTACTGGCGGATCATCTTTGATCGAAAAAACTTCGGTGCAGTTGCACTACTTGAGAGGCATATAGTGAGAATAAAAAGGGAGGCAAATAAGATGCCAATAGGATTTAACGGCTCCTCAATCATGAAAATCGATCTCCCGTGAAACATCAAGGCCTTTTCCAATGCGGGTAATGATCTGATTGAAATCTAGGCCAAAAAACTGGAGGCTTATCTGACCGCAATACCGTTGACGATTTGTAAAAACTATTGCAGAGTGCGCAGTTGAAACCGCTCGCCATCAATTCTGTGGAATTTATCACTTTCAATTCTTCCTGGGAAAAAGTAAACACACTTTTATCTTTTATTTAACATATTAAAAAATTTATTGTCAATAGTCAGTGAAAATGTCCCTCTAAAGGTAGTAAATTCGTCAGTGAAAATGTCACCTTTAAGGTCAAAAATGATAATAAAACATAGAAAAAACAAAAACCTGGTTAGTCTTCTCTAAAGGCGGATTGCTTTAAATCAAGTTAACTTACATCATCAGGAATCTGCCAAGGGGAAAGGGTGCCCCCGCAAAAGCACACCCCTGGCAGATAGGTTATCTACTTCCAACCTTTGGGGTCATAGATAGCGGCAACGAGTTCCCTATCACTTTCTTGGTAAATGAAGTTAGGCTTTACCCCGTTATTTTTCCAGGGATGGTCATCTTTAACCTTTGTAAACCTTTTAATCCTATCTTTCTTAAGCATGACTTTAGCGGGTCTAACCGCCTTTCTTACTTGGTAAACACCACCCTTATATTCTGCCCGTATACCGAATCTAGGGCTGGTCAATACGGTAATAGCCGCTTTATTAGGTAAGGGCACTGCCTGGTTGTTTTTACTTAACTGATAGATTTGTCCTCCAAAAGAGAAAGTAGAGCCATGACTGGCTTTCCGAGTCTCTTTCCTGCACAGGATATAAACTATATTAATATGTCCCCCTAAAGGCCGGTAAGCAGATTGGGGCTCTCGGGGGACCACCGCAAAACGGGCATTGAATCTTTTGATGAATCCCGGAAGGAAAGCATTCGCTTCCCCAAGAGATTTAATACCGGCAAGACGCAGCTCTAAGGCTAGGCGATCCTGCAAGGTTCCCCATAACCTTTCAATACGACCTTTGGCCTGAGGAGAGTAGGCATAAATCATCCCCACGGAAAGCTCCTGCATAGCCCGGCTAAACTGGGTATAGGCCAAAGTTTTACCTTCCAGTTCATCATAAATGGTAAGCTTAGCATTACTGGGTGCCTTAAATATAGTATGCCGGTCCACATAAACACTAACTGGTAGACCATATTCTAAAATGGTCTGTCTTTTAACCTCAAAATAACCGTTTAAGCATTCGTTCTCACAGAAGTAAAGACCGGTGATATTCCCCCTAGCATCATCTATCGCCCCACGCAAAGAACATTTTATACCGGGTATCCATTCATAAGGAGAGGCATCCATTTGTAATAAAAGCCCCTCTTGAGGCTTACGTTCTCTGGTGCGGTGAGGTTTGGGTGGCCTGTGTTTTCTGGGACTTTTAATGCCTTTGGCTTTAAGGATTCTGGATACAGAAGACTGACTAATAGTAATACCTTCATGTTCTTCTAAAAGTTCTGCAAGATGGGTATAATTTACCCCTTTATATTTATTTCTAGCAAGAAAAACAATTTCCTCTCCAATCTCACCGGGGATAGTATGCTTAGGTTTACGGCCTCTATTTTTGTGGATAACAAACACCTCGCCATCTTTTTTAACACCTTCCTTTAGACGTTTTATCTGGCGTTCGCTAAGGTTTAAAACCTCTGCAGCATCCCCGCTGGTCATCTTATCCTCAATTAAGGATTTGATGACATGAACTCTTACTAATTCTTTTTTGGTCATTAGATATCTCACCTTTTCCATAGTGACATTATTACTGATTAATTTTAAGGTGACAATATCACAGATTAATTACACATATTAAAAAATTTATTTGACAAGAAGGATTATCTTGTTGTAAAATCAAATTAACTGCAATCGAATGCATAACTATAAAACAGAATTAGCCCGGTGGATTTTGGAAAAACCAAACTATTACTGGCAAGTGTGGGTCTGATGAGAGTTTCTTTAATATTCTTTCAAAAAAAAGAGATTAAAGGTGGTGATTTTATCGCAGAGATTGGAGATAATTTTAATGATTTTGAATTACAGTTGATTTGTGAAATCAGGTATTAAGTATTAATCAAAGTTAAGAAGGAGGTAATAAATGATGAAAAGGTTTGAGTTTCGGAAAACAATATTAGTGACTTTTTGTGTAATATTATTTGTACTTGCCTTAGGAAGCATAGTCTATGCAGTTGAGCAAAATTGGGACGAGATTATCGCTAAGGCCAAAGAAGAAGGTGAAGTTGTTACATATGGTACTTCCAGTAGAGTAGCCAAGGTTGAATCAATAATGCTAGCTGAATATGGAATATCGGTTAAACATGCAAAAATGAGCGACATGGAAATGACGGAGAGAATTACTCGTGAAAAAGTTGCCGGAATTCACGAAGTTGACTTTATTATGGCAGAAGATATACTTGGTGTTGCTAAACAGTTACTACCTTTAGGCTATGTAGAGAATTTTGTGCCAGAAATGTATAAAGACCTTATTGATGATGAATACCTTAACCCACTGGTATTTCTAGTTCAACCCCGTACCATATTCTACAATACTGAAGTATATAATGAGTGCCCGATTACTAATCTATGGGAATTAACTATTGAGAAATGGCGGGGTAAAGTACTAATCAGAGATCCGGAAATTACTTCTACAAATATCAGCTTTTTTGCCGAAATTGTAGCTAGAGCAGATGAAATGGCGGCTGCTTATAAAGATTATTTCGGTCAAGAAGTAGAACTGACCACTGATAACGCTGGTTGGGAGTTTCTCAAAAGGTTGGCCCAAAATAATGTAGTTGTTGTCGGAAGCGATGATGATGTAGCAGAAGCTGTTGGTGCTCCTGGCCAGTCAGATCCTCCAATCGGATTTTCTACTGTTGGAAAATTAAGATTAAATGTAGAACAAAATTTTGTTTTAGGTATTGCAGAAGCCATCGTTCCGACTAATGGGTACCATTATCCGGCATATGGGTTACTGGTAAGTAATGCTCCACATTCTAATGCCGCTAAATTATTTATCCGGGTTTTACTGACAGATGCAGGGGCATATGCCTGGACTCAGGATATGGGTTGCTTCTCAACCAATCCCGATAATTCCTACAATCCGGATAATCCTCTTGGTGGTTTAGATGCTTGGAAGCAAGTAACCTGGCCCTTAAGACTTAATGTAACTGCTGAATATTCCAGAGATGTACTGGACTTCTGGATTATGAACCGTAATTAAATGTTATTTACTATCTTTAGTTTTAGTCTTTTCGGAAACTAGACTAGATCCGGGGTCATTATAGCCCCTCGAATAATTAAACTCAAGTATTCGGGGGGCATGACTCCTTCAAGAAGGCCGAAAAATTCTCCACATGAGGTAGCCGAAAGGGATGAAAACCAAAGACCAAAGCCAAATCAGGATGATCCCCTAACTCTCTTACCAGATCAGAAAGATAAGATACACTTTTCATGTTTTTGTAGATAAGGGCTTTCAGTAAAGCTTGATAACAAACAGGGGGGGCTGCCGGTAGCAGAATACAATACCTGTAGTGTTGAGGTATCAAGAAAAGAGAATAGAATTTCGTATTCTTCTAAAGGTCTCAAATTGAAACAGTTTCGGCTTTAAAAAGAAGTTTTTGGTTTGCCTTAAATTTGCTCATAGACCTACCCCTGCTTTTCTGAAAAGTTGCTTAAAGGAAAAATAATGTTCTGAAAACATCATAGGACAAAAGATAGCCGGAGGTGAAGCCAAAATAAGATTTGCAAATCATTTACTTAAGATAAAGATGAGGGTTTCAGAGTTTTCTGAAAGGAACCATATTGTATGAATTGGAGGGATTGTTTTGTGATGCAACCAGAAATTAAACAGGAACAGAAAAATCTATTTTTTATAAAAATATGGAATAAAAGCAAGCGGACACTAAGAAATCCGCCATTAATTCTAAGTATTATTTTGTTTATTATGTTGCTTTATCTAGTTATTGGGCCACTGGTCTCAATGATTCAAAGCGGTTTTACCTTACACCCAAGAGATGCCTTATATGTTACTGATACAAATGCTGGGGAGTTTACCACCTATTATTTTTTCAGGACCTTTTTGGGGAATATGAAAAAGGTTCTGTTTTATAAACCCCTTCTAAATACCCTGGTAGTAATTTTCCCCATGTCTGCTCTAGCCGTTTTAATCGGTGCTATTCTAGCCTGGCTTGTTGTAAGAACGGATTTACCTGGGAGAAGGTTTATTGCGAAAATTGCTATAATTCCGTATATCTTCCCCTCCTGGACCCTGGCTTTAGCCTGGATAAACGTATTTAAGAATCGAACAATTGGGGGGGCTTCAGGAATTCTGGAATATTTGGGTATCACAGTCCCGACATGGTTATCATTTGGGCCATTACCTATAATTGTTGTTATGGCTTTGCACTACTATCCCTTTTCCTTTTTATTGATTGGTAGTGGCTTGCGGGAGATGGATACCAGGTTAGAGGAATCCGCTTTAGTACTGGGGGCCGACCAAAAAGTTAGCATGAGAAAGATTGTGTTTCCATTGATTGCACCTGCGGTTCTTTCAGGTTGGATCCTTACTATTGCTCGTGGTGTCGGTTCATTTAGTGCTCCGGCCTTTCTGGGTCGGCCGGTTAATTATCAAGTCTTATCCACCAGGTTATATTCTAATTTGCAAACAGGATTTCCAGGTGTGGCTTATCTACTTGCATTAGTAATGATATTATTAGCGATTTCCTTTATATATATAAACCAGAAGGTAATTGGAACTCGTAAAAGCTTTGTTACCATAACCGGAAAAGCAGCTACCAAAAACCTGGTAAAATTAGGTAAATATACAACATTGATCAGGTGTTTGGTGTTCTTGTTTTTTACCATTGTTGTCTTTATTCCAATAATGGTATTGGTTATTGAAACAGTTGTAAAAGTGCCTGGAGATTATAGTTTATCTAATTTTACTCTACATTACTGGTTCGGAGAATCAAATCCTAAGATACTTTCTGGAACACCAGGTGTATTTCAGAATCCAGAAATGTGGAGAGCCCTATGGAATACTCTAAAATTGGGTGTTTTAGCTTCATTCTTCTGTGCAGTAGCTGGTTTATTAATCGGATATACAGTCGTCCGTCTAAGGGGTACCTTTCTTGCAAAATCTCTAGACCAGATCTCATTCCTACCTTATCTTATCCCCAGCATTGCATTTGGGGCGATTTATTTATCACTTTTTGCCAAACAGCGTGCTTTTATACCCAGCCTTTATGGCACCTTTGCCTTACTTGTATTAGTAACTACAGTAAAGAATCTGCCTTTTGCTACCAGGGCTGGTATTAGTGGTATGATGCAGCTAGGGCATGAAATAGAAGAAGCAGGTATTATTGTTGGGGCTAGTTGGTTTACCAGAATGAAACGACTGATTCTACCACTGCAAAAAAGTGCACTATTAAGTGGTGTATTATTACCAATGGTCTCAGCAATGAGAGAATTGAGCTTGTTAATTATTCTTATTACTCCTGGCACTCATCTGCTAACAACATTAACTTTTAAGTACACTGATTATGGGTTCTATTCTATCTCAAATGCTTTGTTATTAATAAATATCTTTATAGTATTAGTATTAACTATCGGAATTCAGAAAATGACCGGAAGTGATCTATCAAAGGGTTTAGGAGGTTGAGTAAATGCCGGAGATTACATTGAAAAATATTACAAAACGTTGGGGAGATGTGGTAGCTGTCAATAATTTTAATTTAACAATACCAGATGGTAGTTTTATGTGTTTCCTAGGACCGTCTGGATGTGGTAAAACAACTACTTTGCGAATGATTGCGGGTTTAGAGGAGCCAACAGCAGGCAAGATCTATATGGATGATAACCTTGTATATTCTTCAACAGAGGCTTTTTCCATGAAACCTAGTGACAGGGATGTAGGTCTAATCTTTCAGAGTTATGCCTTATGGCCACATATGACTGTTTTTAAAAATATTGCTTTTGGTTTAGAAATGGAGAAGATGTCTGGTTCAGAGATCAAAAAAAGGGTTAAGGAAATTACTGATTTAATCGGAATTGGAGATTTACTGGAACGTTATCCTTCTGAATTAAGTGGAGGTCAACAACAGCGGGTTGCTCTGGCCCGGAGTTTAGCGCCTCACCCAAGTTGTCTGTTAATGGATGAGCCATTAAGTAATCTTGATGCAAAATTAAGGGTTGATATGCGTGCAGAATTGAAAAGAATTCATAGTGAAACAAAACAGACCATTATTTATGTTACCCATGATCAAATCGAAGCATTATCCCTGGGAACACAGGTAGTTATCATGGATGAAGGTAAGTTACAGCAGATTGATGAGCCTATGGAATTATATAACACCCCCAAGAATCTCTTTGTAGCAGAATTCATAGGAACTCCT
>Ga0268280_1002639_pt1 | contig 10121 bp, 7 predicted proteins | sample saktaG_9_FD_190139 | JGI IMG/M metagenome (GOLD analysis project Ga0268280, IMG submission 190139) | Saline water microbial communities from Sakinaw Lake, British Columbia, Canada - sak_2011_5_24_40m | ecosystem: Environmental > Aquatic > Non-marine Saline and Alkaline > Saline ...
GCCCGACCCCGACCGCGCCTTTACCGAGATCGTCGCCTCGGCCGTCGTGCTCAAGCCGGGTGTGGAGCCCAACGACGCCACCCGTAAGTCCATAACCAGCTTTATGCGCGAGAGGGTCGCGCCCTACAAGGTGCCCAAGCAGATAATCTTTATGGATTCCCTGCCCCTCAGCGCGGTCGGAAAGATACTCAAGCGTGAACTGCGCGATATGTTAAAGCCCAAGAAGTAGTAATCGGTTGCCTGCAGCAGGGCGGGTGCATTATACTTGCCCTGCTGCAGATGTACCGCCGGATAAAAGCTTATACCTTTCTGCCTCTGATGCTGCTGGCTGTTGCGATATGTTTAGCCTGCTCTCAGCAGCCGCAGTTGCAACCCGCCTCTTTCCAGGTAGTATCGCTGGGTGTCACGCCCAACCATGTGCTGGCCGGAGAGGACGCCTCTGTTGTAGCCCAGGTGACCAACCTGGGCGGACTGCCCGGCAACTTCACAGCAGAGCTCACCATGAACGGCGAACAGGTGGCGAGCAAGACCGTCACCGTCCAGCCGGAAAAGATCGCGAAAGTGACCTTCAACGTCTCCAGAGATGAGGCCGGAATATATAAAATCCAGCTCGACAGCGCCAGCACAACACTCACCGTGATAGCCGTGGAGGAGAGGGATGTGGAGCTCAAATACGATAGCGGCGTCTCGCAGGATGCCCTGTGGGCAGGCTACAACAACGGCTTCCTCATCAGCTTCACCCCTCCAGCCAGGCCTTTCATACTGAAAAAGGTCAGCATCTGCGGTGGTATCTACGGCGTGGCCTGGGAAGGCAAGACCTTTGAGCTTTCCGTCCTGGATATGTTTAATACTCCACTCTTCAGCCAGGTATATGCCATCGCCAAATTTCCTGTCAAAGGCGCCTTCCCCTACCAGAAGCCGTCCTGGGTGGATTTCGACATACCGCCGCTTCACCTTGAAAACGATTTTCAGGTTTACCTGTTCACCGGCACGGGCATGCACAAGGGCATACAGGTCGGCGTGGACGACAGCATCACCAACGAGCACTCCGACCTGGCCAGCGGGCGGCCGCCCAACATCTCGCCGGTGTCCATCGATACTTTCTATAATTCGACCTTCTGGTACAGCGACCGCAGCAAGGTCAACTGGATGATACGGGCCACAGGCAGCGCACGCATGCCTGTAGAATGAGCAGCGCTGCGGGTATAAATATGTTCCGCAGAAGAAGAGTGGCAATTCTTTTTGCTGACTCCAATTCAGCCTTTGTAGTAGCGCAGGCACCGTGTTAGAATGCTTAAAATCATCCGCCTGAGGAGGTTGGTAAAAAATGAAAAAATGGGTGATAGTGGTACTATGCATAGTAGCCGTGATCGTTGTGCTGGGAGCCGTCATCGCCGTCAAGACCATGACATTCAGCTCAAAACAGCTGCCGGCAGGAAGCAAGGTAACTTACAGTATCGATAAAAACCAGGCCGCGCAGCGATTGTCGGAATCCATCAAGTTCAAGACCATCTTTAACGCGGACACCTCCCAGGTGGATTATGAGCCCTTCGCCAAACTGCAGGAATACCTCAAGAATACCTATCCCCTGGTGCACTCGACCACGGAACTGAAGGTGATCAACGGTTACGGCCTGCTCTATATGTGGAAGGGTAGCGACCCCCAGAAAAAGCCCATCCTGATGCTGGCTCACCAGGATGTCGTGCCGGCCCCTGAAGAAGGCTGGACTTACCCGCCCTTTTCAGGAACGATCGCCGACGGTTACATCTGGGGCCGCGGCACGCTGGACGATAAATGCACGCTGCTCGGCATGCTGGAAGCCATGGAATACCTGATCAAGGAAGGGTTTCAACCTTCGCGTTCCATATACCTGGCCTCCGGCTTTGACGAGGAGATAACCGGCATGCAGGGCGCAGGCAAGATTGCGCAATACTTCAAGGACAATGGCCAGGATTTCGAGTTGATCACCGACGAGGGCTTCGTGGTCATCAGCGGTGCCGTTCCCGGCGTTGCAGTTCCTGTTGCACTGATAGGCATAGCCGAAAAAGGCTACCTGTCCCTGGAGCTTTCGGCTGAATCCGAGGGCGGGCACGCTTCCATGCCGCCGCGGCAGACCACGGCCGGCATCGTCGCCGCGGCCGTGGATAAACTGGAGAAAAATCCCTTCCCCGGCAACCTGTCCGGACCGGCATCATGGATGTTTGATTACCTGGGTCCGGAGATGACACCCCTTTACAAAACCATCTTCGCCAACATGTGGCTGCTGGGACCGGTGATCGAAGGCCAACTGGCTGCCTCACCCCCTACGGATGCGACACTGAGAACCACTACTGCTCCCACTATGCTGAAAGGAAGCGACCGCGAAAACGTCCTGCCAGCGCGATCTTCGGCCGTAGTCAACTTCCGCCTCTTGCCGGGAGATACCATCGAAAGTGTGACCCAGCGCGTTATAAAGGTGATTGACGACCCTCGCGTCACGGTTAAGAGGTACGGGCAGGGTGCTAACGAGGCATCCCCGGTCTCCAGTACTGATACCTGGGCCTTTAAAACCTTCAGGCAGACCATCCGTGATATCTTCCCCGAAGCTGTGATAGCCCCGGCGCTGGCAAACTCAGCATCCGACGTTACACGATACATCGACCTCTCACCCAACGTCTTGCGATTCTTGCCCCAGAGGCTTACCAGCGAGGACCTGTCGATGATCCACGGCATCAACGAGCGTATCTCCATCGACAACTACGGCGAGATGATCGATTTCTATATACAGTTGATAAAGAACTTCTGTAAGTGAGATGACGGCGGGCGGACCTGGAGGTCCGCCCTGACATTTAATAGCTGTCGGGGCGGGTTTTAAACCCGCCCGTCCCTATTTCATTTTACCAAGCTGCCTGATTATCTCGTCCTTATGCTCCGCCACGTAAGCGCAGCCCGGATCATTTCCGCATTTCCTGCATTTTAAGTCGTAGGCGGAATTGATCGCCCCGCAGGACGGGCACGCGTAATACTCAAGCATCTCGGCATACCACGTCTCAGGGCCGGCCTCCCGGATGCGGTCAAGTGATTTCCATAGCTCGATCCTGTGCGGCATGGCGCACTGGAAATCCGTCAGCTCCTGGCAGGGATAAGATTCGCAGCTTCCACAAAATTCCAGCCCCTTTTCAGCCGCGCACACGGCCATTTTACACATATCCCGGCAGTAAAAGGAGCGCAAATCCGATCGGCACCCTCCGCACCTGACCTCCTCCACCGGGAGCTTAAATGTCTTAGCCAGAAATTCAAGCCTTTGTGGATCTTCCTGCGTGCCTATATATAGGGTACAGGAAGGGCAGAACAGGCCGCAGACTGCAGATGTCCTCTTATCATACTTGCTGGTGTCTTTATCCATATTAATCTCCTGTGCACTGCTAATATATTATTACTATACTCCGCTATCAAACCGTAATCAGGTCTGGAAACGTCCCATAAACACGATTAAAGCGGGCAAATTTCCATCTACCTTGATCTTACCCTGAGCAACGGCCGCTGGCAGGTCGAGCATCTTTAGTGCGATCAGCTTATATGTGAGTGAGTCGGTGGTCAGCTTGGTCAGCGGTGCGGGCGTGCCCGGCAGGGGCTGGCCCTCGGTTACCTCCGCCACGCAGTTGCGGACTGTGATTGTGAACTGTCTGCCGATATCGGGGAACACGAATAGAACCGATTCATGGACGCCCTCGGCTTTCCCGCTATCCAGCTTGGGCGGCATGTTTGAGAAAACGAAGTCTACCGGCATGGATGCCACCGTTTCCAGCGGAAGTTTTGAATTCAGCGGCGGCGGCGGGCCCTGAGCAAGCTCAAGGGCAGATTCAAGCAGGTAGGCCCGTCCGTTGGTGTTGGCTGTTCCGGCAGCAACCTGTCTGTATCCCTCGGCCTGCATTTCCTTTAACTGTGCCGATAGAGGGCCGGCGGCCAGTCCGCTGTCATTCAGTTTGCACAGGAGGTGAACCGCCCACCTGGCATCTCCTTCTTTAAGAGCTTTGCTCGCCTGCCCGGCGACTGTATCAGCCCCACCCATCATCTCAATCTCTCTCCTTGCTGCCTCGACATGTCCCACGGGATACAGCCTGTCAGCCCGACCGTCAAACCATCCGAGATTGTTGGTGTAGATGGCGCGGGCTGACCAGTCCACCTGGCCATAACCTTCCCACAGATAGGGTAGCGAGGCCAGTTGCTCAGGAAGCTTAACGCTTTCAGCGATGGTATCAATATCCTCACCACGGTTGGCGCGGCGGATAACATCATCCCTTACGTACTGGATAGCGTCCCTGTAGTTGGTCAATATCTCTGCAATTTTATCTTTGCCGTGCAATGTGGAGGTGTGACCTAGCACCAGATGCTCCGGCTCAAGCCGGCGCATGTCATCGATGCTCTCTATCCATTCATCAATTGGCCTGGGACTGGCGCCGCGAATAGTGTAAAGGTTGGGGAAGGCCCAGTAAAAATTATCTGCCGCCAGCAGCGTCTTATCTTCGGGAATCCAGACGATCAGCTGGTCATGCGTTTCCCCGGGGGCGGAATGCAGCTCTATCTTCAGCCCGCCCACTTCCAACACCCTCGAACCTGAAAAAGTATCGGTCGGCATAAGCGGACCGAGCTCGGACATATCCTCCAGAGTAAAGATGCGCAAAATAGGCCCGACTGCCGAGCAGGGGACCTCGCCCCGCGGCACATGGTAAGCCATCTGGCGCATGCCGCGGACCGCCTCCGACCTGCCGAACATGCCGAACTGTTTGAACCAGTGGGATTCAAATGAATCCGTTGCCCATATGCGAGTCCCGTTTTCCGCCCAGGTCGTAGTCCCCATAGTATGATCAACGTGGCTGTGGGTTAAGATAATTGCCTTCACAGGTCCCGGTGGGGCAGCCTCCGCAAACGCCTGCTTTATAACTCTGGCCGCTGCCGGATTGAGGGAGGTATCCACAATGATATTACCTTCATCAGTATGTATGAGCACCGTGTTGGCAAGATCATATCCCTGGGATGCCCAGACATGCTCTGATACCCTCTCGATCCTGGGATCGCCCAGCTGTTCTTCGCAATGCCTGCTGATCGTATCCAGAGCAGCTGTGTCAGCAACCGGCCCGGGACTTCGACTGGTTGCGCAGGAACCGGCGCCGGCCGATAGTGCCAGCACCATTATTGTTGCCAGCATAATTTGTAGACCGCTCGTTGCTCTTCGCATAGCCGCATCTCCTTATAACTTTTTAACCGGTACGGCCGATTCACAGGGCACACCCACCGAGCACAATCCGCAACCATAGATGAATATATGATAGTTTTTGTTGCAGTATGCCAGCGTTTTAGACACCCGTTGGTAACAGGCCTCCTTATCGTGTCCCTTCTCGCCGATGGCCCCGACCGGACACTTGGTGGCGCATTTGAGACACCTGGCGCCGTTGTGCTGGAGGCAGCCCGCGTGGATGTTTCCGGGCCTTGACCTGTTGGGCTGCAACTTCAGGTTCACGATAAAACTGCCGCAGCGGTGCGCCGCCCCTTTCTGCGTAATGAGAAAATCATGCATCCCGAATGTTCCCAGCCCGGCCGCATAAGCGATGTGGCGGTGTGACCATGGCGAGGCCCATCCTACTGTGGGATAGCGCTGCTTCCTGAAAAGGGGTGTCACGTCAGGAGAGATGGCTAATATCCCCCTTCCCATAAGGTAGGATACGATCTCTCTCACCATGATCTGGCTGAATATTTCACCCAGCAGCCTGGTCTGCGCCCAGCGCTCTGACGGCCATTCGCTCATGACGGCATTCTCCCCCCTGGTTATGCCGGTTATGGGCAGGATGAACGAAACAACGCTCAGGTCGCTGTCGGCGGGAGCAGCCACGCCGTTTCTCCTGGCCTGCCATGCCATAATTGCAGCAGGTGTAAAGTGGTGCGGTCCGATGATCCGCTTGAAATCAGACAGTAAAGGGTCTTCACCGCGTACGAAACCTACCAGCGGCGGATCAAATATCCTCTCGCCATCGAAAGGATATTCCATGCTGTTCATTGGGTGGTTTCCAACTTTATTCGCTATGGTGTCAATGAACCACTGCTCGTCGATGACTGGATCGCCCGCGGCCGGCAGGTAGCTTTTGTTCAAGGCCGGCTGCTGAGGATGCCCCAAACCCCGCATTTCGCCTATGGCGCTTTTGATGCCCCTTGTATCGCTGATCAGAGACAGCCGCCTGTATCCTTTACGGGTCCCCATATCCTGCCTCCCGCAAAATATTTCTTGTTGCCAGGCAGAATCCCTATTCCAACTTGCGCAGGTCCGCCCTCAATACCTTGCCCAGAATATTCTTGGGCAACGAACCTATAAACTGGACTTTGCCGGGTGTTTTAAAAGAGGGCAGGTGTTTCTTGCAATGCTCGATGATTTCAGCCTCGCTGCACTGTTCACCCTGCCTGAGCACAACGAACGCCTTTATCTCCTCCCCATATACCCTGTCCTTAATCCCCACGCAGCCCGCTTCAAGCACCTTGGGATGCCTGCAGACAACTTCTTCAACTTCCCTGGGTGATACATTTTCTCCGCCGCGAATTATAATATCCTTCTTTCTATCAGTGATATAAAAGTAGCCGTCCTTATCCATATAACCGATGTCGCCGGTATGCAGCCAGCCGTTCTTAAGCGTCTCAGCGGTCTCCTCGGGCATATTCCAATATCCTTTCATCACAGCGGGGCCCCTGATAACCAGCTCCCCTCTGCTTTCCGGCGGCAATTCGCGATCTTCGCCGTCGAATACTTTCATCGTGTTGCACTTGAGCATGTTGACGCCGATGGACCCGATTTTAGGAGGGCGCGTAGTGGGATTTCCCGCGGTCGTGGCGCCGGACTCCGTCAGACCCCAGCCCTCGTGTATGTGGATGCCGGTCTTCTCCTTCCACTTCGCTGCGATGCTTGCGTCGAGCGCGGCAGCCCCCGAGTTACAATATTTGAGCGAACTCAGGTCATATTTGTCGAAGTCCGGTTGGTCCAGCATATGAACGTACATGGTCGGTACCATGGCAAGGTACTCTATTCGCATCTCCTCTATCAGTTTAAGCGCGCCCGCCGGATTCCACCATTTCATCATTACACACCTGCCCCCGACCAGGTTGCCGAAATTCATGAATGACAACCCGTATGAATGAGATAGCGGCAGCACCGCCAGAGACAATACATGCCGGTCGTGTCCCGTAACCAGCTGCATGGTCTCCTCGATCTCATAAGTTTGCTTGTTGAGATCCCTGTGTACATTGCTCAGTGTCGTGGGAGAACACATAGCTGTAAAGTCGGCGAAGCATACCGCATTGATCCATAGCGAGAAGTGTGTGTGCATCACTCCCTTGGGATTTCCGGTAGTGCCGGATGTGTAGATAAGCGCCGCCAGGTCCTCGGAATCCATGCCCTCCACCTCTAATGCGCTGCTGGCGCTCTCCATCAACTTTGTCAGCGACAGGGTGCCCGGCTCATCGTCCTTGTCGACCAGGATTATATCCTTGAGCCCCGGTGCATTTTTCTGCGCCTCCCTGATCCAGGGAAGGTAATCAGACGTCGTGACGGTTACTCCGGCGCCGCAATCCCTGTAGATGTGGGATATCTGGTCCGGCCGCAGTATGGGATTCATGGGCACGGCGATGGCGCCGATCTTATATGCGGCATTGAACGTACAGCCGATCTCCGGGCAGTTCGGCAGTTGAGTGACCACACGGTCTCCTCTGCTGATGCCAATCGATTTGAGCGCATTGCCCAGGCGGCTGGACATATCGTCCAATTCCACGTTGGTATACCATTTCCCCTCGAAATAACAGAACCGGTATTCCCCGAACTTCCTGATCCCTTCAACTACAAGGTTGGCCAGGTTCATTCTCGCACCTCCTCGTGATATTCATTGCAATCTATCAGTGCAATGCCGGAGACAAATCCACGCAGACCGCGACACTTTTAAACAACCTGGACTATAACTGACTGACAGTCGCTTATTCTAACAGAAGGATATCAATAGTCAAGTATCTGATAACAGGGGTTTAAATAGTGTCATCGCAGGTCAAAATAAACTTCTTTACATTCGGCAGGCGATGTTTTACCATTTATTTCGGGCTCAGCCCGCCCTGTTGAGATCCTCGAGGGGCTGAACCTCCATAAAAACCACATTGATCAGGCCCAGATTACTCAGAGAGGAGGTTAAAATGCATTTGCCCGGTATGCTGGAGGCCAGGGCCTCCACAATTGGAGACAAACCTGCAATCATCTTCAAGGACCAGCCCGTAACCTACAGCCAGTTGCTGGCCAGGGCACAAAAGTTCGCGCATGCCCTGCAGAAACTCGGCGTCAAACCGGACGACAAGGTCGCCATTATGCTCAATAATTGCCCTGAGTTCATCATGACCTATTTCGCCTGTGCCTACCTGGGAGCGGTGGCTGTGCCGGTCAACATCTTTTACAAGGAGCGCGAGCTGGAATACCTGCTGCGAGACAGCGACTCGGTGGCCCTGGTGGCAAACCCAGCCTATGCCGAGCACTATAGCAAAATCGCAAACAAACCTCCTCTTTTCAAACACCTGATCGTGAACGGCTCTTACCGCGAGGGGTTGGAGCTCTCAAAGCTTGAGGCGGAAGCCCCCTCATCCCCCTTCAAAGCCCTGTGTAAGGAAGACAGTGTGGTTGAGATCCTCTATACGTCAGGCACCACCGGCGAGCCCAAGGGTACCATGTTGACGCACTCCAACCTATTCTTCCACGCCGATATCATCGTCAAACTGCTCAAACTGGGGGACAATGACCGCGCCCTCATGGTGGTGCCGGCCTTCCACGGCTTCGGAATTACCGTGATACTCTGCTCGCTGGTGACCGGATCGTCATTCGTACTGCTCGATCCTTTCAATCCTGTCGAGATCTTCGAGCAGATAGAGAAACACAAAATAACCTTCCTGCCCATGGTTGTGGCCATGTATTTCATGCTGATCAACCACCCGGACCGCAGCAAGTATGACCTCTCATCGTTGCGTATCGGTATCTCGGGAGCTTCGGCCATGCCCGCCCAGCTTATGAAGGACTCCTCCAGCGCACTCAACATCAAGATACTCGAAGCCTGGGGCCTGACCGAATGCTCCGCCTCAGCCACCATGCAGCGTTCAGACCTTCTTTACAAGGAGGGCAGCGTCGGATTGGCCTATCCAGGGGTAAAAGTTGGAGTTATGGACGAGTCGGGCAAGCTGCTGGGAGCGGGGGAGGTAGGTGAACTGGTCATCCAGGGGCCCCTGGTGATGAAAGGTTATTATAAAAAGCCCGAGGAGACTGCCGAGACGCTACGCGGAGGGTGGCTGCACACGGGAGATATGGGATACTACGATAAGGACGGCTACTACTTCATGGTCGACCGCAAGAAGGAGCTTATCAACGTTGGAGGCGAGAAGGTCTTCCCCCGCGAGGTGGAAGAGATAATGTATAAGCACCCGTCGGTGGCCGATGCCGTACTGGTGCCGCAAAGGGACGTCCGGCTGGGCGAGGTACCGGTAGCAATCGTGGTACCACGCCCCGGTATGACTTTGACTGAAAAGGATATCACCGATTACCTGAGCGATAAGCTGGCGCGCTTCAAGGTGCCCAAGCGTGTCTATATACTTCAGCAGGTGCCGCGCAGCCCTGTAGGAAAGATACTGAAAAAAGAGCTGGTCAAGATGCTGAACGACGGTCAAATAAGCTGATAACGCATCGAATCGAAGATGATCAATTCATTTTATGGAGGTCTTTGCATTAACATCGTCGATATTCTAAGATTTAAGTCTGGTCTTTACATTGTAATCTGTATTTAATTCATAAAGGGGTGCAAAATGAGCGAAACCGCGACTCCCGCCAAGACCGATAAGAAAAGGGCCATTAACCGCCTGAAGACCGTGTATCCTCTGCGCAACGTAGTACAACAGGATTATGTTAATACGCTGCAGGCCAGTAACGAGGGCAAGCCGACCGTGTGGTCCATGCTCAATTACTGGGAGGGCGACCTCCCGCTCAAGGCCATGGATCTTAACATCGTCTACCCCGAGAATTACGCCACTCTGCTGGCTGCCTCCGGCGCGGCCGAGCCGTTCCTGGATGCCTCGGACTCCGA
>Ga0268280_1002642_pt1 | contig 10114 bp, 17 predicted proteins | sample saktaG_9_FD_190139 | JGI IMG/M metagenome (GOLD analysis project Ga0268280, IMG submission 190139) | Saline water microbial communities from Sakinaw Lake, British Columbia, Canada - sak_2011_5_24_40m | ecosystem: Environmental > Aquatic > Non-marine Saline and Alkaline > Saline ...
TCACCAAATAACCTTCCCCACCTCCCGTCTACCCACCCTGTGTCTCTCCCCCATGTATGGTGAAATTTATATATATGTATTTATAAGAATAGAAGACGAGAGCACAGAGAGGGGGGGGGTAGTTACGACTACGTTCGAGGGTGACTGTCGGGATACGAAGGCCGACTGACTATTATTCTACCCGGCATGTGGTGCGAGTCTCCGCGTGAGTTTGTCCCTGGCCGGGGTTGGCACGGAGCCCGCGTATGTCCTTACCCACACCAGAACCTTAAGACAACGAGGACGCGTTAACGACCAAGACGCGTTAACTGGCTTAACAGACGAGAGCGAAGAGGAGTCGCGAGATTGTGAAGGAGTTTACTTGTATTATTTGGAGTCTGCGGTAAAATGGTAGGCAGCTGGAGGGAGCGGGGGACTTAAGTGAGTCTCGACTCAGTTCAGCTCCCGACCCAGGGGTGCTGGGAGTTTATATAGATAGGAAGTTAGCTATGAAACGAATAATGTATATCAAAAAACACGTCTATTCTGGCGGGGCATTGCCCGGTCAGCCCACCGCGACGGTTATCGTCAAGCTGGGTGAGAACGTCATCGGATACGCAGATCTGCACGATGAGCGGATTTTATACGCGGAGATCCGGCACCCGGATTACAACCCGAAAGGGTTTGAAGTCTTGGTCGGGCCGGTTAACAAAACAACGAAAAAGTTTCCGCGCGAGCTGCATTATAAAGCAGCACAGGCATTCGTGGATGCGATATTCATCATCAATAACACCAACTCGAGGGCCGTGTGCAAGTAAATGAAAATAAATCTATTCCTAGCCGCATTACTCCTCGCGTTAGCATTCCTCGCAGCCTGCACCCGCTCGTGCGAGGACGCAGACGACCGCGCAATTATTTCGCCCGAGGGTCTTAAGAAACCCGAGTGGACTAAAAAATATGAAATCCCTACCTGGACATTCTAAACCAAGAACGAAACGCCGTGAGGCGTCGTCCAGCCAGTTGCTGGACCTGATGAGAAATGTAAACAACAAATGCTATGAAAACATATAAACCAGAAGCTTGCCGCAAGGTTCAATCTATATTCCGTAGAGTATGGCTTGAGAAAGGAAACATCACACCGGAGGAAGACGCTTATCTTGAAAGTCTTCGTGAACCCGGCACCCTAGATCCCGCATTGATTACTTGTCTCAAGTATCTCGGGATCTATCACCAGATTATCAAACAACGTGTCCCATTTCTCAAGATTGAGTCATGGATTCTTCAAAATCATCCCTTACTTGCAATGGTATGAGCACACACGCACTCGACAAATACGACAACCCTCGCACGTCGACCGACGAACGTCGCAAGATGTATCGAGATCTTTTACAAGACTACCTTCACGAGTGCGACGCGCACAAGGTTGAAGTCTCCAATCGCAAGGCCAACCAGCCGATCCGAGATGAAACCCCATGCGAGCATTTCCTCAGCTACACAGTCACGTCCGGCGGAAAACTTTGGCGTTGGAACTGTGGCTGGTGGCCGATGGACCAGCAAGGCAATATAATCGGCCCGGCGATTGGTCACCTGGCCCACCGTAAAAAACCCAAAGCGAAGCCGTCCGACGCTTGGATTCGTCTCTGTCGTCCATACGGCCCGTGGCGTCGTGAGCTTCACACTCCATTCATGACGCATTGGAAATACGGCAATGGCCACGTCCTCGCTACCGATGGAGTCCATGCGATCTTTGAAGTCACCGCGCTCGAAGGCGTCAAGCGCAAGCACGAAGTCGCCTATTCGTCCTTGAGTGAGATCAAAGAAATTAAGACGGTTAACTCAGTTAACAAGTCTCCGAAACGCGAGAAGACCATGTCAAGTTTAGTCATGGACCTGATATAATCCTAAACCACACGAAGATGAAAAAGACAAATAAACAGAAATTAGAAAGTCTGAAATCCTGTTGGGTTTCAAAAGATGGCTGGACGCTTCGTCAAGAGGACGGAACACCCGTTCTAGTTGACGCGTTTTATAAAGACTGCCACGATGAGGAATGGTGTGTAGTTGGAGGACGACCGCCAAGCGGAAGTTCTTCGGGTCGGGTGTATGTCGATGATTATAAAGACGGCAAAACCTTCCAACGTGAGTTCTTCCCACAGGTCTTTGACTTTAACTGGATTCAAAATGCACCCAAATCCACAATTTAAACGTAACTTCTACCATGCCTATCTTGCTTCTCTGGGTTTACGGTTTGAGGATATACCGGCGACAGAAAGGATCTTCCCCGAAATCGCCCACATCCAGTGGATGAATGTAGGCACAAAGCGGATTCAACTTTTGTTCCATCAGCAGCCTTGGCCACGACCGGAGCGAAATGAGTATCATCAAATGGTCTGGGATGCAGCAACGCAGAAAGTTCCTGCCATGCTGACACTTCAGCTCTACTGGAATCATCGCATGAAGGCGAATCGAGTATCGCCAACGCTCGACTCGACTAGAAAGGAGCAATACTCCGATGAAAGCTAGTCGAAAAGGGTTTGAATTAACTTCATTTTTTGCAAATGACTCCTTGTTTTTCTGGGAGTCGCTGGTATAGTGCGGGTAGCGAGAGGGAAGGAAGCTATAATTAAAAGACTGCTCTACTTCAAATCTCGTGTTTGACAACAACAATAAACAACAACAGTATGAAGAAACAAGTGACTAAGGTAGGTAAAGTGCAATTCGTCATCGAAGTCCCAGAAACTATCACGGAATTCGACGGCATCCATGGACGCGAAGGTGCCGTCCTCGACAAGGCGATCAACTACGACGTGGCTCACACGATTCTCGGCAAGATCCGCCAGAAGGTGGGTGCCGAACTCGTCAAGTTGGGCTTCAAGCGCGACGTCGCCAGCACGGATGAGAAGGGTGAGGAAACCTACAAGCCGATCGACACCAAGTGGATCGACCGTGGTTTCGCCGCCCTGAGTTTGGACCTCGCGGCCCAGACGAAGCTCTTCCAAGCAACGGCCGATGAAGTTGGTTATGATGTCTCCGGCACACGCGGCGGTAACAAGGACTTCAACCAAGTCGACCTGCGCGACGCCAAGTCCCTGCTCGAAGCGATCAAGCTCGGCAAGTCGAGTTTCGAGCGCATCAAGGCAAACCTCGAAGCCCGCAACCCTGGCCTCGAAGTGGCGACCGAAGAGAATGGCGAGTTCACCGCGGAACAGCTTGCTGCTGGTCTCAAGGTCGAACGCGCACGCGTCGAAGCCGAACGTCAAGGCGCGCTGCTGTAAGCGCACTGGAAAGATTCGCCGTGTAACGGCATTGTCATAGCAGAGCCACTGGATCGTCAAGGTTCAGTGGCTTTTCCAGTGAGAGATGGAAAGTATGCGCCCCCAAGCGCGGGGTCCCGGAGCTAGGTCATGACGCGACCGGGAAGTTGTCTTGACCACAGCTGCGTCAGCTTTCCATCTCTCAACTTTTCGCCCAGCTAACCAACACCACAATGAACACTGAAATATCACAACACTTGATAACAAGATTAACCGAACTCGCCGATAAACAGCAAAAGGACGAGGTGACTTCGGCGATTCAAAAATCGTTAAGAACAATCCAAACCATTCCACACGTTCAATCTTCTGTTGTCTTGGAAGGTTGGCATGAGACGAATCAAAAAGAACGTCTTAAATTTAAATTGGATATTAGCGAGCTGTTCGCACAGCTCAGAGAGTATATCATTTGTTCGACTAAAGACAAGGCAAGAGAACAATATGCCAAAGCTGTTATTAACCGCGTCGCCGAACTGGACAACGAACTTCAAGATCTCCGCACCACGATCCAGAACTCCTAAGATCATGAGTGTAATCCTAACCTCACAACAAGAAGCGGCCGTTGGTCTTGCTGTCGTGAAATTACACGAACGCAAGGAAGACTGCCGCGTCGGTGGTTACGCCGGAACGGGCAAAACCACGCTTATCGCCGAGACCGTAGAGCGGCTCACAACCCGCGGCTTTAAACGCGTCTTCGTCATGGCGCCCACGGGCAAGGCAGCAAACGTCCTGACCAATAAAGGTGTTTCTGCAACTACAATCCACCGTCAATTATACGAGTTGGAGGACGATAAGAACTGTGTATTTCGTCTTAAGCATTTCGTGGAAGCAGACTACTTTATCATTGACGAAGCCAGTATGATTTCTGTCGATCTATACAACGATATCAAATCGTTCGACAAACCAACCTTGTTCATCGGTGATCCCGCACAGCTTGAACCAGTAGGTGACGACGCCAAGCTCATGCACCAGCCCGATCTTGTTCTAACCCAGATCCATCGCACGGCGGAAGCATCAGACATTATCCGCTTTGCCACAGCGTTAAGGACTAGTATTGTTCATCCGCAGGTGTATCGAAACACCAGTCATAAACATCCGCCACACCCTGGTATTCAAAATCTTGCCTTCCGTCTTTTGTCTTCAGTCCGTCGCTCGGAATGGATGGCCTTCGATCAAATCATCGTCGGTAAGAACATGACGCGGAACAAGTTCAATCAAACTTTTAAGATCAGCAAGACCGCACTTCCAACCGTCGGAGATAAACTCATCTGTCTTAAGAACGACTACCAACACGGTATTTTCAACGGCGAGATGTTCACCGTCACCGACGATAACCTCAAAGAAGATGAATACTCCGGTGAACTTTGTATCGAACTAGAAAACTACGAGGGCTTTCGTCAGTGGTATCCGTTCTGGCGGGAGTTCTTCTTCGACCAATCAACCCCATCCTACCACAAACCACGAAATGTTTGTTGGTTTGATTTCGCTTACGCCATTACCTGTCATAAGTCCCAAGGCAGCGAGTGGAATAACGTGGCCGTGGTGGACGAAGCGTTTGGAACACCACCCAATCGCTGGCGTTACACCGCGGCCACACGTGCGGCAAAACAACTTACTTGGATAAAGTAAAAAACTTTGTGGTGGAAATAAGTCTTAATCAACCATAAATGCGGCATCGGAAATCACGCCAAAGAATATGTGACTCGTTTTAGAGAGTTTCCAAACCATCCGCCTGACCGACGTAATCGGTCACTACATTCCAGTCTCTGCAGTGAGGGCACGCATGATATGATACTACGGCTAGCTTCCGTAGCTCAAAGGAAACGTGCAACGCAACACTCGGCGTGAGCGACCTGGCCAGAGGTTGGAATGTGGTGATGCAGCGTGGCAACCTTCGGGCCTATACGTCTGTTACGAGACACCACACGACTTGCCGCCGTAAGCGGCTCTTGAATACAACAACGAACCAAACACCACGAAAATGAAAACAACGTTTACATGCGTTACACACGATATCAGCGAACCTTCCGAGGTCGAAGAAGTCAAGGAACAAATCAATGATATCCTTAACATTGAAACCCGCCTCACCTTTGAAGTGACCGCGGCTATCGAAGTCCCGGAAGGCGTCGAAGTTCACACCACCACACCTGAAGGTAACAATGGTGCTGACGACGACGATGGCCTCGACGAAGACGGTGCCGAAGAAGGTCCCCAAGACTAATCCTCAACCAACCACACAATCCCCGCTGGCAGACCGGACAAAGTCTGCCACCCTTTACTATGAAAATCTCTCAACGCCTCAAAAACTTTCACGTCGCAATCCGTAAAGACTTTTCTCAAGCACGCGCAATTGATCGTAATTCGGCAAAACAAAACAATGGTTACGGTCGTCCAAACATGCGTGCTCACTACCGCGATCCCCATAAACTCCACCGTGCTCCTAATCCTTTCGCCAGGCGGCTGCAATTCTGGAAAGAGCGGTACTACATCCCGCAAACCTAACTCGTTAACTCAGTTAACACACCCATGGACCCTATATATACTCCATGCTCTCGTTGTGGTGGCCGCGATCCGAACTGTTCAGTTTGTCAAGTGATTCCACCACCGCAAACCTTAGCTGAATGTTACGACGAACTAGAATTGGATTCCTCACTTGAAGAATCCGGCCTCACGGAAGAACAGCGCCAGCCTATACCACGTCAAGACTATGAAGACGGTCTTGCCGATTACTTTCGTGATGAAATGAAAGATCGCGAATGGGACGAATGGAACGAGGAACAGAAAAAGCTTTAATTCTATGTCATTCTATCAATCTGAAAAATGTTTCCGACGTTATGAAAGCATCATTGCGACAGCACTTACTAAATATCCCGAATCAGTTCGCTTTAAGTCAAGTAAGCGCACCAATGTCACCGATGCCGCCAGATGTGCGAACGCTATTGCAGCATATAAAAAGAACGGGTGGCCTACAACCGATCCCATTTTTTCCACCATTGAGGACCGGCCCTTGTCTGTCTGGCTTGAAAAGGATCACTGCGTTGTTGGACCTGCTATGAGGAATGAAGAGGTCCAAATCATTTCCACTGGAATTGGAGATGGTTTGCACGGTGCGATCAAGTGTATGCCGCAGCACGTGGACCACGTTAAATCCATCATTCGTCTAATCAACGACGGGGTTCTCACCGAAGCCATCGAGCTTCCCAAAGCTTGGCAGACCCTTTGTGAATCTGAAACCGTTGGCTTGATAAACATAGCCATTCGCGTTGAATCAAACTCAATTATTCTATTCTAACCATTACACCTTATGGCTATTTCTACACGCATTGTTGGTCCGTATGACTTCATTCCTACATATGACAAAACCCGAGTCATGTGTGGGATTCCTTCTGTCATCGTCAAGGAGTTGTTCACTGATACGTTTACTCTTCGCGGGGTGCAGGACAAAATCTTGGCTCGTATCTTTCACATCTTCTACCTCGAACTCAACTCTCAACAACACATTAACGATCTAGCCTCGTGTATCACCATGCAGGACAAAGAAACCGTCCTGAATAACGTCCTCATTAAACTCGGAAAACTACAAAAAATATATGAATCAACTACCCTCGCAGAACTCGACGCCCTCCTCGCCACAGCAGACGAACTATCTGGAAGCCCCGTTAGTCCATCTTATCGACACGGACCCGACCAAGCTGAGTCCAACGGACCTGCAAAATTACCTTGAACAGCTTCGCCAGTTTCGCGGCAACCCCGCTACTCGCAAGGCTGCTACGGAACAGAAACCAACAAAGAACGGAGGAAAATCTGGGATCAATCTCGGCGGACTTCTTTAACATACTACACATATGTCATGGTCGAATGAAATTCGCCTATCGTCCCTCGAAGAACCAGTCATAGAAGCAATACTACAACAACTAGAAAACCGTGAACTGCGAATACTCGCACGAAAATACCTCGGTGGACAAGACAGCGACGTTCTAGTTATGGCGCGCTTGTTGTCACTCAATTTAGAATTCACATTAACAACAAAAGTAATCTTGAATTATGATCAATACTGACTATAGGTTTCCCGACCTATCTAACGCACAGGGCGGTGCCGCACAGGACCAACCCAAGCGTCCTTTACTTACTCGTTTACCCGACACAAAAGCTGATTGGGTATTACAGTTGGACAACACCACTTTGTCAATCATGCAGACTTGCTTCCGTGCGGTCAAACATTATGCTATTCATCGCCGGCAGCGTCCTGATCGCTCGGCTCTCATCATGGGTGGTGCGATACACAAAGGCTTAGAGGTCATTTATCGCGACGGTATGGACCAAGTGGCTAAAGCAAAGCAGGCGATTCTAACTCACTTTGAGCAAAATCCATATAACTTCGTCGGTGAATGGAGAACTCCATCATTTGCCATTGATGCCTTTACTGAATACGTTGAATACTGGCAGATCATGGATACCCTCAAACCCATTACACCTTCCTGGGTTGAAAAAGCTTTCTCGTTGAACATTGGTTCGTTCCCAATTAACACCCATCTACCTTATTCTTACGACCAACTAACCTGTGAACAAGGAGAAGACCGTATTTTTATTGAAAACCTCCATGTTCAGTGGTGTGGTAAGATTGACCTCGTAGTCCAAAACGACTCAGGTCAATTTTTTGTTGTTGACCACAAGACTACATCAATCGGCGGACCTACGTTCTTTGAAGATTTTATTCTCGCTCAACAAACTCACGGTTACATGTGGGCGGGTCAGAAGATCCTTAACGAATTTTTCGCCGGGTTCATTCTCAACGCCCTAATCCTACGCAAGCCTGCTAAGATCAAAGGCAAAGGTAATGAATTCGACCGTAAAACCTACTACTATACACAAGAATCCATTGATGATTGGGAACTCGATATCAAACAAACCATCGACAACTTTGTCCATGCTTTGATTCATAACGCCTTTCCCAAAGGCACCGCTTGGTGTATGGGTAAATACGGCAAGTGCCAATACCACGACGTTTGCACACTTCCAAACACGCAACAGGCAATCATGTTATTCAGTGACATGTATGCGAATGTAACTTGGTCACCCCTTGACGTTGACTAAATGAAATCAATATTTAATCGTGGTATCATTCGTCGTAGAACACGCGACCTTTCTAAATTCTACGTCCGTCAAATCTCACCCGGTTGGTATGCTTACTGGAATGGTTATCGTTCCAACCGTGGATTACTAGAAACCATCAACCGTGCGCGCGCGTTACAAATTCTCCGCGAGCGTTCCAACGCTGAATTCTATTGGCAATGAAACCAAAGCCTGACTTCATCGACTTCTTATGTAGCATGATCTTTAACGGTAATCCACCAACCAGTGAAGACGCATGTTATATTCTTCTTTGCCGAATCTTTGAACAAACACACCCCAATTACCTAAATGAAATCTGCAACATTACTCCCACCTAATGACCTCGCAATTCTTATTGTAGGCGATCCCGGCTGTCGTAAAACCACGATGGCCTTACAATTCCCCAAGCCTTACGTCTTTGATGCTGACGGTAACATGTCCGCACCTTTGGCGTGGTTGTCCAAAGCCAACCCTGACCTTTCCAAGTCGGTCTTTTACGACCGTGGCAACGTAGACGACACAGGTAAAATCATCGAACCACCACTCCGCTACGCGCACATGTCCAAGTGCCTTAACGCAGCTGCAACTGATCCTAACATCCGCACAATCATCCTCGACTCTGCAACTTCCATCATTGACATTCTCATCTCCGAATGTAAGCGTCAAGGTGGTCGTTTGGAATCGCAAGAAATGCGCATCCAAGATTGGGGAACGTTCGGCTATCTTTTCAAAGTAGTCGTAACAGCCCTGCGTGCGACTCCAGGTAAAATTGCTGTATTCACTGCACACAATCGCATGGAAAAGGACGAAGCTGACGGCCGGTGGAAAACCTTCCTCAATATCCCCGGTCAAACGGCTACCAACATCTCTGGTCTTTTCACCGATGTTTGGAACATCTATCCCGTCATGACTGGCATCGGCGCAATGATGGCCCACCAATGGAAGGTGCGCACCATGCCCTCCAGTGACGTAGACCACCGCGGAATCAAATCCTCCTTCGGTCTGAAATACATCGAAACCTACGATGATGTTATCAAAAACATCGTGCAAAAACTGGTATGAACTTAGACGAACAAGAAATTTTTGATCTCTATTTCTGCTGCGTAACCCAAGGTGTTATTGCTTCTAACCCTGACATTTCACCTAAAACCCTTATTGCAACAGCAATGGAAATCACCGTCGAAGCCCTACGTGCTCGCGCCGTAGCAATCCAAAACCGAACTCTTCCACCACCACCATGACAACCAAAGCCTTTGTAGTTCAACTTCCCCTTGAAGAATCCACCGATCCCGCTGCAATCGAAGCCGAAATCACCGACCTCCTTGCTCCAGTCTTCGGCGACGTCAAGGTTTCCGTTTGGGAATCGCCTAACGAGCGTGGACCAGCGGTAACTTCTATGAGTAACTTCCCTACTTTATGAGTCTCGTTAAATAACTTAACTCGTTAACTAGCTTAACAGACTCCATCCGAGAACAGACAAAACAACAACAAACAACAATACCATATACCATGGACAATGAACAAATGAATGAAATGGACCCTCTGGGTCTGAACCTGAACCTGAACGACGTCGACAATTCGATGCCAGTTTTGGTTGAAGGACTGTATGTCGTCACCGTCGACAAGATTGAGATCGTCGAGAACAAGGAGAAAACCGGCAACAACTTGCTGGTGATCTTCAAGACCGCGAGTGACGCGACGTCCCTCAAGGG
>Ga0268280_1002647_pt1 | contig 10094 bp, 9 predicted proteins | sample saktaG_9_FD_190139 | JGI IMG/M metagenome (GOLD analysis project Ga0268280, IMG submission 190139) | Saline water microbial communities from Sakinaw Lake, British Columbia, Canada - sak_2011_5_24_40m | ecosystem: Environmental > Aquatic > Non-marine Saline and Alkaline > Saline ...
CTTGCACAAGAATTTTGTCAAATATGAGCGCCGTCCCGGTTTGATCGGCACGATCCGCTCGTTTTTCAACGCCAAGAAGATCATCACGAAAGCGGTCGATGGTGTCTCCTTCACGATCGATGACGGTGAAATCGTCGGCTACATCGGTCCCAATGGTGCCGGCAAGTCCACGACGATCAAAATGTTATCAGGCATTCTTACGCCGACTTCCGGCGAACTCTCAGTGAACGGCGTCGTTCCTTATAAGGAACGGATCCGGAACGCCTACAATATTGGCGTCGTGTTCGGTCAGCGAACACAATTGTGGTGGGATTTACCGCTCAACGAAAGCTTTACCATCCTCAAGGAAATCTACGGCGTCTCGGATGCCGATTATCAGACGCGGATGGCTTTTTTCGACGAAGTCCTCGACATCCGCTCCTTCATCAAGTCGCCGGTCCGGACGCTTTCACTCGGTCAGCGGATGCGGGCCGACATTGCCGCGGCGCTGCTCCACAATCCGAAGGTCCTGTTTCTCGATGAACCGACGATCGGCCTCGACGTCGTCGCAAAACAGAAAATGCGCGAAGCCATCAAGTACATGAACAAGACATTCAATACGACCGTGATTCTGACGACGCACGACCTCGACGACATCGAGGAACTGTGCGACCGGATTATCATGATCGACAACGGCAAGATCATGTATGAAGGTTCCCTGGACGAAATCAAGGATATCTATGGATATATGAAGACCGTCAAGTTTGAAATCGCGCATGAGGTCGAACTTCCCGACCTCACCCCTCTAGGACTGGCACCGGCGGATCTTTCTGCAACGATTGATTTCCGGACGTTGGTGATCGTTTATAACAAGCATCGGATCGCTGTTTCCGAAATCACCGATTTCGTTCTCAAGCGCTACAAAGTCGTCGACATGACGGTGTCGGAACCGGCGATCGAGACACTCGTCGCCAATATCTATGAAAAAGGGCTGAAGATCTCATGAAGGCTTTAAGCTCCGTCCTCCGCAAATACATCCCATTCACGCGTGGCGTGATGCAGGAATCGCTCACGTATCGCTTCCGTTTCATCTTCTGGCTCCTGTTCGAAGTGTTCTATCTCATCATCGCCTATTTTCTCTGGCAGGGTGTGTTCACCGCCCATGCCGCAACCCAGGGAATCGCGATATCTGACGTCTCGATCGGCGGATTCAGTTTCGGGATGATGGTGCTCTACGTCTTCTTCGAACGCATCGTCGCTGGCCTGACGAACCTCTCTGCTGCTACTTTCATCGACGATGACATCCGCGATGGCAACATCGCCATGCGGCTGATCAAGCCGCTCGACTATCGCGGTCAGTTGTTTTTCCAGAGTTTTGGATTCGCGGTCGTCAACTGCGTCATCTTTGCTTTGCCGCTCACGATCGGTCTCGTCGTCTTCGGTTCGGCGAGCGGACTGCCGTTTTCGCTTGATCTGGGTTCGGCAGTGATGGCGTTCTTGGCGATCGTCTTCGCCGGCATCATCAACTTCCTGATTTCCTTTGGCTTCGGGATGATCATCTTCTTGACTCTCAACTCGTTTGGCATGTGGCAGCTCAAGGAAGCCGTCGAGCGCGTACTTTCCGGCGGGCTGATCCCGATTTCACTCTTTCCGCTCTGGCTTCGCGTCACGTCCAGCTTCTTGCCCTTCGCACAGATGCGCTATGTTCCGGTCACATTTCTGCTTGGTACTTATAACGGAGATCTGGCGGGCGGCCTGACGGCGCTCGCCATCCAGGTCTTTTGGGTTGCACTTCTGTATCTGCTCACGACACTCGCATGGCGCCGCGCCACCAGACGCATCGTCGTCCAGGGAGGTTGACGATGGGAAGACGGATCCGTCTGTATTTTCACTTCGTCGGCCAGCATTTTAAGATGATGCTGCAATATCGCGCCGACTTCATCATCGGCATTCTCTCCTTTGTTTTCATCCAGGCCGCTGGTATTCTCTTCCTGGACATCCTCGTCCGGGAAACGGGACTCTATACTTGGACCTATTATGAACTGCTCGTCATTTACGCGATGTTCCAGATTCCCCGGGGCCTCGATCATCTCCTGACCGACAATCTCTGGATGGTTGGATACTATGTCCGCCGCGGCCAGTTTGACAAGTATCTGGTCCGACCGATGTCGGTCCTCTGGCACGTCATCATCGAACGGTTCCAGCTCGAAGCCGTCGGTGAACTCCTCGTCGGTGGCGCCGTTCTCGCGTACGCTTTACCGAATCTGAATGTGACACTGGATTTCGTCGCCATCATCTATCTCACGGCGTTTGTGATCCTTGGCGCGCTTATGTACACGTCTATCAAACTTGCGACCGCTTCCGTCGCCTTCTGGACAAAGGATTCAATGGCGATTCAGCAGGCGGCTTATGAAGTCTCGCTCTTCACGAAGAATCCGCTGGAAATTTATCCGCGGCCGCTACGCTTTCTGCTCGTCTACGTGCTGCCGTTCGGATTCACGTCCTTCTTTCCCTCGGTCTACCTGCTCAGCAAGTTTTCTGATTCGTCGGTTTTTCAAAATGGTCTGGACTGGATTATCATTCCGACCCCGGCGGGCATGCTCCTGCAGGCTTTCGTGACGACGGCCATTATGATGACAGGCGCTCTTCTGCTCTGGAGAAAGGGCCTGTCGCGTTATGAAAGCGCGGGAAGTTGAAGTCCGCATTTTATCTGCTGCAACACGAATGCAAGCATCATAAACAAAACGCCTTTCCGCATGATCGGAAAGGCGTTATTTCATTTTGAATAGGTTCTGTTCGTCTTGGCCAGAATGATCTCTTTTGATTTCATCAGTCGGACGATGTTCGAACGTTCGTAATCATCCAGTTTCATGTGGATGTAGTGGATCGTCTCCACATAATCGGGAATCATGATGAATTCGATGGCGTTGACGCGTCGGCGGGTCTTCTCGATTTCGTCGGCGAGCATGTCGCAGGCCTTTTCCAGACCGGCAAGTTCGACGAGCTTCGGCGCCACCGCCGCCAGATCGAGGACGGTCTTGTCCAGTAACGCCGGCGTGAAGGCGAAGCCATAGGTCAGATCCACAGGTCCCTGATTGACATGGTGGACGATCGGAATCTTGATGTTCATGACGTTCTTCTGGCCGATTTCGACGAGCGCCGCCTGTGCCGGAACCATGAGTGCTTCGAGAATGCCCTGGCGGCTCATCTTGACTTTCGCCTGGGCGAATTCGCCGATCAGCTGTTCGAGCGCCGTTTCGATTTCGATCCGGAGGGCACGGTTCTGACGGATGATCTCCATGAACCGCCGGATCATCTCGTCCTGTTTGTCTTTGAGCAGTTTGTGGCCCCGCCTTGCGGTGGCCAGCAGCCGTTTGAGCCGGGTGAGCTCCATCCGGGTCGGATTCACGTTCATCATCGCCGTCACCTCGCTTTCGGCCAGTATTTTTCGATCATTTCGAGGCTGATGCGCTTCAGTTCGTTTTTCGGCAGAATCGTGAGCAGCTGCCATCCGAGATCGAGGGTTTCCTCGATTGAACGATCGGTCGTGAATCCCTGGGCGACGTAGCGTTCCTCAAAAGCGGTCGCAAAGCGCGAATAGAGCTTGTCGATGTCGGAAAGCGCCGCTTCGCCGAGAATCGTCGACAGTTCCTTCGCTTCCTTGCCACGGGCATAGGCGGCGAACAGCTGGTTCATCGTCGAAGAATGATCTTCGCGGGTTAGTTTGGCACCGATCCCCTTGTCTTTCAAACGCGAAAGCGACGGCAAAACGTCGATCGGCGGGGTGATACCGCGAAAATTGAGTTCGCGTGAGAGGATGATCTGGCCTTCGGTGATATAGCCTGTGAGGTCGGGAATCGGATGCGTCTTGTCGTCTTCGGGCATCGTCAGGATCGGAATCTGGGTAATCGATCCCTTCTTGCCCTTGATGCGGCCGGCGCGTTCATAAAGCGAAGCGAGGTCGGTGTACATGTAGCCGGGATAGCCGCGCCGGCCCGGTACTTCCTTGCGGGCGGCCGAGACTTCGCGCAGCGCTTCGGCGTAGTTCGTGATGTCGGTGAGGATGACGAGGACGTGCATTCCGAGTTCATACGCAAGATATTCGGCACAGGTGATCGCCATCCGTGGCGTCGCGATCCGTTCGATCGCCGGATCGTTGGCAAGATTCATGAACAGAACCGATCGTTCGATCGCGCCGGACTTCTGGAAATCCTTGACGAAGAAATCGGCTTCTTCGAACGTGATGCCGATGGCGCCGAAGACGACGGCGAACTTGTCGTCAGTCTTCCGGACCTTGGCTTGGCGGGCGATCTGCGCCGCCAGTTTCGCGTGCGGCAGGCCGGAGCCGGAGAAAATCGGCAGTTTCTGGCCGCGCACGAGGGTGTTGAGCCCATCGATGGCGGAGACGCCGGTCTGAATGAATTCCATCGGATAGTCACGGGCGACCGGATTGAGCGGCGTCCCGTTGATGTCCATGATTTTCTTCGGAATGATATCCCCGGATCCGTCTTTCGGCCGGCCCATGCCGTCGAAGACGCGCCCGAGGATTTCCGGTGCGAGCTTGATTTCGATCCCATGGCCGAGGAACGATGCTTTGGCATCGCTGATCCGCAGACCCTGGGAGGAGTCAAACAGCTGGACGAGTGCCCGGTCGCCATCGATTTCGAGGACCTTGCCGATGCGTTCGTCGCCGGAAGCCTGGCGGATGCGGACGAGTTCGTCGTACTTGACGCCCTCGACCTTGTCGACGAGCATCAGCGGGCCGACGACTTCGCGGATGGTCTTATACTCCTTAGGCATCGTAGTCGTCTCCCTTCAGCAACTCGGCATATTCATTGGCCAGCGCCGTCATGATCGCGGCGGATTCCTTGCCGAAATGCTCTTCGGTCAGGTATTTCATCCGACCGATCCGGTTCAGGACTTCCATCGACGTCAGTTTCCCAAACGCAACGTTTTCTTTGATGCCTTCGAGGGCATCGTGGTACCACGTGATGATTGCCTTCAAAATGCCGTACTGCTTGGCAAGCGACGTGTAGGTGTCGACTTCGTGGAAAGCGATCTGATGGAGGAAATCCTCGCGGATCGAACGGGCGGCTTCCAGTGTCAGCCGGTCGGCGAATTCGAGGGAATCGACGCCGACGAGCCGGACGATTTCCGACAATTTCGCTTCTTCCTGAAGGATGCGCCGGACTTCCTTGACCTGGATGGACCAGCCTTTCTGGACCTTCGTATCAAAATAATCGTCAAGGATGTCGGAATAGAGCGAATAACTCTTCAGCCAGTCGATCGCCGGGAAGTGCCGGCGATAGGCGAGCTGGGCGGAAAGGCCCCAGAACACCTTGACGATGCGAAGCGTTCCCTGCGAAACCGGTTCGGACGTGTCGCCGCCGGGCGGTGAAACGGCGCCGATCGCGGTGATGGCACCGGTGCGTCCCTGGGTTCCCAGACATTCGACAAGGCCGGCGCGTTCATAGAATTCGGCGATGCGCGACGACAGATAGGCGGGATAGCCTTCCTCGCCGGGCATTTCTTCCAGACGGCCGGACATTTCGCGGAGCGCTTCCGCCCAGCGTGAGGTCGAGTCGGCCATGATCGCGACGCGGTAACCCATGTCGCGGAAATATTCGGCGATTGTGATGCCGGTATAGATCGACGCTTCCCGGGCGGCGACCGGCATGTTCGAAGTGTTGGCGATGAGGACGGTCCGCTTCATCAGCGTTTCGCCTGTCTTCGGATCATGAAGTTCGGGGAATTCCTGCAAGACGTCGGTCATCTCGTTGCCGCGTTCACCGCAGCCGACATAGACGATGATATCGGCATCTGCCCATTTGGCGAGCTGGTGCTGGACGACCGTTTTTCCCGAGCCGAACGGTCCGGGGATGGCGGCGATGCCGCCGATCGCGATCGGAAACAAGGTGTCGATGACGCGCTGGCCGGTGACCATCGGCGCCGTCGGTGCCAGTTTCTTCAAATAGGGACGGGCGCGGCGGACCGGCCATTTCTGGAGCATGATCACGGGCTTTTCGCTGCCGGAGGCATCGATCAGGACGGCGATCGTATCAAGGATGGTCGCAGCGCCTTTATGGATCGTTTTCACGGTGCCGGAAAGACCGGGTGGTACCATGATCTTATGCAGGACGGCCGTCGTTTCCTTGACCGTGCCCAAAACATCTCCTGATGCCAAAACATCACCGGGTTTGGCGGCGGGTATGAAATCCCACTGCTTTTCCCGATCCAGTTTCGGAACATCGATGCCCAGCGGAATGCGGTCGCCGTGAAGAACATAAATGTCGTCAAGCGGCCGCTGGATGCCGTCGAAGATGCCTTCGATGAGACCGGGGGCGAGTTCGACGGAAAGCGGTTCGCCAGTCGGATAGACCGGTTCGCCGGGGCCGATGCCCGCGGTTTCTTCATAGACCTGGATCGAGGCGCGGTCACCGCGAAGTTCGATGACTTCGCCGATCAGACGCTTTTCGCTGACGCGGACGACGTCGTACATCTGGACGTCGGCAAGATGATCGGCGACGATCAGTGGTCCGGAGACCTTGACGATGACGCCCTGGTTGATCTGATTATTTTTGTTTTCCATCGTGGGCTCCTTTTAGAAGATGTTGATGCCAATCGCCTTTTCGACGTTTTCGCTGATTTTCTTCAGACCGACTCCCTGAGCCGGATCGGTCATCGGCACCGGCATGATGATCGGGAAGGGAGTCGTCTTGTATTTCTTGGTTGTTTCTGCCATGGCGACGTAGAGGATCTCGTCGAGGAGGATGATCTTGCATTTCTGGTTGGACAGTTGAAAGATCACCTTGTCGGCTTCGGCGGGGGTCTTCAGGATAAATGTTTGAAAGCCGGCGGCGTTGTAGAGAAGGACGGCATCGGTGGTGCCGATGGCGGCTACTTCAAGCGTCTTATCCATGACCACACCTCCCGTCAGACGGCGGGACGGTCCGAGGCCGCCCGCGCATAAAGGCTGCGGACGGTGTCCGCCTCCCTGGTTTTTTCCAAATGATAATAAACGATCGGACCAATCGAGAACGCATCGTTTTTATAAGCGTCCATCAAATCAAGCAACAGATCCGCAAGCGCCGTTTCCATGACCGCAAGCGAACGCTTCTCCGTCTGGTCATGGACGATCCGGGACACTTTGTCGCTGTATTCGCTGCCCAGCAGTCGCGCCGCTTCCGCCGTCGTGGCTGTAAAGACGCCGTCCAGAACCGCAAGCGGATATTTCCCGCCGGGGATGTAGATGGCATGAAACATGTCAGGTTTCCACCCGAGCTTTCGCATCCGGAATATGGCGATCAGGTTGGCGAAATCGGCTTTCGCCTGAAAATACGTTTTCATCGTTTCGTTGGCAAAGCGTCCGAGGCTCTTGAAAGCAAAGGCGAAAAGTTCCTGATCGATGAGGGCCGACAGCCGTCCGGCATCGACGTCTTCGGTCTTTGCGTCGATCCGTTTCAGCAAAGCGGCGGTGCGGAGATCCAATTCGGAAAAATCATCGTCACGGATCGCTTTTTCCAGCCCTGGAAAACGGATCGAACCGTCGACCTGGGCGTCCGTAAAAGTCGGTGCGTGAAACTTCTTCCGCTTGAACAGAAGCTTGAGATTGAGGGCGTCCTCCATCAGAAAAAAGAGGTCGGTCAGTTTCCGGTCAGGGGTGATTTCATCGAGCATAGCGTGAAAATCCGCCATTTCGCGGTCGACGGCGGCTTCGAGACTGTCGTTTGCGGTCATCCGGCCATAACCGATATCCGCGAGTGCCTTGGCGAATCCGCTTTTGTCCGCTTTTGCCAGCTTGCTCCATTTGGAGCGGTCGAGCAATCGGCTTTCGATCGCCTTGATGACGCCGTTTGCGTAAGGATAATCCATTTCATGCACCTGATCCGAAAAGAATTTCGGCGAGTTGGGCTTCCAGTCCGTCGCGTGCGTCTGCAAGGATGGTCGCAAACGAATGATCGACGTCGAAATCGCGGCTGATGACATAGAAGCCGCCGCCGGAATCATCGGTATCGGCGCCGAGTTGAAGCCGGAATCCCGGTTTCTTCAGGGCTTTGCCGAGGAGATCGAGATTTTCATCGCCGGTCGAGGAGAACAACTTGAGAAAGCGTTGGCGATCGTTCTTGGCCGGCCGAATGACTTCGGTTCCCGTCAGATCATCGGCGCGAAGGAGCCGGACCACGAATTTGACATAGGCTTCGTCCTCCAAATGATGGAGTGATTCCGAAGCCATGGCGAAAATGCCGTCGATGACGGCTTTATGGCTGGCGAGCGTTGTCCGCTTGGCGATCTGGCTGGCGGCGGTTTCAGCCGTTTTCAGCTGATCGGCAGCCTGTTGTTTCGCAAGAGCAATCCGCGCGGCGGTTTCCGTATCGGCGGTGGCAAGAACGTCCGTTTTCAGACGGACGGCTTTGTTTTCGGCCGTCCGGATGATTTCCGCGGCGTCCTTAGCGCCTTTCGCTTCGATTTTTTCGTAAATGGTCATCGTTGCCAAGAGCATTACATCCTTTGTTTCGAGATTTTGGTTTGCATCAGACCTGAATGCCGTTCACCATCAGGATGCTGGCGAGCAGCGCGAGGATGGCGTACGTTTCGACGAGAACGGTCATCATGATGCCGCGCCCGGACGAGCTGGGTTGTTTGGCGGTCATGTGGATGGCGTTCACGGACATCTTCGCCTGGAAGATGGCGGACACCAGGCCGACAATGGCGATCGGCAGACAGGCGCCGAAGAACGCCCAGCCCTGATCCGTCGAAATCAAAGCCGGATTGTTGGTGGTGAGTCCGAGCCTGCCGAGGACGATGATGGCCGTCAGAAAACCATACATCCCCTGAGTTCCCGGCAACGCCTGCAAGACGATCATCTTGCCGAACAGTTCGGGCTTTTCGCTGAGGACGCCGGCGGCGGCTTTACCACCCATTTGGACGCCGATGGCCGATCCGAGTCCGGCCAGGGTCGCGGCGAGGGCCGCGCCGAAAATTGCAATGTACATTCCTTCGTTGAACATGGTGTCTCCTCCGTATTTTTCTTTTTTTATTTCAGGTCGCTGACCTGTTCGATGTAGTTCAGTTGATAGCCGAGCGGCCGGAATTCGTAACCGGTCCCCTCGTAGAACTTGGTGTAAAACTCGATGAACTGGAGCCGGCTCGTGTGGACGTACGCCGACAGTAGCCCCATCGCCATGTTGAATACATGCCCGATGAGATAGACGAAGATCGACAGGAAGATACCAAGGAGCGATCCCTGAATCATGCCGGCCAGCAGATTCATGACGAAGCCGATGACAATGGTGGAAAGGCTGAGGGCGAGGATGCGGGTGTAGGACATGATGTCGCCTAAAAATCCGGTTGCGCCATACAGGGCATACAGACCCGAACCTAGGCGCGCGAAGATGTTCTTGCTCGTTCGGCCGGCGAACAATACGATGATGGCCGCACCCGACAGGGCGAGCCATTTGCCGACGACGGCATATCCCGGCAGAAACAGCATGCCCAGACCAAGGATGAGGAAAATCCAGCTGAAAGAATCGGTGAAAACGGCGAGATAGTCCTTCTTCTTGATGTTGTTGGCTGCCCGCATGAGCAGTCCAGTAAATATGTGCAGGACGCCAAAGACGATCGTCAGCAAGAGGAAGTTGATCGTATCGACCATCGGATCAAGGACGATCGGATGCCAGGAAAAGCCGAAATAACTGCCGAACAATACGCCCCAAAGCATCGTCGTGACGCCGGAAAACATCAGTACTTTGAGCAGTTTCCGCGTTTCGCCCTTAGGGCGCATCTTCTTGATCATGAAATAGAATAGAACGATCATGACGGCGCCATAGCCGACGTCGGCCATCATCATGCCGAAGATGAGGGCATACCACAACGACATCACGGGATTGGGATCGATCTCATTGGGAGACGGTTTGGCGAACATGTCGGTGATGGTTTCGAAAGCGGATACGAAACGGTTGTTCTTGAGCGCCGTGGGCGGTTGCTCGTCCTTGGCCGGATCGACCAGTTCAAGATCCGAGATGTCGGTCGCGGCGGCGAGGGCCTTTTCCAGTCTTTCTGTCTGGTCGCTGCGGACCCAGCCTTCGATGAAGATCGCCGTGGCCGTCGGCCGGACC
>Ga0268280_1002650_pt1 | contig 10084 bp, 4 predicted proteins | sample saktaG_9_FD_190139 | JGI IMG/M metagenome (GOLD analysis project Ga0268280, IMG submission 190139) | Saline water microbial communities from Sakinaw Lake, British Columbia, Canada - sak_2011_5_24_40m | ecosystem: Environmental > Aquatic > Non-marine Saline and Alkaline > Saline ...
AAGGGCATTGATCGTGTTAATGCCGATTACATGGGTATGCTGGCCACGATCATAAATGGACTGGCTCTGCAGGATGCGCTTGAAAAAGAGGGCGTATTTACCCGCGTACAGACGGCGATAGCTATGCAGCAGATAGGCGAGCCGTATATACGGCGCAGGGCCATGCGCCATATAGAAAAAGGCCGGGTAGTCATATTCGTGGGAGGCACCGGTAACCCGTATTTTACTACGGATACTACGGCGGCCTTGAGGGCCAGCGAGATCGGAGCCGAGGTCATATTAAAAGCCACGAAAGTCGACGGTATATATTCTTCCGATCCGACTAAGAATAAAAACGCCCATAAATTCAAAAGTTTAAGGTATATAGATGTTCTTAAAAAAGGCTTAAAGGTGATGGATGCCACGGCCACGAGCCTGTGCATGGACAATAACCTTCCTATAATAGTGTTTGATCTTTTAAGGGAGGGGAATATAAAACGGGTAATAACCGGTGAGAAGATCGGTACCGTAGTAAAGGGGTAAATATGACAGCAAGAGAAATTATAGCCGACTCAAACGCAAAGATGAATAAGACGGTAGAGGCGACTCTGAGGGAATTTTCCACCGTGAGGACCGGCAGAGCGTCTACCTCGATCGTAGATAGTATAAAGGTCGAATATTACGGTACGGTGACGCCTCTTAAGCAGATGGCGGCGATATCCACTCCGGACGCAAGGCTCATAATGATACAGCCCTGGGATAAGGCCGCGCTGGCCGAAATAGAAAAAGCGATACTCAAATCCGACATAGGGATAGCCCCTACTAACGACGGTAAGGTTATAAGGCTTTCGGTGCCGCCTCTTACGCAGGAGCGAAGAGCCGAGCTCGATAAGGTGTTAAAGAAGGTGGCTGAAGAAGGAAGAATATCGCTAAGGACATCGCGGCATGCCGCTATTGAGCATATACGAAAACTTGAACACGATAAAGCGATAGCAGAGGATGAGAAGTTCAAGTTGCAGGATGAAGTCCAAAAGCTCACCGATAAACATATCAAAGATATCGATACCGTTTTAGCTTCGAAAGAAAAAGAGATCACTGGGTAAGTAAGTCTCTTCGGAAGCGCTCTTTTAATTTTGTGTTTTCGGAGAAAACATCAAAATTATTTAATCGCTTCCGAAGGGCAATTTTTTAGAAAAAATTGCACGGGCCGCTAGCTCATCTGGTAGAGCACCACACTTTTAATGTGGTTGTGGTTGGTTCGAGTCCAACGCGGCTCACCAAATTTAAAAACCCTCAACAGTTAAATGACTGTTTGGGGTTTTTTAATTTGGTGAGCAATCGGGACTCGAACCATAAAAAGGGGTTTTAGGGGAAAAGATAGTTTTCCTCTGTGAAATAAAATGATTGCAAAGGAAAGGATGTTATAAGGGAAACAATTGGGCCTTCTTAGGTGTTTGCATCGACGAGGTTGATAATTAAATTTTATACAGAATTCACATTCTCTTAAGAATATTGTCACATCAAACAGCTATACTCTTATTGAGTAAAAAATAGGAGTAACAGAATGATGAAAAATATCGTTCCAATATCCATCGCAGTTGGTACATCCTTAATACTGATTTTTGCGGTTCTCGTTATCTTAAGCCCCGCGGATATCGGTATGAATTTATAACTGATCTTGTGAATAGTCTACGTTAAAAAGGGAGGGGTATATGGCGAAGAGGACGCAGGAAGTAGCCGCATGCAATACGAATTCCACGCAGTGCCGGGAGCGGCGGCAGAATATGACCGAACAGATAAGGTCCAAGGCGCGTGAATTATGGGAAGAGAGGGGTCGAATTCAGGGAAAAGATTTAGATATTTGGCTTGAGGCGGAACGGATTATCAGAGCCGGCAAATAATATAAGCCGTAGTTACAGCGATGTATAGAATGTAGTAACAAAAAACTTAACAGAAAGGAGGTGCGCTATGCCAAAGTACGAGACCGTAATTCACATTATTAATGAAGGGTCTGACAGATATGATGCCGGGGAAAAAGCCGGTGATATCATCGATGGCTCCAAGCTTACCGGTGATATAGTTCTGTCGTGTGACCCTACGTGTATTTACAGGGGCGATATGAGACCTGATGTCAACTCATTCGCGGAGCAGTATATTGTCAATGCCTGAAATGTTAAGAGGCATTTTTAAGACCTTCATGAACCTGATTTTCAAGAAGGTCTTTTTTTTGGCCAAAATATTAAGAAAATAAAAAGTTACAAAGACTTCACAATACCTTCACATATATGTGACCATATTATTATAGAGTATATATATGAATATATTGAAGAGATGGCCTATGAAGCTCATAGCAGCGTTTCTCGTAGTGACGATGCTGAGCGAGGATATAGCGCGAGCCGGAGATTTTTCAAGGCCGGCGCCTGCAAATAACCTCCAGGTCCAAAACTATGTAAGGCCACCAGCCAATCCCGCACTCGGTCTCCAGAACAGAATCGAATGGTCTCTCACCTCTATTATTTTATCTAAAGTTCGTAACATAGGTGGTTTCGAGGGGCGTATCATCGATCACGATTTTGATCACGAGTTTACTCCAAACACAAGTATCGTATTTAATTTCAGAAAAAACTCTAAAAACCCGGAAAGCGGTAAACGTCGAGAGGGGCAAAACTGGGTTATACCATTCGCGATCGCCGATACAAAAGAAGTTATGAAGACGAGGGTCTACTGGGCCTACGAGGCGGTGGTAAATGATGAGAACCATATAGTCTGCATCCGCAGGAGAGGCGAAAAACGCGCAGTGCTGGTAGATACGCAGCCCAAGGCAGCGACTGAGCCTGTTCCTGTCCCAACGGCCGCCGCGGACGTGGATAAAGATGAGACGGTGAGTCCTGGTGCCGCCGCGCCTGTAGAAACGGCCGTTTCCGCCTCAGAGGAGCAGACCGTAACGGATAAGGACAATGAATCCGTTATCAAAAGGTTTTTTACAAAGCTACGGCTCTATTTCAATATCGGCAATATCAGGTCCGCTTTGAAACACTGGAGATTGGAGAGCGATATAAAGTTCCTGGGCCAGACGTTTAGAGAAGTCGCCGGTTCTTATAAAACTGACTTCGCAGAAAGTCTTAAAGACGTTAAGCGCCTCAAGCTGTTGATAGACTTAAAGAAGCTTGGGATGGACGAAAGATCGCTCGGCCTCATGTATGCGAGGTTGTACCATAGGAGGCTTTTGGTAAGCACATCTCCCGAAGTCTTGTTAGAAAGGGCCAGGAACCTGAAAGCCCGCAACATGCCGATAATCCCGAAACTCCTCATTTACGACAAGGACGTCATGACCATGAACGTCCATATATACAGACGCTACGGACCTGTAAGCAAAATAACCAAGGTATATCCAAACGAGGACGAGGCTCTAAGGGCCGCGATAGAACGGAATTTTGGGGTAATAATGGCCGCAAAGGGACTTAAAAAGCAGGTTGATAAGGTTGTCTCTAAGGAGAGTGTCTCTCTATTTCTCTTTAGGCTGTCCGAGGGCTACGCTAAGGCCGAGGATATGTTTGGAACGGCTCTGGAGAAGATGCTTAATACCGACCGCGACACGGTGAAAGCCTTGATAGCGAAGGAAAGAAATGAGTTTGATAGGGGTCGGTTGCCGCTTGTTGCAGCCAGATTATATGCCCAATCAAATAGCGAAGAAGAAAGATCGGGGTATTTAAGATATCTAACGGCGGTTTCCAGGGACATAAGACGGGTTTTGCATGTATCAGAGTTCAGGAAGAATTTTCACTATAATGAAATAGCACGCGCTATTTTAGCTGACCCGGATGGATATGTAATGAAGATGCTTAAGATAGAGCCGGGCCGAGATGGCCTTATAAGCCGCCAGGATAAGAAAGCCGTCGCGGACTGTATCTACGCTTTAAGATTGGCGTTTCCTTTGATCAATATATATACGCGGGCAAGATTTGAGCCCGCGGAGACATTCAGGGCAAGGGCCCTTGAGCGGATAAGCGATATATTGAACGATATGGCGAGCCACATTAGAATACCCGGAATGTACGGCATGCCGGCGTATGCGAAAGTCGCGGTAAGCGTGTTATTTTTACTGCTCGTATTACCGGCAATAGCCGCGGCGGTTACTGTCGGCGGACAGGCAGGCGCGGAACATTTTGACGCCTCCGGTCATTCCATGCAGTCAGAAATACCTTCCTTCGTATCCGAGGATATAGCGGCTTCCGTCGCCGATCTTGCCTTGGACATGCCGCAAGGCCAGGCTTTCGAGATGAAAGAGCATGTAGAGAGCCTCGATATGGCCTATTTCGGTAATGACGGAAAGAGAGCCCAATATCGGGGCGCGGAAGAGATGTTCGAGAGCGGCGATCAGTTGGGCGCATTCATGAGATCCCTCCCGGTAATAAACAACGAGATCGATGGCGCGCTATTCAATCATTTATTCAGAAACAAATGCATAAGACTCGCAAATAGATGTCTTGATAATCTCCGGACAAGGGTTGGAGAAGAGTCTTACGCGGGACTCGAACGGGCTCTTAACCATGCTATAGCCAAGGACGCGGGCAGTTTGGCAAGAGAGATGGTTGCTCTGCAAGGTATAAAAGTCGGTCCCGATACAGCCGCTATAATAAAAGCAGAGTTTGCGGCAACTAGAGCCGACATCAAGGCAGGTGTGCCCGCGCAGGTTGAAATCCAGCCCGACGTTAAGCCGGGTTCGCATATGACCTGGGATCCGGAAACCGATTCGATGATAGTTACGGCCAGTCCGGCCCCTACAGATTCTGATATCCGGGAGGTTATGAACGAAGAGTTCTCCGCGTCGGGTCCCGATACGCCCGCCAGTATGCCGGCCGCGGCAGAATATGTACCCGTTTATTCCGGATCCGAAGGTTTCATGAAGTCAGCGGCATTGGTCGAAAAGGCCGCCGCTACACCGAGCCGCATATTTAGCAGAAACAGGACAAGAAACTGTAATGCAGCCGCAGATTCCATAAAGCAACTGGAAAGATCGGGCACAGCTTCTACGGATGAGGTACGGGCTTTGAATATGGCTATGAATACGCTCAGGAGGGGGTTGGGCAATGTAGAAGGTGTTCGTGCGATACTTGGCACTATCAATACTGCACAGGAAAAAGCGCCGTTAGTTGCGACGCCCGATGCAGATCCTACAGCCGACACAAACGTGCATACGGTAACTCTATCAGATGTATTTGATGGCGCGCTTAAAAACGCGCGCCGGATAACCCGGGCTGCATACCAGCTGGAGCGGGCAGGGTTGAGGGTGGACCGCGCGGAGGCCGGCAGGGTGTTCTGGGACATTAAGCTCATATACGAATCTAATGACGATGTTTCGGGAAGCGCGGCCATTGATACTCAGGCCCAGGGAGCCCGAGATGATGCCGCGCAGGTAAGCATAGATCGTCAGAATCTTGCTGACGCCGAAGCGGCCCTGGCAAACGACGAAGCGCAGTTAGCCCAGGAACAAGCCAGCCTGGAACGTAATACCGCGCAACTTGCCGAATCACAAGCCAACTTGGAGAGAAACCAGGGACAGCTTGAAAGAGAACAAAATGATCTTGTTAATGACCGTATTCCGGCCCTGGAAAACGATCAACAACAATTAGCAGAAGCGATTGCAGAAGGGAACGAGGGCAGGATACAACAGGAACAGGCGGAGATAGAAGAAGATTTGCTACAAATCGAAAATACCCGTGACAGGATAACCCAGGAAAACACTTCTATAGCGAACAATCAAGCCAACATATCCCAGGAAACCGATTCCATAGAGAACAATAATGCCGACATAGCCCGGGAGAACACGCAAATAGCCTATGATAGAAACGAGGTCCGCCTTCGCCAGGCGAGGCTCGCCGCCGACGAAGAAAAACTGAGGCTAAGGCTCAAAAAGATGGAGGAGCTTCGCAAGCCGGAACTGCGGTTAAGGTCGGATGTGGGCGTAGAGTTGCTAAACCCCGATAGATCGCGCGATGTGGGCGCCGAAAAGGCCGGCGAGGCGCAGAGTAAGATAGCTCTTGAACAGGAGAAACTTGAGGCGTGCGGCAGCGTAGATCGGTTATCTGCCGATATTGTGGGGTTGGAAAGAAATGTGCAAACGCTTTCAAAATACGTCCTGCAGCTGGAATCGCTTTATGAAAAAGCGATGGCGATCAATGACTCATCATATGACATAACTGTCATAGACCTGAAACTTGCCGCTGCAAAGAGGGATCTTGTGGAGGAAGGCAGGCGCTTGGCAGACATGAAGTCGGAGCTTCGACATCTCCAGAGATGGCCCGAAGGCATGCGATTTAATATGGATGGAAATGCTTACCAGCCGAAAGATATCGACAGAATACTTAGGGGAAAAGGCATAGCGCTCGACCGTTATTATTCCCTTCTTCTTGCTAATAAGGCCGAGGAGGTCGAATATTTTCATGCGCAGGTACCATCGGCTCTGCTCAGGGGCATCGGCGTAAAAGTGGAGGCAGTCTGGAGAGAGGATATCTTAAGAAGGTTCATGATATGCACCCTGGACGAGGAGATAGCTTCCCAGGAACTGGCCGCCGATCAGGCGGCTCTTGAGCTTGATATTCAGCAACGCGAAATAGCCATGCAGAATGGTGACACAGCAAGGGTCGCTCTTAAAGACACGGAAATAGCCGCCGGCAGGGAGGCCATCAGACGGGATCAGGAGAAGATAAAAAATAGCAGGGACTATCTGAGGGATCCCACCTTCATAGGCTTAAGGGGAAACATGACGTTTGGTGATCCGAAGAGGTCCAAGGCATCGCGGCAGGCGCTCCTGGCTTACTTGAAGTCAGTCGATGAATATATAGCGCTCGAGAAGACGGCAGAGACGGCACGGGATAACGCAAGGCGAGCGTCTCAAGCGGCGGAAGCTTCTTATGAAGAGGCCATATCCATCACCCGTGAGGCGGATGCGAGCGTGCGGGATCTTGAGACTGGGTATGATGCGGGCCTCGGCACATTAGCAGGTATTGCGGCCGGCATGGAAGAGGCTAAGAACGCCCGGATCGATGAGGAGCGCGCCGCGAAGTCCCGCAGGGAAGCCGGAATAGAGCTGATCAGGGCAAGATATAGCACACAAATGGACCTGGAGACTTTCCGGCCGGACGATCTCGCTAAGATGCTCGATGTGATGAAGGATTATAGGAAGTATTTCAGGCGCGGCAATACCGAAAAGGCGGACAAAGCATGGCTGAAAGTGGCGGAATATATGCCCGATCTGATGAGGCCGGAAAGCTTGAGACAGGTAGAATCTTATATAGAAAAGATTAAGGCCGCGATAAATAACACGGTGGAGTTATCGGCTCAAGAAAAAGCGGTGTCGGATAAATTTACGTCTTATATTACGGAGCGTATTTCCGCGGAAGACCGCCGGGCTTTGGCCGGACTCGTAATGCAGTTCGAGAAAGGCCGGCGGACTATAGGCAATATTTTGAGAGGTACCGTAAAGAGCAGGGCCAGTATGTCCGTCATAATGGATAAGATTAAAGCGATCCTGCCGCTGTTAAACTCGCCGGAAGATGTTGATCTCGCCGCTCTCTCCCTCGGCGCGGCGCCGTATAACGTGCGTACCCCGTCGTTCGAGGAGCTTGTGCAGACCGCTATTGACAGAAAGGCCCTGGCACCGGCGGCAAAGGATGTAGAGATGGCGCGTAACGCGTCAAGAGATGATGTCAATCTATTTCTGCCGGTCCTTAGCGTAAACGGGACATTTGGCGTAAGCACGGACATCCTGGATATGCAGTCAGCCGACTTTTCCGGGTCAAGTCTGAGGAACAGTTCCGGCGTGAGCGTTTCGGCCGCAATACCGGTAACCGACCCGGGGAAGAGAGAGCGCCTAGGGTCGGGCGGAGAATTTGTTACTGCGGCTCTCATAAGAGAGGTGATGGCCGAACGAGACTTAAGGACACAAGCGGCCCGGCAACTCGTCGCGATACATTCCAATATCGTGGAGCACGTTTCGCTGGGCGACCGTGCGGCGAACATAGAGGAGCGTATAAGGATCCTGAAGAGCCGGCCCGACTCGTCCGGGCCGCAGATAGATTCGCTTGATAGGGCAAGGCGCGTAATTATCATGCGGCAGAGTGACGCGGTGCTTGAGATAGAGAAGGCGAAGAACGGCCTAAAAGACGTATTGAAACTCGGCCCTGCCGATGTTATGGCAATAGAAAATATAACGGATATGGATATAGACAGCGCGCTTGAGCGTCTGCGCGAGAGCTTGAAGGGTAATTTTGTGCTCGAGAGCGCGGCAGGAGCAATACCTGCCGGATCTATGATCACCGTGGGCGCAGATAACAGGATCACTTGTAATGGCAGGGGAACTTCGCTTTCGGTTTTCGGGACCAGGAATATAAAGAATGTGGCGGTCCGTGACAATGAAGGAAAACAGGTCGGACAGTTTGTCATCGATGCCGTTACGGGCACTGTTCTGCGCAGCGATATCAGATCTATCTCGACAGGCTCGCTGGTCCTCATGCACGACGATGCTACCATATCTGTCACCCGTTCGGGCGGTAAAAGCGAAAAGATAGAAGGCGCGCACGCAGGCGATATATTCGATCACAGGGTTCTTTCTCTGGTAGACGCATCGGGCCGGCCGGCCGGGATGGTTCGCATAGATCCCGGGACAGGCGACGACGCCCTGATATTCGGGGAGCACAGGGCCCGAAGAAGGGCTTATGCGCTATCCTCGGCGGCCATCAAAAAGGATGGAGACGCTGTCTCGTTTGTATTCACGGTATATCCTTTATCCGCCGGGGGCATACGGGCTTCGGCGAGTCCCATTCTTCCTGACTCCTGGATAGATAAGGTGCCCGTAGTCAGGACGATCTTCGGCGCCCGTTCAAGACAGGCCGCGAGGGCGGTTTCCAGCAGCATCGCTACGGAAGAGTCCCGAAGGCAGGATATCTTGCTGCAGAGTGCGGAGAATATCGCCGCGAAACAGAGGGAAGCTGCAATCAGGATGTACCGTTTGGCAAGACAGAAGTCCGATACAGCAAGGCACGGGTTTGAAAGCTGTGGCGCCTGGGTTAAAAAACTTGAGGCAGATTCCACGAAACTGCCAGACCCGGGAGTTTTATTACGCGCCAGGTCAGATATGTCCGCGTTAGCCAGGCTGGCGGAACAGACGGATAATGAGCTGGCAGAACTCGAGATACTGCTTGCATCCCTGGATATCGGCGAGCAGGAACTGGATAAAGATGCGGTTCCGTCAGGGTCCATAGATATTGATGAAGCGCTCTCCGGCATAGGTCAGCGGGTGACGGATGAGTTGTCGCGTATAGATATAGCTATCGCCGATGAGCTGAAGGGCCTCGCTTCCTTAGCGAGTATGTTCGATGGAGAGATCGCCCCGGGCATAGGCGCTTACAGGTCGAGGAACGAGGACGCGGCCGGCTGGAAAACCCTCGAAAACGTGGTCAGTTCAGTAGCCGCGGCAGGCTCCTCCGTAGCTCCGGACGGTGAAGATAGCGCGGTATTTGCCGGCACGGCGAACTTCAGGTTCCGGCCGCGACTTTACACGCGCGCGCTGGCGGATCTTAATGTGCAGGACGCCAGGATACTTGCGAATATCTCCATAGAAACGGCCAGAAAAACGTCGATCGAGCTTTATAGGGAATATGCGATGGCCGCTGTCAGGGAAGCGTCAGCCGCGTCTAAGGCAAGCGCTTTGGCCGGCCTCGTAGATATTGCCGACGGGGCCGCTCAGGCGGGACTTAAGAGCGACGGCGAGCTGGTGGCCGCCAGGACGGAGCTTGGGCGCGCCCAAGCCGCGCGCCTTGATGCCGGGAGGGCACTCGTATCAGCTTTGACGGAGCTCGCGAAACTTGTAGAGACGAAGACGGGGGTGGCGGTGGATCCCCGATCGTTTTTGCCTATTCCGGCATCGATGCAGGATATAGGATCGATCGGAGAACAATTCAGACGGGCCGATAGAAGCAGGGATAATGGTATACGGGATATAAGAAACAGACGTGAACAGGCGCGCCTTGAAGAACGCCAGGCCTGGTGGACGATATTGCCCACTCTAGGCGCGGACCTTAAGTGGTCCGGCGCGGCGAGCGGG
>Ga0268280_1002654_pt1 | contig 10063 bp, 7 predicted proteins | sample saktaG_9_FD_190139 | JGI IMG/M metagenome (GOLD analysis project Ga0268280, IMG submission 190139) | Saline water microbial communities from Sakinaw Lake, British Columbia, Canada - sak_2011_5_24_40m | ecosystem: Environmental > Aquatic > Non-marine Saline and Alkaline > Saline ...
ATCCTGGCTATCGACCGGGCGTGCCAAATATTATTATTATAGACCGGTATCGGCTGATAACTCGATCTATTCCTGTCGGGGTTCGTGAGATAATGATAGGCAAGGCATCCAAAATATTCGCGCTCGACGCAGGTATCGGCGTCAAAACATGACATGATAACGAACCGGTGATCGATCTTTCTGGAATCCAGAAAATCTTTCAGGACCCTGGCGCCCCAAGTCGCGTTAGCGCCCTTCACCTTTATCTCGCCGGCGAGGCCGTCAGGGTGGCGGGTGACTAAAAAAGAGAAGAATCTGGCTTCGTACTTCTTCATTAAAGATAGCGCGTTACCCCACGGCTTATCCCCGGCCCGTTCCTCAACGCTCAACACTACAATTATCTTATCTTTTGGATAATTCGATCCGATAAGCGCTTCCAGGGAAGCTTCGAGTATTTCCGGGCCTTCCTTATATACGGGAAACAATACCGCATGATATATATTGTCATATTTAAGGCCATCGATCTGGCCGAGAGCGGCACATCTCTTTGTCCAGTCCGTTCGCTTCTCCCTCTCAAGCCTCCGATACGCAAAAACAAGAAGGGTGCTAAAATAAAGCACCCTTATGACCCAGAAGAGATCGAAAGTTATAACAAATATAGCTACCCATACAGGTTTAATAAAAGCAAATATCAATAATCCCAGGATAGTGCCCCATGTAAGAGCTCCGGGAATTATCTCAAAGAGCCTCCTAAAAAACCTATCTCTTTTCATAACCTTCATCGACCTGGTTCCTAACGAGAATCTTCATAAGATTATTGAAAAATTTCTCTTTCAGTTCAAGTTTATAAAGATACCTCTGATCTGCCGGAGAACCCGGGGCCTTAGTATCGGTAAAATACAGGCCACCCGCGGATTCGTCGTAATATATCCCTTTGGGTCGCGAATTGAATTTATAGAGAGACGCCGTATTTCTGCTTAATCCGATCTGGCGCGCGCTCTCCACCACCCTTATATCCTTATCCGTCACGACTATTATATAGTCCGCTTCAGGATACCAGAATACGTCTATTATCGGATCGGATGCCGTGAATATATTTTCCACCTTGGCGGTTTCTCCACCTAGAGATACCGGCTTTTCTATATCCAGATATGCCACCCATACGCCTCTAGGCCCGAAAAACAGGAACCGGTCCCCTGAGGGCGAAAATTTCTTGCCGGATATATTTTCGGGCCAGTCTGAATACGGAGAAAGCTTCTTCATCGATCCTCCGTCAATATCTGACCTTAACAGGCCGTAACGCGTAAGATAATATATCTTCCTATTGTCGGATACCGTAAAATCGGCCATGTCGGCCGTCATTACCATCTTGATCTCTTTTGAAACCGGGAAGAGCACTATCCGGTCGGCCTTAACGACCATATTCGGGCGGACTTCCATGTCTCGTTCCCATGGACAGAAACCTTCGCGCGTCACCCTGATATTATAATTGCCCGGCTTTAGTTCCTCCGCTTTCATGGGCGTAAGGTCATTATACTGTTTCCCATTTATATAAACGGTAGCCCCTGCCGGATGGCTGGCGACGTAAATTATGCCGGTCTTGTACACCTTTAAGGCTTTATAGTCTATTTTATAGCCAAGCGTGTATGACAAGACTATAGGCAATAGCGTAAAAAATACTATGAGAGCCGTATAGAAAGCGATGGCTCTTAATATCTTATCGGTATTCTTCAATTTATCTCCATCTCATAATCGCGATATCCTTAGCTGGCCGCATCCGGCGTCTATATCCGCGCCCTTTGACTTACGCCTTGTTACATTCAGCCTATTTTCCCTAAGAACTCTTATGAACGCCCCCGGAGAAGATTCGGAGTAACCTTTGGCCCTTATGTCATTATAGGATATTATATTCACTTTGCACATCACTGGTTTTAAAAGTTTCACAAGAGCCTCCGCGTCGTCTTCAGAAGAGTTGATGCCTTCCAGGAGAACATACTCGAAAGTTATGACCCTTCCGGTCGTCTCCGTATAATGCCTGCAGGCCGCTATCAGGTCTTTTATTGGATATTTTTTATTGATCGGGACAAGGGCGCTTCGCACGGCGTCCTTGGCGGAATGAAGGGAGACCGAAAGCTCTATCTGCAGAGCCTCTTTTTCAAGAGCTTCAATGCCTGGCACTATGCCGCATGTCGATAACGTGATCCTTCTGGCGCCGATATTGAAGGCATCCTTGGAGTTAAAGATACGGACCGCCTTTAAGACATTATCGTAATTATCCATCGGCTCGCCTATGCCCATAAATACGAGATTTGTGATCCGCGCTCCGGGGTGTAGCGACTTTACGGCGAGCACTTCTTCGACTATCTCCGAAGATGTAAGATTTCGGATAAAACCTACGGAAGCGCTGGCGCAAAATTTACATCCGTATTTACAACCGACCTGAGATGACAGGCATATCGTATTGCGCTCGCCCTCCGGTAAAAATACGGCTTCAATAGTGTTGGCGTCTTCGAGTTTGAAAAGATATTTAGAGGTCCCGTCAAGCGTCGAGCGCCTCTGGTCTAGGACGGAAAAGCGTATTATATGAAAATGTTTCTTAAGAAAAGTCCTCAAGTCTTCGGGAAGATCCGTCATCTCTTCGAATGATCTCACGGTCTTTGAGTAGAGCCAATTGAATATCTGCTTGGCCCTGTAAGGTTCGAGGCCGGAACGCTTCAGCCTTTCCGTTAATTCGACAAGCGAAATATCTTTAATATCGGATCTTGCTATCATTCGACTTTTTTCTTAGTGAAGACTTTGTAGAAAGAGAACGCGGTAAGGCCCAGAATAAAAGACCAGGACGCTATAAGGAATAACCATCCGGAAAGCCTCATATCTTAACCGTCCTCCTCGCTCTTCCGGAAGAGCGGCGCCAGGCCACCTTAACCATAACGGCGATCGCGACGAATATAAATACCAAAAACGCTCTCGTCGCCAGTATGAACGGCCTATCGGCGGCGGAAACATTTTTCATCAATATCGTCTCTATGCCGTCCTGATAAAGCCAGAAACCGAGTATGAGCAGCAAAAAAACCGGCGTTACGAATTTAATTATGAACTTGTACGCAATAGGAAGTTTCATATCCGCGCCGTGATGTATCTCGGCCCAGGCCCGATCCATTCCGAATATCCAGGCGAACAATATTATCTCCACGGTCGCGAAGAAGACGAGGCAGAAAGTCCCTCCCCAGAAATCGAGCTCGTTCACAATACCCTTGCCGAGTAAAAATACGGCGGGCTGACAAAGGATAAAACTTACAGCGCCGAATATAAATACCGATTTGGGCCGGTTTATACCGAACTCATCCTCGAGAAACGCAACTGCCGGCTGCGCGAGCGATACGGAGGATGTTATGCCGGCCAGGAAGAGCAGTAAGAACCATATAAAACCGAAGAAGGCCCCCATGAATACCTTTTCGAATACCAGGGGCATCGTGACGAAGCCGAGATTAAAAGCCCCGCCCTTGGCGATGGCCTGTATGCTGTCCGGGCCGAAGAATATAAAAGCGGCCGGTATCACTATGCTTCCGCCGATTATTACTTCGGCCACTTCATTCATACTTACAGCCGATATCCCCGACAGGACCACGTCATCGCCCTTAGATAAATAACTGGCGTAAGTGAGTATCACGCCTATCCCCACGCTAAGCGTGAAGAATATCTGGCCCGCGGCCGCGAGCCACACCTTAGCGCTGGCGAGGACGCTAAAATCCGGATTCCACATAAAACCAAGGCCGTTTGCTATGTTCCACTCTGGTCTTGCCGGATCCGGAGCGCCAAGAGTAAAGACCCTGATCATTATCGCGACTCCGAAGATAAAAAGGAGCGGCATCGCGATCTTGCAGAGCTTCTCTATCCCTCCTTTTATTCCGTAGTATATAACCGCTATATTGGCGAAAAAAGTTATCAGGAAGAATGTATAGGAAGGTACAAATGAGGAGAAATAATTGTTCTTCTCGAGCCCCTGGAAGGCGCTTAAGAAGGATCTCATACCGGTCTCGGCCGAAGCGGCGGCGCCGGCGTATTTTCCCGTCAAAGCGAAAAAACTATAGGCAAGCGTCCACGACTCTACATAAGTATAATATATAAATATCACCAGGGGCCCGAATATACCTATGACCCCGAAATATTTTATGAAACGATTTTTCTCCCACATGGTGTGAAATATTCCGGGAGCGGTCCCGTGGCCGTATCCGCCGCCGTAACGGCCCAGCGTCCACTCAACCCACATGAGCGGTATGCCGAGAAGAAAGAGCGATATGAAATAGGGTATCAGAAACGCGCCGCCCCCGTTAGAGGCGGCCTGGACCGGGAATCTCAAAAAATTGCCGAGGCCTATCGCGCTTCCCGCGACTGCCATTATTATTCCTATTCTCGTCCCCCAAGCCTGCCTTGCCTTCGCCATTTTAGATCCTGCCCGAAAGCTTTATCATTTCCTTTATTTTTTTACAAACCTTGTGTTTCAGCATACTTTCCATGGATATCGGAAGCCTTAAGGACCAATTATTCGGGTTTACCGTTCCGGGCCTGTTTATTCTATATCCGTATGGATCGCCTTTAAATACGTCGGCCAGATAAAGGTAGTCCAATATAAGATTTATCGAGAATATAGACTTAGATTCGAGGGTTATTTCAATCGCTTTTTCCACAAGTTTTTCGGAAGATCTTTCGGGCATCGGACCTTTTTGCCCGAGCATGGCCGATAGTTTTTCCTTCTCCTTAAAAGTATTCTCGTAAAGTTCTATAAAATCGGCCAGCTCTTCGGCCTTCTTGCCGAGCACATTTATGAGGACCTCGCGCGAACTTACGATCGTAAGCCATCTCAGCCTGCCGTGCTTTGAAAGATCCGGATCGAATAACTGCCTGGTAACGGCCTCATAATCGATACCGCGATCCTCGCATTTTCTCCTGAAGAGAGCCTCATCTACGGTCCCGGCCTCGTTCTCCCACCAGGCCGCCCAGTTCGTAGTATCGTGAGTGGAAAGCATCGACACGCTCATGGCCCTGTATTTCTCAGACGGTAAAAAATCGTGGGTCACAGCCCAGTCCTTGACCCATCTCTGGACTTCGTTCCCGGGTATCGCGAATTCTTTGAGCGCTTCCGTGCAGGCATTCGGTATCATCCCGAGATCCTCCGCGCATAAAAGCATCTTGGATTCTCCAAGCATTACCGATAAAAGTTTTTTGCCGTGGCCGGCCCATAAATTCTCTTCCTTTGGATCGAATACGCCATTTAAACCCTCATTCTCCTCCGGATCTCCGTACGGTATGCTCCATATGCGAAAAAGCCCGACGACATGGTCTACCCTCAGCATGTCATAGAAGTTCGCGGCAAAATTCAATTTCTTCTTAAGATAATCGTAGTCGTCGGAGGCTATCTTCTCCCAGTCATAGGTAGGCATACCCCATCTCTGGCCTTTGGCGCAATACATATCGGGTGGGGCGCCGGCGGCATTGTCCATCTTGAAATAATCCCTGCGACTCCAGACATCCGCGGAGTCACGCGATATTAATATGGGAAGATCCCCTTTTATAAGCACCTTCTTGGTCTTAGCGTATTTTCTGGCATTCGCAAACTGTTTGAAGGACAGCCACTGGATCCACCTCTGGAAATTCATCTCTTCGGCGTTGGCTCTGAGAAACGACTTCATCGCGGCCTCTTCGCGATCTCTGTAAGGCACGTCCCATTCGTACCAAGGCTTACCGCCGGATCTTAATTTCAGAGCTTTGAATGCCGCGAAGTCATCCAGCCAATAGGCGTTATCGGCGCAGAATGACTTAAAATCCTTTGAGTCAAGCGCGCCCTTTTCAAGCGCGTATATCCTTCTTAAGAGTTCTATCTTAGCATCCTTTATCCGGTAGTCGACACTCGAAGAATTGCCTTTATTTTGAAAGCTTTTCCTCAACATGGTAACGGCCTTACTCACAATGCCGTTACCGCTTGGCGAAACATCATCGAGAGATATATACGCGCTTTCCAGCGCGAACGAACTCGTCGCATCATACGGGCAGAAGGTATAACCGGTATCGTTCATCGGGAGAAGCTGCAGAATGGAGTTGCCGGTGAGCTCGCACCAGTCTATAGCGAGCCTCAGATCCGAGAAGTCTCCTATCCCGACGCTTTTTTCGGAATAGATCGAAAATAGAGGCACGAGGACCCCCGCTCTTCTATTCTTCCCTGTCACGCTCCAATTGTTCTTTGTCATATTACGATATACTATATTAGCCCGTCCATCCGGTCAATAGAATTCGCCTCCACTTACCGAAATTTGCTTTTCAATATGTTCCCCTTTTTGAGGAGCGGGTATTTCGCGGGGACATGAAATTTCCCCTGCGATGAAATTTCATTCGGAAAATCGCTCGCTCTTTTTGCATATTGTATATAGAGGGCAAAAAACCGTGCCCGCTCGCGATTTTCGACGCCCCGCTCAATACCCGCTCCTCATGGGGAACATTAAGCACAGGCAGATTTTCGGATCGCTACGGCTCTCTTAAAAAAAGGAGCGTAGCCGGTGATTTTCTTATGCTGAAACTACAGGGCGTTTCCTTTCGGGATAAGGCCTTGAGCGAATGTTGTAAAATTTTGATACCTCTTGGCGGTACAGAACGGACGCTGAAACTGCACTATAGAGGGGTCGGGTTCTTTATGGCGGGGCCTCCTAGCCCCGCCCTTAGCAGGTATTATACGCAGGTTCAGCGGCCATCAAAATTTTACCACAGCACATTTGGACGCCCGATCCAAATTTGCGACGAAGCTCAAGGCCGGTCCCGGAAGGAAACGCCTGTCGAAGCCGTGGAAGAAAATTACGGGCGGAGCGGGTGGCCTTTTAATTCCGGCTAACGCGAAAAATTGACCTCCTCCTCTTGACAAACGGCTGATATGGTGATATATTTGTCGCGTGGTTAACAAGGGGACTGGAAATAGGTAGGCCGCAAAGGGATGGATGATCCGCCTTTTTCGGCCTTTTTAGTTTCCGGAAGCTGCAGTTCAGTTAAAAGGAGGAGGCAAGGCGATGGTAAAAGGGAAAGTGAAGTGGTTCTCAAACCAAAAGGGCTATGGGTTTATTACTCCTGAAAACGGTAAGGATGTATTCGTGCATCATACCGCGATCCAGGGTGAAGGCTATAAGTCTTTGGAAGAAGGCCAGGAAGTGGAGTTTGAAATAACCCAGGGCCCCAAAGGCGAACAGGCTGCAAACGTAGTAAAACTATAAGTTCCGAAAACAGTAAAAACCCGGCATATCCTGCCGGGTTTTTTTATTTGCACCTCTCTTTGGCGCGTGCTATCATACACCCGTATGAAGATCGCCGAAATCACGACCAATCTCATAAATCTGGTCTATCCTCTCCACTGCGCCTCCTGCTCAAAACCCCTTGACCCGGAAAGCGCGTCAGGAGTTTGCGATTTTTGCCTGGCCCAGATCAAGCCGAATCCAATACCTCAATGCGCCATTTGCGGACGCGCTATCGATAGCGGATTGGAGATATGCGATGACTGTCGTACCTCTAAACCATGCTTTTCTAAGGCATCCTCCGTATTTTTATATGAGGGAGTTATTAAGGAGCTTATTCATAAATTCAAGTATAACGGCAAGGTATCGCTTGCGCGGACATTGTCCGGACTTATAGTTGATTTTTTGCGGAATAACAATACGCTTCTAGCCGGCATAGACCGCATAGCGTTCGTTCCCATGGAAAGCGCGCGACTAAGAAACCGCGGATTCAATCAGTCCAGGATGCTGGCAATGGACATATCGAAAAGATACGGCATGCCGGTTTCGGATTACCTTGATAAGAAAAAACAAACGCGCCATCAGAACGAACTTTCGAGGGATGAGAGGCTCGTAAATCTAAACGGCGCCTTCCGCGTTAAAGATAAAGTCGATCGGCTCACAGACAAAAATATACTTATACTGGACGACGTTATGACGACGGGAGCTACATTAAACGAATGCGCAAAAGCGCTTCTTTCGTCAGGCGCAAAAGAAGTCCGATGCCTGACGCTTGCGCGAGGACTCTAAAGTGCCATTTAACTTATTACTTGTTACTGATTACCTATTACTGATTACTAATCTATGAAGATAATCGACCGCTACATCGTCAAAGGATTTTTAGGGCCCTTCTTATGGTGCCTCATGCTCTTCGTGGTCATGGCAGTCATAATAGATATATTCTCCTTTATAGACGACATAGTTAAATTTAAGATACCGATATCGTCTATCGCGGCATTCTACATATACTACACGCCGACCATTCTGGTCCAGGCCGCGCCAATGGCCGCTCTCTTATCTTCCATATACGTGCTGAGCAACCTTAATAAAAATAACGAGATCATAGCCATGAAGTCCGGAGGCATAAGTTTGTGGCGGCTCTTAACCCCGGTTCTCCTCATAGGATTACTCACAAGCATAGCGGTGTTTATCATAAGCGATCGCGTGATACCGACCAGTTCCAAGATCTCTAACTACATAAGACGCGAGGAACTTGAAAAACAGAAAAAAATCGGAGAAAAGAAGATAATTGAATCGGTGGCAGTTTACGGCTCCGACGGCAGGATCCTTTTCGCGCGAAACTACGACACCGAAAAGAAGACTTTGAGCGATGTTATAATACACCAGCATGACAAAAAAGAGAGCCTCATATCGAAGATAACCGCCCAAAGCGGCGTATGGACCGGAAATAGCTGGATCTTTTATAAGGTTATCGTGTGGAGGATAGATAACTCCGGTAGGATATTAGGAGAACCTCTGTTTTTTGAGGAGAAGGAGATCCCATTAAAAGAGACGCCGGCGGATTTCGCGAATCGCGATTGGCGCTCGGACTACATGAGCTACAGAGAGCTAAGCAAATATATTGATAATTTTCGCGGAACCGGCGTCAAAATGATACGAGCTCTCCTGGTCGACCTGCATTACAAAGTCTCGTTTTCCGTGATAAGCCTCGTGATAATATTGATCGGAGCGCCTTTCGCGCTCATAACGACCCGCGGCGGAGTCTTAATAGGACTCGGAATGAGCGTAGCGATAGGCCTTCTATATTACGCATTTATCGCTATCGCGCTAGCGCTAGGAAAGGCGGGGGTCCTGCCCCCCATAGTCGCGGCATGGATAGGAAATATCATCTTCGCCGGGATTGGGATCCATTTAATAAATAAGAGATCGTAAGAACCTTTTATTGCATAAAAAAGTAGCCGACGTTTAAACGTCGGCTACTTTTTTTAATTTACCTTTATATTTTCGCTTCTAGTCCGCGCCCTCGTGGCTTATCTCCACTTCCCTGGCAGGCTCTTTCGACTTGCGAGAGATTACTCTCTTAAGCACGGTATACTTATCCACGTCTTTTCTGGTATTCCCGGACTTCAGTTTCTCAAATAAAAACTCGAACTTAACTTCGATCTCTTTAGCGATGGCGTTTCTCGCTTCCTGAGGAAGGCCCAATATATCTTTTTTGAACTGCCCGAGCGCTTTCTTCCTGGTGCTGTATAAGAACTGCTCGTCCGTCTGATCGCTCTTTCTTTCGGAGCCTTGCGTCTTCTTCAGCCAGTCATAGATGCGGGATTTAAGCTCTTTTGGAAAATGCGCCGACTCATATACCATATTCTGAAATTCGGTCGCCAGATGGACTTCGGCCGCTCCCGCCTCAGGGAAATTTCCGAATGCCTCGGCAGGAAGAGTCGATGCGCCGTGCTGGACCGCGCCGGCCATGCCGTACTCTTCGCGCGCCATCTTTGACAATGTCCTGAGAGTGTCGAAATCGAGCTTAACTTTCGCGATAGTGCCGTCGGGGAGAACCACGCCGCCGTGCGAAGTGCCGGTCTGTATGCTTATCTTGCTTATGCCGACCCTGCCTTTTCTGAGGCGGCCGTTATAGCCGTCCATAAACTCCTTCAGATCTTCCACGGTGGAATTCTGATGCCCCACTTCGCCTATCTCTCCCCCTACCGATATCTCTATTCCCCTCGGCTGATTCTGCCTTATAAAATTCGTAAGGAGGGCGCATACCTCGAAGTTCAGCTTCTGCTGTTTCTTAACGGTAGACTTCGACA
>Ga0268280_1002655_pt1 | contig 10063 bp, 11 predicted proteins | sample saktaG_9_FD_190139 | JGI IMG/M metagenome (GOLD analysis project Ga0268280, IMG submission 190139) | Saline water microbial communities from Sakinaw Lake, British Columbia, Canada - sak_2011_5_24_40m | ecosystem: Environmental > Aquatic > Non-marine Saline and Alkaline > Saline ...
TTAGGGGTTCGATGGAGCAGGATCAAAAACCCGCAGGTGGTTTTTAGTTCGAATCCTTCTACCAGCATTAATGCCTGTATCTTCCCCTTAATTCTACTTTTTTTAATTGTTCAAGAACTTTTTTGTTTTTCGAATATTTTTGATAGCCTATTAAAAATTCATGAAATAAAATTTCCCAATTTTTGAAATGTTTTGCTTCAAGAGCTTCCTTAAATAAATGTATATCGACAGCATTGTCTTCTATTTTATTGCTTATGAAACCCAATCCAAAATCTATGAAGAAAATTTTATTATCTTTTAAGATCATATTTGAAGTGGTTAAATCTCCATGAATTATATTTTTTTCATGAAGTTTTGCTGTGTTCTTTCCTATTTTTTTGCATATTAATTTTTGCTCTTTTAATGATAGATTATCAAGATGTTCTGATAATTTTTTTCCGTCTATAAAAGGCATCTCTATTTTATTTTTCTCAGGAGGAAAATTTGGTTTTGGTGAATTAATTATTTTATGAGATTTTTCAAGAAGATTAAATTCTGATTTTGTTCTTTGTTTTCTTATTTTTTCATCAAGCTCTTTGTTTCTGTATGATTTTTTAATTCTATCTTTGATGATATTACCTTCTTTGAGGTAGATTATTGCTTCAGCTCCCTGTTGTAATATTTTCATCATTTTTGAAATTAAACAAACCTTTTTTTAATTCAGGAAGAATTAATATAAGTGAAATTACCATACTTAAATCAACTATAAGACAATATTTACAATATGCTTGAAGAATAAAGTTCTGGATATAAAGGAAATATAATGCTAGCAAAGAACCCACAAATATTATAAGATTTATTATTGTCTTTTTATTATTTGTTGGATTTATGAAATATGATAAAATTAATGCAATTAAAAAAGTAAAGATAACAACACCAAAATAACTATTTTGAAAACCAAAAAGAGAATTATATTGTGAATAATAAACTATCTCGCATTCACTATTAATATCACAAATTTCTGATACTGGTTTTAATGAAAGAATCAATGAACTAATTAAAGCAAGAAGAATTAATCCAAGAATTATTTGATATTTTATGTTTTTCATTGTATTCTGATAAAGTTGAGGTCTTTTTTAAATATTTTTTCTGCAATTTTGAAAATTCCATAGGTTATGAAAGGTGCGGCAAAAACATCTATTGAATAATGAGTTTTCGATAAAAGAGCTGCTATTCCACATATAAAAGCTATGAAAATGAATGAATATCTTATTTTTTTATTATCCCAGAAAATTAGAGAGACTAAAAATGGGAGAGCTACGTGCCCTGAAAAAAATAAATCATTAGTTTGATATATTATAACCTTCCCAATGATAGGATATGTTTCAGGAATAAGCATTTTTGTGGGATAAGCAGTTAAATGTGTTAAGATAACAAAAAGAGGTCTTGTTATATACAATAAACCAGCTGTTTTTAATCCAAATGGCATATATCTTGGTTTAGAGAATATTAAAATAAATATTGAAGAAACAATTATAACTATTCCAAAACTCCGAAACCAAAATAAACCAAAAGTTGGTAGATAATCAAGAATTAAATCTCCCACATAATTCCCCTGCATGGTTTTCAGATAATCATATACAAAATAATTGATTATCCCTGCTAATAAAGCAAAAGGAATTATTTGAATTAGAGATTTTTTATATTCTTTATTTTTAAATAATTTTTTATATTCTGAGGATAATTTTTTCATTGTATTTTAAATGTTAATTAAATTTTTACTTAAAATATTAGAATTTCATTTTTTTAAATTTTCCGAACTTTTTTGCAAGTTTCATCATCTGTTTTTGATTCATCATTCCAGTGCTGTCTATATCCATGGAGCTTCCTGATTTAATCATTTCGTTAAGCATATCATATTGTTTTAGCAAAGAGCGAATTTCAGATGTACTAACTCCTGCTCCTTTTGCAACTCTTGATATTCTGGATGTTTCTTTTTTTAACAGTTCTGGATTTTCTTTCTCTTTAGAAGTCATCGACTTTATGATGTGTTCCCATTTTGCCACCTTCTCCTGCTGGCTCTCGAGAAGGTTTTCAGGAATTTTTGCATTTCCCAGTCCAGGGATCATTGATTTTATTTTTTCAAATCCTCCAAGAGAACTCATTGATTTTGCCTGTTCAATAACATCATTAAGAGATAGTTTTCCTTCTTCTAGTTGTTTTTTTATCTTTTCCTGCTTTTCCTTATCTGTAACTGACCTGATTTTTTCAATTAATGACTGAAGATCTCCCATGCCTAAAAGTCTTGACAGGAATGATTTTTGATTAAATTCATCTATATCATTTATTTTTTCTCCTGTAGTTATAAAATAAACAGGTGCTTTTGTTTCTGCACAAGCAGTAAGAGCTCCCCCTCCTTTTGCAGTTGAATCCATTCTTGTTATTATTACTCCTGTTATATTTAGAATATTTTTGAATTCCTCTGATTGTTTTTTTGCAGCTTGTCCTATATCTGCAGGCATTACAAGAATTGATTCTGTTGGATTTATTTCCTTATTCAGAACAGAAATTTCATCAACAAGCTCTTTATCTAAAGTATGACGCCCTGCTGTGTCAATCAGAATTATTTTGTAATCTTTTAATTTTGGTTTAAACTTTTTCCATGTTTTTAATGCGTTTTTTTCATCAAAATCAATGAAATAATCAAGATTGTTTTTTTCTGCAAGTTGTTTTAATTGCTCTTTTGCTGCAGGACGATGAACATCTAGTCCAACTAGCGCCACTTTATTGCCACGCTTTGCAAAATAATTCCCAATTTTTGCAATTGTTGTTGTTTTTCCTGCACCGTATAATCCTAAAAATATTATTCTGTTTTCTTTTTGAATATTTAGTTTTTTAGTTTCTCCAAGAAGGCCAAGAAGTTCATCATGGAGAATTTTTATAAGATGCTCTTTTTTCTCAATTCCGTTTACTCTTTCATCCAAGGCTGTTTGTTTTATTTTGTCTGTTAATTTCTTTACTAGAAATACATTCACATCTGCTTCAAGAAGAGCTCGTTGCAAGTCTCTTACAATAGAATCAACCAAGTTCTTGTCCAAAAAGATAGCATTTGCTATTTTATCTGTTGCTTTTCTGATTACTTCTCCAAGTTTTTCAAGCATATAAAAAAGAGTAAATTAATAGTTAATAAAGTTGTGGTTTTCTTTTCATAATCCCAACTTCTCGATAAACTTTTTCTTGTCAAAGACTTCTATCTTATTGTATTCCTGGCCTGTTCCAAGATAAAGAATAGGTTTTTTCAAAATATAACCGACGCTGAGAGCTGTTCCACCTTTTTCATCAATGTCTGCTTTTGTGAGAACTATTCCATCTATATTCAATGCCCAATCGAAACTTTTTACCTGCTCTATTATATCATTTCCTGTTATGCTTTCACCAACAAATATTTTCAAATCAGGCTTACAAACTTTTGATATTTTTTCTATTTCCCTTATAAGATTTTTTGCAGTATGCATTCTTCCTGCTGTGTCTATTAATACACAATTAATGAAATTTTTCTTTGCATATTTTACAGCATCAAATGCAACTGCTGCTGGATCTGCTCCATAATCTTGTGCTATCACTTTCATGCCAAGTTTTTCTCCATGTTTTTTTATCTGTTCTATTGATGCTGCTCTAAAAGTATCTGATGCTGCCAGAACACAGGTGATTCCATTTCTCTTTAAATGATCAGCGATCTTTGCTATTGTTGTTGTTTTTCCACTTCCATTTATTCCGCAAAAAAGAATTACATAAGGCTCTTTTGCCTGATCTGATATTTTCTCCTTTATTTTATCCACAATTTTAAAAGGTTCAACAAGAATATTTTCAATTATTTCCTTCAAATTTTCTCTTATCTCATTCTCAACTTCTTTTCTCAGAAATTCTTTTCCAGCTATTTTCTCCTTTAATTCATTTATTATCTTTTGTGCAACCTCAAGAGCAACATTATTTTCTATCAATAACATTTCCAGTTCTTCAGAATAAACCTCAAATTCCTTTTCAGAAATCTTTATCTTGCTTATTTTGCCTTTTATTTTTTCTAAAAAGCTTTCTCTTTTCTCATCTTTTGGTGTTTCTTTTATAATTATTCTTCGTGGCTCTTTTGCCTTTTCTGATTTTTCTTCTTCTGTTTCTTTCTCTCCGTGTTTTGAGATTTTTTCAGCCCAATTTTTTATCTTTTCCTTAAAAAATTTAAACATATTTCTCTTAATTTCTAAACATTTATAATCTTAACTATATGAACATAAATTTTTATAAACAAACACATCCATTTAATTTAATGAAAGTAAATCAAAGATTTTTATTCCTGAAACCTGGCACAGGCAAGCAGGCAAGCATTCTTCAGGAGGGAACTGTTGAATGAAAGGAGTATTGGTTATTCTTGATGGAATTGGTGATTTGCCGTGCAAGCAGCTTAAAGATAAAACACCTCTTGAAAGCGCTGATATGTCTAATCTTGATTTTTTAGCAGCAAGGGGAGAGATGGGTATAATGTATCCTGTTAAGCCTGGATTTATTCCTGAGTCAGATGAAGCTATTGTTTCTATATTTGGAAACAATCAAATAGATAGCACAAGAGGACAACTTGAAGCTAGGGGAAGTGGTTTAAAATTGATAAGAGGGGATTTAGCGTTTAGGGCTAATTTTGCAACAATAGATTCATTAGAAAAAGGAAACATAATAGACAGAAGAGCAGGGAGAACATTGACAACAAAAGAAGCAGAGGAATTATCAAAAGCATTGAATAAAATAAATATGTCTGTTAAATTTTTATTTAAGCCAACAGTACAGCACAGAGCTGCTCTTGTTTTTAAAGGAGGATTTTCGGATAATATATTGGGAAATGATTTAACATATTTGCAGGGAAAAAGCATAAATGTTGAGAAGATAAGTTACTGCAAACCTATTGATGATGATGAAAATTCCCAGTATTCAGCTAATATTGCCAATGAATTCATTGAAAAAGCATATGGAGTTCTTAATGAGCATCCTGTAAACCGAGAAAGAAGAAAAAGAGGATTGCTTCCTGCAAATTATATTCTGATTCGTGGTGCGGGGATAGAAGTTCCGAAACTTAAGATGTATAGAAGATGGGCATCTGTTGCATATATGCCGCTTGAAAAAGGGTTTTCAAAACTTTCAGGAATGACTGTTTATGACTTTGATTATCCAAAATTGAAAAAACTTGATGCTTATCAAAATCTATATGATGGACTGAAAGAAGCCTGTGATTTTTCAATCAAAACAATAGAGAAAGTTAAAAGGGATTTTGATTATATTTATATTCATATAAAAGAGACAGATTTGCCAGGGCATGACAATAAGCCAATTGAAAAAAAATTGATGTTTGAGTATATTGACCAAACACTCTTTAAGTTTCTTAGGAAATTTGCTCCTCCAAAAAATATAAAAGTTGTAGTTACAGGGGATCATTCAACTCCTTGTAGGTTGAAAGGACATTCTGCAGATCCTGTTCCGGTATTGCTTTATAATAATTCAGAACTCAAGGAAAAACATTTTTCAGAAGCAGAGGCTATGAAAGGAAAATTGGGAAAAATAGTCGGAAAAGAGTTCCTCAAGAAGGTTGGTTTTGATAAATAATGCTATATCTTACTATAACAATCATTAAAAATAAATAGTTTATGTTTCTTTTATACTGAAATGATAACCTACAATGATATATATGAATCTGCTAGAAAGGAAAGATATTCCGAGCAATTGCAGAAACTTCCCAAAAAATTCATAGAAGATGTTTCTATTTATTTCAAAGAAAAGAAGGAACTTGCATCAAAGGAAGAGAATGTCTTTTCAGATGTTATTATAAAAACACAGAAGCAGCTTGAAAATGCAGTCACCCTTTTCAAAGAATTAATGCTTAGAAGGAGAAAAAAAATATTAAATTTAATTTTGATAGCTGCAGAAACAGGAATTTCAAAACAGGATTTTGATAATATGCTTTCTTTTGAAAAGGAATTATTTGATGACTTTATGAAAAATATAAATATCTCTGATAAAAAACTTGCTGAATTGCTAAATGGAGAAAAGGAGAAACAGAAGAAATATGAAATGATTGTTTTTAAAAAAGAGGTAGAAGAGTTTGTAGGATTAGATGGGCAGACAATAGGTGCTTTTCAAAAAGGACAGATAGTTAATCTTCCAATTGAAATAGTTAAGATATTAGTTGATGATGGAAAGGCTGAAATTATTGGGGAATAAATTATTATTGATTTTGATATACTATTTCATAAATTTTTTTACTTAGATTTCTTATTGCTTCAGAGATTTTTTTCTGCTTTACATTAAAATAATCAGGTAGTTCTTTTATCAAATGAGTAGCAATATTTACACATTCTTCTCTTTTATGTTCTTCAATTGACTTTCTTTCTTCTATATCTTCCAATTTTCTTAGATTTCCAAAAAAAGCTCTTGGTATTTTTTCAATTTCAAATTTTGTTAATGAACTTAATCCCATATTAATCTTTCCAAAAGAGTTAGAAGTTTTTAAAGATTTATTCAGTCACACATCCTTTTCATTACATTCAAAAGCCTACACTAAAATTCTACAAATTTTGTGAAGTCTCTTTAACAAGTTAAAGAGCCTGTGGACTTTCACAAGTTCGGTCACACATTCTTTTCATTACATTCAAAGCCTGTGGAGGGATTTGAACCCCCGGCCTACAGTTTACAAAACTGCCGCTCTACCCCTGAGCTACACAGGCTTGGCTTCTTTCACCTGTTCACTCGTTTCCCTCATACTTTGGTAAAGAGCTACACAGGCGATACAAATAAAATTAGGATTATCTATTTAAAAAGGCTTTTATAGAATTAAAAAAGTATTATTAGTTTTTTATCTTGAAAACTCTTATTTCACACAAAGAAAGAGGATATATTTTCTTGAGCTTGAAACTTAATTCTTTTTGCAGGCTGTTTTTAAGTATATCATCAAATATTTGCTTTCCTGTTTTATTTTGTGCATATAATATCAATTCTTCCTTTGTCTTGTTTCTTAATGCTGTTCTAATTGCCCTTGAAACTTTTCTTCTTGTTATTAAAAATGGTTTTATAACTACCTTGAAGTCTTTTGACTGAATTTCAAGTGAGTCATCTACTTGGTTTGTTCCTTTTCTAATCATTCTTCTTATAAATGAGGGTAATAATTTTAACTCTCTTGGCTCTGCCTCTGCCTTGTCTCCATTAACACTGACTTTAAATTGCGCAAGTATATTTTTTCCTCTCAATAGTCTTGTTAAGTCATAGATTATAATTCTTCCATCAAGTTCTTTTAGTTCATAAGCTTGAAGCTGTGTTTCCTTGTTCAAAATAGGAATTTCAACATCAAAAAATCTTTTTTTTCTTTTTGCTATTGCCATTATAAAAACCTCCTGCGGGTTTTTATGAATCCAGCATCCATTAATATTTTTATTTGTGTCATTTTCTTATTCTTGTATTACCTTCCCTGCTCTTTTATTTCTTCTTCCCTGCCTGTATTTTGATTTTTTACATACACTGCAAGTATACATTATGTTTGTTTTTTTGGTTGTTTTAGACTTACGCTTGAATTTTGAAACAGCTGGTTTTGAACCCCATTTTCCCTTGTTACCTATTCCCCTTCCCAGTCCTCTTAATCTTGCCCTTGCTATTCCTCCTCTTTTAAGTGTTCCTCTTTTTCCACCTGTTGAAACTATCTTTATTTTCTGCTCTGTTTTCTTATTGCAATAAGGGCAATATCTGTTTGTTGTCTTTGGAAGTTTCATTTTAAGTTTATAAAAAATTAACAAGATTTAGGTTTTTAAAGGTTATTGAGAAATGGCCCAACCAAGAATCGAACTTGGGTCCTATCCATTTTGATGCTTTCACTTTTCTCCAAAAGGAGAGGTAGTGTTAGGAGAACCTTGGTTCTCCCACAACGTCAAGGATATGTTCTACCATTATACTATTGGGCCTGATAACTTATTTTAAGGATTTTCGGAAATATTTAAATATGTCTCTTCTTTATTTTTGATATGGATAGCTTTGCAGGACTTGAGACATATAAAAAGAAGACATGGCTAAAGATATTGTTTTTTGTTGTTTCATTAGCTTTTGCAATATATCTTATTAATTATCCATTTGATTTTTTTAAAGTTCCTGAATCTGTTTTAAACTTTGAAAATTGGATAGCTTTTGTCGGGGGAATTCTTATTTTAATTGGTGCTGTTAATTTCTTAAGAGCAGGTAAAAAGTTTTGATTGGGCATTGAATATTGTGAAATTCTCATAAAGTTTATATATGTAATTTCTCTTATTTTCATATGGTGAATAAAAGGGGGCAAACACTGTCCATGCTTGGTCAGCGTAGAGGGCAATTGACTGTTTTTATTATAATCTCTTTGGTTATTGTTGCAGCAGTTGTGTTGTATTTTGTTTTCAGGGGAACTGCTGTTAGTCAAATTCAAATTCCTGCAGATTTGCAACCTGCTTATACTAATTTTTTATCATGTTTAGAAGATAATGCTTTAACAGGAGTAACCATGCTCGAAAGTCAAGGGGGATATATTTATTTGCCTGAATTGGAATTAGGTTCTCAATATTATCCTTTTAATTCACAGCTTGTTTTTTTGGGAAATTCAATTCCTTATTGGTATTATGTTTCAGGGAATAGTATGCAAAAAACGCAAGTCCCTACAAAAACAGAAATGGAACAACAGATTGAAAGATTTATCAATGATAGAATAAGAGATTGTAGTTTCCAGACATATTATCAACAGGGATTTGTTGTATCAATGGAAGAACCTGATTCAAGAGTAACAATAAATAGCGATAATGTTGAGATAAATTTAGCAATGGATATGACTCTTGAAAAAGGAAGCAGCAATGCAATTATTAAAAATCATAACAGAATAGTTAGTTCTAATCTGGGGGCATTATATGATTCTGCAAAAAAGGTTTATAGTTATGAACAGAAAAGCTTATTTTTGGAAAATTATAGTATTGATACATTAAGATTATATGCTCCTGTAGATGGTATTGAAATATCATGTTCTCCAAAGGTATGGGGTGCTGACAAAGTCTTTGAAGATTTGCAGATTGCCTTTGAACAAAATATTATTGTGTTGGGAAGTGAATTAGGTAATGGTTATTATAAGGTTGATGTTCCTGTGGATGAAGAAGTTAGGTTTTTGAATGATAAAAGCTGGCCAAGTACATTTGAAGTTGCTCCTTCTGATGAAAATATTTTGATTGCAAGTCCTGTTGGAAATCAAGCAGGATTAGGGATATTGGGATTCTGTTATGTTCCATATCATTTTGTGTATAATGCAAGATTTCCTGTTCTTGTTCAAGTTCAAAAAGGTGATGAAATATTCCAATTTCCAATGGCTGTTGTTATTGAAGGAAACAAACCAAGAAAAGCCCTTGATGCAAGCGCTGTTGAAATAGGAACACCTGAACTTTGCAAATACAAAAATACAGAACTTGAGGTTCATACTTTTAATTCAAACTTGGGTAATGTTGAAGCTGATATTTCATATAGATGCTTTTCAGAAACATGCAATATTGGGAAAACACAAAATGGAGTTTTGAAAGCTAATTTCCCACAATGTGTAAATGGTTATGTTGTTGCAAAAGCAGAGGGATATGAAAATGGAAATCTTCTTCATTCAACAACTTCTGATGTTGGTGTTGTAAATGTGTTCATGGAGAAATCTCATGACTTGCTTGTTCAATTAAGATTAGATGGACAAACATACAGTGGAAATGCACTTATTACATTTATTAAAGATGAGAATAGCAAAACAGTTGTTTATCCTGAACAGAAAAATGTTGAACTTAGCCAAGGACAATATGAAGTTCAGGTTTATATTTACAAGGATTCATCATTGGAATTTCAGGAAACAACAAAAACAGAATGCATAGAAGTCCCTTCAGGGGGAATTGGAGGATTTTTAGGATTTACAACAGAGAAGTGTATTGATGTAAAAATACCTGCACAAATAATTTCAAGTGTTTTAGCAGGAGGAGGAAAGCAGAATTATTATATTTTGGAGTCAGAACTTTCATCATCA
>Ga0268280_1002657_pt1 | contig 10059 bp, 5 predicted proteins | sample saktaG_9_FD_190139 | JGI IMG/M metagenome (GOLD analysis project Ga0268280, IMG submission 190139) | Saline water microbial communities from Sakinaw Lake, British Columbia, Canada - sak_2011_5_24_40m | ecosystem: Environmental > Aquatic > Non-marine Saline and Alkaline > Saline ...
TAATCCCCGTTGTCAGCATCGGCACTTCCACAATCAATGTTGTCAGCCATCGGTATTCATCGTCTGAATAATCATAGAGTTTGAACAAGAAAAATAAAATGACGGCTCCAATCAAAATAATGATTCCAAGAATCAACTCTTGTTTCCAAAGTAAAATAATCAGAGCAATGATCACAATGCCCGGTATCGAGTTGATCAAAAACTCAAGGATCATATTTCCGATGGAATCCGTACCATCAAACGAATCGAAAGACATAAAAATAAAGAAAGCTCCAAGCAATAACATGAAATATTTGCATATTCTTACTGCTGTTTTCATACCGACACCTTCTCTGGCTTCATTGTAGTTCCAAAGAACAATGATTTCAAGTGATTGGTGTCTTTTTTATCTGTTCTATGTAGAGAACCGACGAATATTGGCTGATGAATGTTGTGGCGTTGACCTAAATGTCGCATTTACAAACGAGTGGATATGTGTGCAAATGCTGTAGTGTCAAATAACACAACGGCTCGCTCTATATATATCAATCCGAACCTATGTTATGTTTTTAGTGTCAAAAAAGATCCTTGAATCTTTCTATAGTCTCGATGACGGAATCGTCGATGATGGCCAGTTGTTCCAAGGTGTTTTCGGACAGATTATGTTTGATGATGGAACATATCTCTTGAAATAGTTTCAACCCATAGATAGTACGTGATTCCAATGAATGTGGTTCGACCCCAAACAGGATTTCTCCATACCGATATCGATCATCGTCATGGAAATAGTTCTGGAATGTTTTCAAGAATCCCAGGGAATCAAAAGGGATTCCCTCCGATACCGCCAATACATTTAACATTCCGTAGGAGAGGCCATGCAACCCGGCAATCAGTTTATCAGGGTTATTGAAGTGCAATCCACTGATGGATTTATTGATTTCTTCAAACCATTCGACCAAAAGACGATTGACATATTCTTTGCTTTCCTTGGCAAAATGGGACTCGTATCTGATGCTCATGAATTGGTTTCGAAAAGCTTCATAGTGTTGGTTTGAATCGTATAGCAGAACCATCGTATCAAAAGTAGAACGTAAGTTTAAATATTCTAGTGGATCCGTAAAATAGCGCTTCATGGTTTCTTCGGTCTCATAGGTCACGGCAAAATACAGATCGCCTCGGTACCCTGCTTTAAACTCATATTGTCCTTCTTTTAGAACGATTTTGATGTCGGCGTCGCTAAACCTTGTCTGCCTATTGTTGGCATAACTTCCATACAAAGCGATATATAGAATGATATCTTTGTCTAAACTTTCTACAAAAGCAGTAATTCTTTTGTCCATATTATCTACCATTCCACAATCCACAAGGGGACATTTTCAAAAATCCCATGCCTGTCCATCCTTTCTGTTGTTTATATTTCGTTCTTGCGTAAACTAGCCAACGAAGAAACGCCTTTTTCCAATTCTACTTGTATTTTTTGACATTTTTCAATCCATTTTTCTTCATATTCGCGATCATCATCGAGGAATCGATCTTTTAGATCGCCGATATGCCTTATTCCCAACTCAAGGGACTCGTCAGCAAGTATCTGGTACAGCCTGTTGTCATTGTCGGACGCTTCACACACGACGTTGATTTCTCTGACTCCTTTTTCAAAAAGAACAAATAATCGGTGATGTCCATCTACGGAAAAGAATTTTCTTTTGTACTCGATGACGAAAATATTTCCATAGTCTTTCGTCTTTTCCATATAGCGCTTTACCTGATCATACTTTTGAGTAGAAAGGTAGTGCTGTTGAGGTATAATATCTAAGATATCTAGTGTATAACGTTTAACCTTCATTTATCATCACTGCTCCTTCAAATATTCCTCGGTAGTAGACCAATAGTGCTCTTCCATAAATTTGACTCGCCGTTCAAAAATTCATTTACACAAGATATTGTACGGTCTCTGGAAATTCTTGTATCCATATTATCACTCAATAAAATTACTGTATCCTCTTCCATGCTTTGTCAAATCATATGATTGCATTTAATTTGCATATTCACCAAATTTCTATAAACCGTGGTGAAATGAATCTATGCTTTCGAGTTAAGCATTAGTTATGAAACCGTGTTTTGATATGTACTATGCTCAAAACAGATCGGATGTGCTACTATTCTTGCCAACTTTAAACTAACCATAACTACGATACGTAATTATAATGAATACTAAATACTACTCACCGTCCATTATGCCCATATATGATTCATTTAGCGTTAATGTGAAATCTTCTTCCATGGAATATGCCTTATAAGCTTCCTCTAAAGCTTGCATATTGTCATAAGTAATGTAGTCAATCGCATCTTCAATATCTGAAAGCGTAAATATGGTAAAAGACAATGGCAGTCCGTCAAGCTCTAAAAGGCTTTGCGTCAACGGCAATTCCTCTGTCTTGAAAAGTAACATTGGTGAATCGTAATACGTTGCATATTGATATCTTGAAGGCAACTCAAATGGAACATCATCAATGTACAAATCAAGATAATATAGATAAGGTAATTTTTCTATTAAATTCATTGAAGTCCAACCATCCAGACTAACAAGATTGTATACCAGTTCATTATAATATATAGAAGAATCGCCTCGCTGTACTGTTAGGACGTGTTTGAAATCTTGATAAAAGGAAAACTTATAATATTCTGGAGTCGATCCGTCAACGGGTAAGGGCGTTTGAATGTGGAGCTGTTTTTCAGGATTAAAGACATCGAAATATAGAATCACCGGATCTGGTCCATTAAAACTATAAGACATGAAATATCTGGTATCAGAATCATATTCTTTATAAGTAACGTATACGCTAGAATTATCTATATCAAATGATTCGATCTTGCATACAAAATCTCCCAACTCAGAAACATGAAGCCTAACAGTATCACGCGTGGAGTTTCCGTAAATCTCATCAGAAATTATATCTGAATACAAAACACCATTATCAATATAATAATGGATTTTTTCACCTATTACAGCAGTTTGAGGATATTCCTCTTTTGAGGTTACTAGTAAATATATTTCTAGAATTACTTCGTCATCTTGTATTTGGTAAAACACGTAGATTTGAACTATCATTTCATCATCTTCAATTGTATACTCTGTATAGACGTTTTCATCAAATGAATCAACATTTTCATTTGTTGCAAGAACGTATTGCCATAATCCATTAATACCAAAAAAGGGCCCAGGAGAGAGACTAAGTTGAGGTCGAAATTCTAGATAAGGCTGGATAGAATTGGTATATTCTTGCTTTGTATAAGATATATTTAAACCCAACTCGTCATCTACACTCATCAAATTTGTGCCAAGCTCTTCATATATATAGGCAAATCGATCAGCATAAGAATTCATAATTGTTTCTAGATCCGAAAAATCATTTGGTATGTCAACACTTGATGATTGTGTAGTACTTAACGTAGCATTCTCAGTGTTCACGGTGCTTTCAGTATTTTCTAGTCCTGAACATCCAATCAGGGTCATTATCAACAATAACATACAGATAAGCATAGACCTTTTCAAAAAAGTCATCTCCTTTTCGCAATTACTTTATTATATCAAATCTTTTCAAACTATAGAAGGCTTATAATAAAAACTGCTATGTAATAGTTGCTTAATAGCGCGAACAGTATCTTAATGCTAGATTATGATGAAAAATAATATTTGATACATCATATGACGAAGAAATAAAAAACGAAATTTATGGATTGAAGACCAAGCAATGACAGCAAACACTTAGTTTTTATAAATCCGGGATGATTGGCTACCACTTTAACAGCGTGGCTGTTATGAACAAGGATATATTATTTAATCGTGAAGTGATAAAAAAAACTGTACTTTGACGTACCCTGAGTTTGCAGAAAAAGAAGGGCTATTTGATTGCTTGTATAAATGCGTTTCAACCTCCACATTTGATGAAAAAAAGGACCCGTCTAGATAGACAGACCCTCACGGATATCATTGGAAGCTCGTACGCGACCCGAATTCTATCCGCGTCGCTATCGTTAATTGATCAAGAAGAGGCTAAGAAAACCCTGAATTTCGCGGACAAAAATCATTGATTCTATAATATGTTCAGAACTTGAGTATATCGATAATCTTTAGAATGAAGAGCGCTATATGAACACAAGCAAAGTGGCTTTATAGGCGCGTTCTAATTCTAATATGTGATTTTAAGTAACATCAAGATGAACCAAGTTTTCCAAGAAACCTATACCGATCCAGATCCGTGTTAATCTGTACTAATAAGTTAAAATCTGGGTGCTACACAAGCGTGTGATTTATGGATAATGACTTAATCGATTTAATATTCTTCAGACAATCATACACTTGTAGTGTCTTTATTTTGTCAAAGAAATCGTCCAGAGTTGAGTCGTTAAAATACCACTCGGCACACTGAAGGTTCTTCATGGCGTTTTTGTTCTCATAACTCAAGACAATGTGAAGTTGCTCCATATGTTCATATACATCATTTTTATCGTTTATCGAAAATTGCCTTACAAAGCTCACGGTGAAAGTGTCTTCGCCATAAATCGAATCAAAAACACCGGTTTCAAAAAGGAGATCGTCTTCAGCGCAATCAAATCTGATCAGCATAAACGCCTTAATCAGTTTAGTGAACTCATCGAAATTAAAATGGTCATTATCGATTGCTGCTTCATCCACCATTTTTTGGAAAACCATTTGTGATTTTTTTGGCGGCGTGTTGGATGAAATAACTTCCCTTTTGGCCTTTGTCTTCTTATTATTGAAGCTTTTTTCAAACCCATCACCATACATCTTGATCACAATACCTTTTTCATTCGTTTCGAATTCATAAGTCAGGTCCCTGATAGGGTTCAGTTGAAGGCTCAATCCTTTAAACATGCTTTGCAAGGCTTCCGGAATATCCGCTAATTTTATTGGCTGATTGTAATTGAGAAGTCGCCAAAAAAAGTGATTGGTCTTGTCATAATCAAATTGTTCCATAATCATTTCCCTGCAGTTTTCCAAAGTGGGGGGTTTTCTGTAATTATAATAACAAGTTGTGATACTCTTTACCCTATTATTAGAAAACTGAGTTTCATGAATACCACTGGGCCCAAACTCATCAAAAGTAATTCCAAGTACTCGGTCTGTAGAGTATGATACAATTTCGTACTCACTCGCCATTCTTCCAGGAGACAACATAGTATAAATGTAAATGGGTCTGTCCTTCTCATCCAGACCGTAAACAAATATTTCACCACTCTTTATACCGCTCATATCCGCTTTTGGTTTAGGACCTTTTTGACTCCCGCCGATAGCAAGATGGTGCACAGGACTAGGGCTATAATACCCTCTTTGAGCCGCCACAGATGGACCGTAAACATATATTTTCACGTGCTCATTGATGTGAGTATAAAGGTTAAAATATTCTTCAGACAACTCACATACCAATGTCGAAACGCGAGATATTTCACTGTTTATATATTCTTGATTCGCAGTTTCCATTGTAATCCCCCCTCACCATATGTTTTTACTCTTATCACTGATCAAAAACCATACAAGTTTAGTTAGTAATTCACGAGAAAATTTGTTATCTTTTTATTGCGATAACAGTGATGTTTTTAATGCTTCTTTTATTCTGTTTTTTTCATTGCTCTCGTTTGTTTTTAGTCTCAAAAGTGGGATAGCATTTAATTTGATCGCCTTGTTTTTCATTTCATCTCTTATACTCTGTGTTTCGTTTTGCTCATGATATGATATGCCATCAACTTCAATTATTAGGACCGGCTCCTTTGTTAGAGAGTTAAATATCGTGAAATCAACATGACTCCAACTATGAGACACATAATTAATTTCCTTTTCAGTGAGCTTACTCAAGTCCTTAACAAGAACATTAAGAGGATAGTGCATAATTACACCTAAATGAAAAGATTTGAATTCCTTCATCACATCCTTAATTATGTCAAGCGTGATTAGCTCACTAATTATATCTTTTTTGTTATGTTTCCTGCGATATTTGATCAAGTCTTCCTGATAATCTACATATAAAATATCATAAATAGATTTCACATTTCCCAGGTCGATATTATCACCAGGTGAATTATATCGGATATATTTAATCAAATCTGCAATAGAATTGTTCTTACTGTTAAATACTTTATCTGAAACAACCAAAGTTAGTTGTTTCTTCGCTCTTGAAACGGCTACATTCAAAAGATCACTTCTAGCCACAAAATCAACCTTTGAGTCATCAGTTGCATTTGTAAATCTTACTTCATTCGCTACCGTAGATAATATTATATAGTCTTTTGCTCTCCCTTGAAATTTGTGTACCGTATCCACTTCAATTGATTTATTGATGTTTTTAAGAGTTTCACCCATTAAGTCTGCTTGATACCTATATGGCGTAATTACACCTATAGAATCTGATTTGATATCTTTTATCATCAGCTCAATTTCATCAATTTCTCTCTGGTTATACATGCCGCTTCCGTTTGGATTGCTTCGCGCATGATTTCCAGGCACTGTCTTTAAAATGTGTAATGGCTTAATGCTTGGATTGCTACTGGTCATAACGATTAATTCATTGTTATAAAATTTTTGATTGCAGAAATTAATAATATCAGGATGACACCTGTAATGTTCTTTTAACAATACTTTGGGAACATTGATGAATATTCCCAGGACTGATGTAAGTATAATGTTATTAAAATAGTCATATTTATTTGATATTTTATAGCTTTCTTTTAGTTCTTTATTTATTTTAGCCAAATATGGAACATCAATTTGCGGTAATTGTTTTGTATCTCCAACAACAATCATATTCTTCGCGCAAGACATTGCAAGAATGGAGCTTAAAATATCTGTCTGTGATGCTTCATCGATTATTAGATAATCAAAATAGAACCCGGATTCTGCGCTCGGCATTAATGCATATGAGGTGCTCAAGATAACAGGATATTCTTTAATAAAAGAATTGAAATTGGATCGATAATTCTCATATGTATAATCCATGTTATTTATGGCTTTATATTTAGTACTTAATTCCCTTTTCAATAGTTCCATTGAAACTAATTCATAATTAGATTTTGCTTTTTCAAAGTCTTCTTTAGACAAATACTCTTCGATAGATTTTATTTCAACACCCAATTCACTAATTTTTAGTTTGTAATATATGTGTTCTACTGTTGTGAGCAATTTCTTAATGTCATTCGTCGTTAAGTCTTTAATTCTAATTTTATATAGAAATTTCAATTTAAATTTTTGGAACCATGATAGTTTTTCAGCGTTTTCTAAAAACGCTTTCCAAAAAAGTGCTTCATTTGATGCTTTTATATTCTTATATAAGCGACTGAATCGACTGTCTTCACTATATTCGTATTCATTCATATAATAACTATATTCGAGTTCATACTTGTGCTTTTTTTCAAGCAAATTTGCTAGTTTATTTTCATTGTTGTATAAAACAGGTAGTTTTGCTTCATAATGAGTAACGAGTTCATATAATCTATCAGTAGTATCTTTTAGTGTGCGATAACTCAAATATTTAAGCGGTTTTTCTTTGTGGATAGTTTCATCAAAAAATACGCTTTTATTATCTTTATTACCTAAAAGCGCAACAAGAAAATCTAGATTATATTCTGCCAACTTATCTTTGACATTTTGAATTGCGGCATTGTTATTAGAAACAACTGCAACACTTTTTTTATGCATTACTGCATTTGCGATTATGTTAAGTATTGTTTGTGTCTTTCCCGTTCCGGGCGGGCCTTCAATTACAGATATGTCATATGAAAAGGCATTTTCAACTGCTTTTTTTTGACTTATATTAAGTCCAAACGGGTAAATATAACTTTTTCTCGTACCATAAAACAATACTTTATCGCCCTTTAGGTATTTTGATAAGATGCTATCATTCTGAATGAAATCTAATTTATCGTACATGCTAGATAAAAAATCATTGTCATGCAATGCCGATTCTTTAGCTAATTCCATATAATAATTGAATCTTAGAATATTATTAGATCCTTGCTTAATCAGACTGCTATGAGTAGATATTTGGCTTTCATGAAATACTCTTGTATATTTGTTGTCATAAAACACCTTGATCCAACTACCAAACTTTAAAATTCTTTTATAGTCTTGTAATTTATGCCCATTAAAATATTTATCATTTGATAATTCGATTTGTTTGGGGTTTTGTAAAATATGGATATTACTGTATGATATCGGATAAAATGTCTCTCTCCCATAAAATTTCACTCTACAGGCATGATCATCTTCACTATACCATTGTATTTGGTTGGTTTTATCAACAAAACGAGACAATTTCTTGTCATAAAACATAATTAGTATTTCGTTTTCATTATATTTTGTCAATTTTCATTTCACCAGATTACCATTGATTGAAATAGATGTTTCCTCTAATTCTATACATTATAATATAACATCAAATCGAATTAGAAAAAAGTAGTATCTAATATTTCATCAAATGAGTAATGATACAATAATTTTAGTGGATTTCTTTCGCTGCTGTAAATATATTAAATAAAAATGTAAATAAGATACTCAGAAACCATGTAATTTGAATACCACATTTATCTTAGGTCAATAGTTGTTATGATGGAGATGCTTCGATAATCCCCGTTGTCCTATCAATTCTCATCTATTGATTGAGGTGTCGTATAATACTTTTACATGCATTCAATGGCTTTTATTCCGTTTGAAAACATGTTTCATAATTATTTGTGATACGGTCATCGAAGCAGATTCTAAATGAAAAATTAAAAAGTCGTATTTCCTTGGAGTATAAGGAAATACGACGCGGATGCATTTGGTAGCCCGTACGGGGTTCGAACCCGTGAATGTCGCCTTGAGAGGGCGATGAGTTAACCGTTTCTCCAACGGGCCATGATTCGATCGCCTTACAGGCAGGCGATCGTCTGTTCGATTCTTCTGATCACTCGTTCTTTGCCAAGAATGGTCAGGATCTGATAGAAATTCGGCGTGTTCTTCCGTCCGGAGACGGCGATGCGGATGATTTCCGCGAAGTCGCCGACATGGCCACGATACGCGTCCGGATTCTTCTTGTATTCCTTGCCCGAAGGGGCGAATCCACATGTCCCGGCGGTCTCTTTCAATCTGACGAACCAGGATGATTCGTCGAGATCAAGAAACGGGTCGTTCTTATAGACATCAAGAACGTTCCGGATCGTTTCTCTGGGAATCATTTCATTCCATGGCAACAATCTCTTCAACGCTTCATTGAAAGGTCCATCATACATGAAATCGATGATCGGATAAATATCTGCATAACGGGTATAATCCTTGCGCGGTTTTTCCCCGCCCCGTTCGATCGCCATGATGCGCGTAAAATAACCAAGATCGGATGCGATTGCATTCGCAAAATCAGGTTGATATTTCTGCGCCCATTTCAGGGCTTCGGCGGCGATCGTTTCAGCGGTCATCGCGCCGAGAATTTCCTTCGAGATCGAATTGACCTTTTCCAAATCGAAAAGGGCACCGTCGAGGGTCATCTTTTCAAACGTTAGGTGGAAATCATAACGGTCGGCGGTCGGGTGCTGTAACCGCCATTCCTCGAAATCGGTGTTGGCGATCGTCATCAGGTATTCCAGGATGCCGCCGATCGGATAGCCGGCTTCCAGGAAGTAGGCGACGGCGGCTTCCGGATCTTTCCGCTTGGAAAGCTTCCGGCGCTTGCCATCATCGAGCTTCATGATCACGGGCAGATGGGCGTATTGCAGCCGCGGCCATGACATCGCTTCAAACAGCTGGACATGGATCGGGAGGCTTGGCAGCCATTCCTCGCCGCGCGTCACATGCGTCGTCCGCATGAAATGGTCGTCGACGAGGTGCGCGAAATGATAGGTGGGCAACCCGTCGCTTTTCATGATCACGAGATCCTGATCGTTTTCCGTCAGTTCCAGCCGGCCGCGGATCAGGTCGGTTACGACGATCTTGGCGTCATGCGTTCCCGGCGACCGGAAACGGATGACGTAGGGTTCGCCGTTTTTGATTTTCTGGATTGATTCTTCGGCGGTGAGGTTGCGGCAGACGGCCCA
>Ga0268280_1002658_pt1 | contig 10054 bp, 13 predicted proteins | sample saktaG_9_FD_190139 | JGI IMG/M metagenome (GOLD analysis project Ga0268280, IMG submission 190139) | Saline water microbial communities from Sakinaw Lake, British Columbia, Canada - sak_2011_5_24_40m | ecosystem: Environmental > Aquatic > Non-marine Saline and Alkaline > Saline ...
TGTAGCTCAGTGGATTAGAGCGCAGCCCTGCGGAGGCTGAGGTCGTGGGTTCAAGCCCCACCAGGCGTGCCACTCCCAGGGCGATTAGCTCAGCGGTTAGAGCACCTGTCTTACACACAGGGGGTCACTGGTTCAAATCCAGTATCGCCCACCATTTCTGCTTCCATCATTACCCTTTGAAGTCCTTCCTCAATGCGTTTGGTGTGTGTGCGTTTCAGCGGGAGCGTCACGGGGAGCGGCAGGAGGAAAAGGAAACTTGGCTGAACGTTTTGTGATGCATTTCTATTGCAGATAGCTGATATACTAAATAAATATGATGTTCTATCCAAAAAGAGGGAGGGCCTCAGTAAAATATGACACTTGAAAGAAAGATCGCAAAACTGTTCAACCTTACAGATGAAAACTGGATGAAACATGCAAACCCCTGGAGTGTATGGACGAGATATTCAGTGCTGCCTATAATTGTCTTAGCTTTTTGGAGCAGGATTTGGATTGGATGGTGGTCTCTTATACCGGCAATAATATCATTGGCTTGGATGTTTTTAAATCCAATATTCTTTAAGAGACCCAGGTCGACAAAAAATTGGGCATCAAAATCTGTTTTGGGAGAACGTGTGTGGCAGAACAGGGATAAAATAGATGTTCCAAAGTATCATAAAACTTTACCTAATATCCTTAATGGGATTTCTTCGGTAGGAATGATATTGTCGATTTGGGGTATCGTCGCACTCTCTATATGGCCAGCAATATTGGGTATATCCTTAGCGTATATAGGAAAAAGCTGGTATCTGGATAGAATGGTTTGGCTGTATGAAGATATGAAACATGTGCCCGAATATGAAAAATGGTTATATTGATTGATGTTCAACTATAAATAAAGGTGATTATCCCCTAACACCACGTACTTCAGGGGTATACCATGCCTGAGTATGTGTATCAGGTGTTAAATGGGATATGGAATGAGTTCCCTGTTGTTGTTGTTTGGCTTGGTTTGGGGATGATGTTAGCCTTTTCCATTCAGGTGTCACATGGGTTGCGAAGGCGCATAAACCAACTAGAACACACGCTACTAGTAATATATATACTATGGGATGTCTCTGTCCAACAAGCAAAAGCCAAATGCATATTACCAAACCATCAAAAGAAAACCCGAAGAAGCCTAATCCAGGAAAATCATAAATGAATGCGAGAAATGAGAGTATCGCTACAATAACAAGGATTATGACTATTACACCTTTGAAGTCTATTATGACCTTGTTTTCGTTGTTCACTAAGCCCATCAATCCATCCTCACCAGTCACAAATATAGCAAGGTGCGTGTCTATTGTACCATCGTATCAGTTAATGTCAATAGCTATTGCCACGAGTGGTAAAATTATAACGTGGGTATGCCAAAGAATTATCTTGCGCTGTAACGGGAGGCAATGGTGGGGAAAGAGTTGTTTTTATATTTCTTGCTGCCTTCTGTTTTGGCAGTTGGTATCCCTATATTACAAAAATTCGGAGGAACTATGTTCCAACGAATAAAACCGGGAATGCAATTAGGTTTTCTTTCTCTTGCCATAGCTCTTTTCGCTTTTGTTGTCTATGCAGGGATAGCTAGTTATGTGTCCTCTCCTACGGAAAAGCAATTTGATATAACTTGGCCTATTATAATGTCCTTAATTACTGGACTAATTTTCTATCTTGTTTTATACAAAGACAGGTACAAAATTTATCCAAATACGGAGCGGCCCAAGGGATCAACAAAAATAGATGTTACCAATGCCACTATAAATGGTTATGCAAATATACAATCAATAGACCAAGAAGAACCAAGTAATCATCCGCCTCTCGCATTTGACATCATATTAACGATCTTTGCTGTCTTAATACTGATATATGGAATCGCCACTTCAATAGCATGGATTTTAGGGAAGGTTCCTCCACAATTAGACTTACGGCTATCAAGTATATTGGGGCTATTCATAGTCTTACCGATTATAGGACTACTCGATACTTGGGTATGGGAACGAAAATACTATCGGTTAGGTAAAAGTGCTAAAGAAGCGCATAAGACGATCACTTTAACTGGCAACCTCAGTGATATTTTCAATGTTTGTTTGAAAATACTAAATGAACGAATGGAGACTAGAGTAAATTCTCGGTTTTGGAAACTGCGAAGACCATATCTTATTAGAGGGCTGATTGGTGGCCTTGTAATCACTGTGAATATTGTCCAAACAGACGATAACACTGTCAAAGTTTGTATTCATAGCGATAGTCCGTTGGTTACAACTAAGTGGGATTTTGGTAACAACCAAAAGAATATCGACAAGTTTGAACGTTTTGTCCGAGCCGAAATGGAGCAAACAAGTACTTTTATTCCACAACTTACTATAGAGCGTACAATATTTCGCTATCAGGGCAAATATGGGAAGAGTTGGAGGGTAGTCGTTAGAAATAATACAAGTAAAACACTAAATGATTGTACGGGGCGTCTCATTGAAATAGCCGACGAGATATCAGGGAATAATCCTGGATTGGGTAATTGGCCTGATGGTTATCTTTGCTGGAGTGATAATGAAGGTTCAAAGATTTCAATCCCACCTAGGGAAACCAGAGAGTTAGAGACAATAATATATACTGGCATTTGGGAACCCTTGTTATTGGCTTATGCACAGGGAGAGGATTATAGGAAGCTACATTCCTTTACGATAGCTGATTCGATTCTTTTAATGTTGAGTGTCACAAGCCAGAACACATCACCCATTTATGCAATCTGTCATTTTCATGAGAATCCACCAGAAGAAAGCCCACACCTCGATATAGTAAAGACAACCATAGAACGCCCTGACCTTAAAGACTACCAGCGCAAGGAGTTATCTAGTGGCAAGGAAAATAATCAAGCGTGATATAACAAGGAAACAGTTTCACGACCTTGTTAAAAAGGCGGCTCAGCCTATTGAATTTAGCGAACCTGATTTAGAACCGTTAGAAACATCGGCTGTTCCTCAAGACGATGGTTGTAACGAAAATGATATTCATTCAGATATGATTGAAGGTACTTTGGACTAACAGCGTAGGATATTAGGTACTATGAGGGAGGATAAATGAATTCAGAAAATGATAAGCAAGAACATGAGTCAAAGCATTTTGTGAGAGAATGCTCGGAAACTATTGGTTTAGCTGACTCCGTACAAGTAGAAACAACTCATATAGCGTGGGCAAAAGATTGGCGTAAGTTGATTTTTATAGCTATTCTCACAATCACAGTCCCTATCGTGACCTCATTTGCTATTACAGGATGGATAGGCATGGTAGTAGGAATTATAATTGGAATTGGATTATTTCTCTTAGGTCTTTTGGCTGTAACCAAAACTATCACCAAGCGAATATTGAGGTGAAATGAAGATTAGATTTGATTTAACACTGTTACAAACATTGGAGTTTCGTCATTCCGATGATTGTATCGGAACTCATATTCATTCAAATAAGACTGGAGATATTTAGGGCTAACCGCATGATAAACACCGCTTATTCCACGCTTTACAAGGCTCCAGAAGCCCTCGATGGTATTGGTATGGGCATCACCCACAACATACATTCCAGCCCCATGATTGCACCGTTTGTGGGTAAATCCGTTGGCATCAATCGTGTCATAGATAGGGTATTCGTCCGTGTAAACGATAGTCCGTTTAGCAACGTTCTCATTAATCAGAGGCATAACCGTAGAGCGTTTGGTATCAGCGACTATATTGGTAGTGATCTTGCCCTTTCTTTGAGCAATGCCGATCACAGCGGTTTTACCTTCTGCTCCACGCCCACGCTTGCCATGATGTTTGCCACCGATGTAAGTCTCATCAACTTCGACTTCATCCTTAAGGATACCTTCGCTTTCATCAAGAAGTTTGCGGATTTGCTTAAACATACGCCATGCTGTTTTGTAGGTTACGCCAGTCCTGCGTTGAAGTTCCATAGCAGAGTGACCACTACGGGTAGTGGACATCCAAAACATAGCCTCAAACCATGTCTTAAGATGAGTACTGGACTTATGAAAGATCGTTCCGGCAGTAGGGTAAATCTCATGCCCACAAAAGTCGCATTTATAACAAGGTCGCTTGGCTATTTTGTGATGCTTTGTAACTCTTTTACAATCAGTACATTCAATACCTTTTGGAAAGCGATAATTCTTAAGCCATTCAAGGCAGGCGTCATCGTTCGCAAATTCTTTTTCAAACTGTTTCATCGTGTACTTAAGTTGTTTTTCTTGCTTCTGTATTCTCATTTTCTTACCCTCTCACACGTAGTATACCATAATAATTACGTGGTGTCAAGGGATAGTCACCTAAATAAAAATAGGCTAGCCTTGGCCTAAAACAAACAAAACCCAGAACGCGCCCACATAGAGAAGTATCAGAGCTATAGTATCAATACTGATCCACGCACGTGGCCAGTGCCTCGGCCGGTAAATGATTCCCATGATAACCACAATAGTCATGAGTATAATAATGAGAGATGTAAAAATATGATCTGAGGATATATTGCTCAGTAGCGGGCCTTTCGTATAGAACAGATCATCCACAAACAGGATAACCCCCATATTGAACAGATTGCTTCCTATCACATTACCTATAGCCATATTTACAGCTTTCATGCGTATGGCTGCAATGGTAACTGCTACCTCAGGCAACGATGTAGCTATGGCAAGAAACAGTGTACCGACGAAGCCAGCTTCCAACCCAGTAGTCTTAGATATTTCGTCTCCAATGAAACTTAACCATATACCTGCACCGATAATAGCCAAGGCAGATATAGAAAAAACCGCATACGTTCGTCTTGGAGATAGGTGCTTATAACTTGAAATCACCTTTTCAATCTCTGCCAGTTTGACCTGTTGTTTTTTCTCAAAATAAGCAATCAGCCACTGGCTGAAAAGATAAGCGCCAAAGATCACAACTGAAAAGAAAGATACGTAGTTTAATATGCCAAATGGGGAGATATTTTGCGCTACATACATGAATACACCAACGAGAGAAATAAGCATTGCGCTTGCAGCAGCACTGAAAGCAACACCCACACGTATGCTATGTAGTACAGGACCCCGACGATAGATTATATCGGCAAGCGCAATAATAGCCAGATTGAATAGGCAAGATCCAAAAAGATCACCAGCAGTTAAGTCTGGCTTCCCCAGCAAGGCCACGGAGCTGATGCCAGTAACAAGCTCCGGTAGCGAGGTAACAGTAGCCAAAAGTACCATGCCCACCCACACCTGCCCCAAACCGGTCTTTTCCGCGATGGCATCGCCATATTTAGATAATCTCGTACTAGCAAAGAAAATTATGATGACACAGGCTATAAACTGTAACCATACCATTGTGAGTTCCCTTATAGGTTATTTATGTACTAGAATAAAGAAAATACCTATAATTTGCCCATCCAATAATTGTACCATCGATTGGGTCAGAGTTATCACAATAATTGCCTTAGATAATTACGTAATCCAAATATACACTCCACGACTCAAACCCTCAGTCCAGCAGGCAGGGGGCACGATCAATGGACAAGTTTGTGCCGCTGGTTTGACGCTGAAGAAGCGGTGGACCGGCAGTAACCTCAGATTGAAGCCCAAGCAGGTATATAGCAGTCACTGATCTCTTACACACAGGGGGTCACTGGTTCAAATCCAGTATCGCCCACCATTCTTGCTTCCGATCGTACCGATGTTATTCCATTCATCGATGCGTTATGTGTATGAGTGTTTCAGCGGGAGCGTCAAAGGGAGCGGCAGGGAAAAAAGAAACACAAAAGATAGGCATTAACCAAGCTCTCTTTCTATGAGGTTCCGGTATTCTGCCATTAATCTGGTCGTAATGGGGCCTGGTTTCCCAGTACCAACTAATAAAGAATCCAGTCTCGTAACAGGCATGACCCCTATAAGTGAATTGGTGAGGAATACCTCTTCGCATTGTCTGAGATCACCAGGGTATATTTCTGCCTCTTCGATACTGATACTTAGAATTTTTATAAGATCGAGTAATAATTTGCGTGTAATCCCCGGTAATATACCGCTTTCCAAAGGTGGGGTTTTGACTGTGCCTCCGTATGCCATGAATATATTGCTCATACTGCCCTCTGCTAGCGCCCCTTTTTCATTTAAGCAGATGGCTTCATCTGCCCCTTTTATTCTGGCCTCCCGGCGCATCAACATATTTTCCAGGTAGCTCGTTGATTTAATACCGGGTAGCAATGACCGGCTGCTACATCGTAGCGAGGAGGTAATTATGCTAAAGCCGTTTTGATAGACAGACTCTGCATATGGTTTGTAACGTACTGCTGTTACCAGGACATTCGGATGTATGCAGCTGGCAAGATCGGGTATGAGACTGCCCTCTCCGGCCGTTACAGTAATGCGAATACGGGCGTCCTCAAGGTGATTAGCTTGCAGCACTGTGTTGACAGCCTTTATTAAAGAAGCTTCATCTACCTGTATCCCCAGCAACCAGGCTGAAGCAATAAGGCGCTGAAGATGCGCCTCCAGGCGGAATACTTTTCCGTGATAAGCCCTGACAGTCTCAAAAAGGCCATAACCATAAAGGAATCCATAATCCATGATAGAAATCGCGGCTTGTTGAAGGGACGTAATAGCGCCATTGAGATAGACCATTTCACTCATTACCGTAACTCCCATCCCTACGTGGTTTGGAATTGCTTAAGAAATTTCGCAGCAAGTCATGCCCTGCCTCTGTCATGATGGATTCGGGGTGGAACTGCACCCCCTCGACCATGTATTCACTGTGCCTGATTCCCATGATTACACCATCATCCGTACAGGCACTTATTTCCAGCACCGGATTCTGTAAATTCGGGGTAACTTCCAGCGAGTGGTAACGCCCTCCCCGTAATGGATTGGGCAGGTTCTTATAAATCGTTTTGCCGTCATGATAAATCAGGGAACTTTCCCCGTGGGTGGGCTTTTTTGCCCTGGTTATCTCTCCTCCGTAAATATAGCCGATACACTGGTGCCCGAGGCAGACACCCAGTATCGGTATCCTGCCTCCGAAATTGAGAACCAGATCATTTGATACTCCTGCTTCCAATGGAGTGCATGGGCCGGGAGAGATGATGATATGTGAGGGGTGGCTATCCTCAATTTCGCTTAATGTGATCCCATCATTACGGCAAACCACTGGTTCATAACCCAGTTCGCCCAAGTACTGCGCCAGGTTGTAAACAAACGAATCGTAATTATCTATTATCAACACCATATTACAATAATACCTCGGCTCCGCAGTCTAGAGCTGCCATTAATGCCTTTGCCTTATTCAGTGTTTCCATGTACTCAGCATCGGGATCGGATTTGTATGTTACCGCACCGCCTGCCTGGAAATAAGCTCGGTTTCCCTTGACCAGTATTGTACGGATCGCGATATTCAGATCGATGTCGCCGTTGAATCCCAAGTAACCGATACTGCCTGTGTAGATGCTTCTCCTTGTAGGTTCCAGCTCATCGATTATCTGCATTGATCTTATCTTGGGTGCGCCGGTTATCGATCCTCCGGGAAATGTTGCTTTAAGTATATCGCTTAATTTTTTATCCTTTCTTAACAGTCCTCTGACGGTTGAGGTCAGATGAAAAACAGTGGGATAGGTTTCCAGGATTGCCAGCTCGGGTACTCTGACAGTACCGTATCGGCAAATTCGGCCAAGGTCGTTCCTTTCCAGGTCAACGATCATAGTATTTTCGGCTATATCTTTCGAGCTACCCATGAGTTCTTTGGCTAGCGTCGCATCTTCTTCCGCTGTTTTTCCTCTTGGCCTGGTACCTTTTATCGGGCGTGTTTCTAACAGGTCACCGGTCTTGCGGAGGAATCTTTCCGGGGAGGCGCTAACTACAGCGACTTCATCAAAACCAAGGTAGGCGGCGAAAGGCGCTGGATTTAACGCACGCAGCTTGTAATAGAGCTGGTAAGGCTCGATTGTAAGTTCACTTTCGAAACGCTGCGACAGGTTTACTTCAAAGATGTCGCCGGAAACAATGTAGTCGCGTGCCCTATTCACCGCCTCGATATACCCACTGCGGGTGAAATTGGATATCAGGCTGTTATTTGCTTTATTAGTGAGTACATTGCCTTTGGCTTGGGAGGCGTTTCCATATCTACCCAATTTTATTTCGATTTCACTGACCCGACGGTGTGCCCTTTCGAGCCTAGAAATCTCGTCCAATTCAGGGAAACCGGTGGAGACGATGCATGTTTCTTTCAGTAGATTATCGAAAGCCAGAATGGTGTCATAAAAACCCAGGCAACAATCCGGTAATTGCAGGTCGTCTATCGCTTTATGGGGTAGATGCTCGATGAAGCGGCAGAGATCGTAGCTAAAATATCCCACCGCCCCACCAGTGAATGGAATACCGGAGGAAAGGCAGTCCATTTGATAGGTATTCAGTAGTCCATTAATGATTTCGAAGGGGTCGCCTTCCTGGATGGTTGTTTGGTCTTTACTGTTCAGAGTTGTGCTGTCTCCACATATTTTCAGTACAAGAAAAGGATCACTTCCGATAAAGGAAAAGCGCCCTAAATTATCATGGCACATGCCGCTGTCCAGGAAAAATACATGCGGGTCGTTTTTAAAAAGGTCAAAAGTTGCAGCAGGGGATAGACTGGTGTTTACCCGTTTAATAATTGGACTGCGAGATTGTATAGGCATTAGTTTTACTAATTGGGCAACCTAGCGAATAGTAAGGTTCTATTAGTGTTCCTTTATCCATTTTATCAGGTCGTCCTTTAGAAAAACCCTTTTCTTGCCAATCTTGTGATAGGAGTCTCAAGTACCAAGAAACATTTTATAAAATTGGCAGTGCCTGGCCAACAGTTGATTTCTGTAAGACTATTAAATGAAATATGAAAACATTTCTGGGTATCAGATTTTTCATATAAACCCTCAGTCCTTTAGACAGAGGGTACGATCAATGGACACGTTTGTGCCGCTGGTTTGGCGCTGAGGAAACGTTGGACTTCCTGGCACTCAGATTACCAGTGATAAATTGCATTTGGTTATGATGATAATAGCGTGTTCAATTTTTGGAGCGCCTCGGAGATAGTGCTTGTGGGCAGTGAATATAGCAATTCTGCATTTCTAACACGCCAATCCAGGCTTTTAGCCTGATCAGATAAGATTGCTCCCTCAACCGGTAAGCCGTCTGGTAGCAGGACTTCGAAAGGGTAGCCTTTAATCTGGCTGGTGATAGGACAGAATATTGCCAATCCAGCCTTATTATTATAACCGGCGGGTGAAAGCACTACAGCAGGCCGGCGTCCTGACCGTTCGTGCCCTGCCTGCGGGTTTAAAATTATCCATACTATATCACCACATTGCGGAACGTACGTTGAGGCGCTCACCATATTTCATTCCCCATGGCTTTACCTGTATCGATCTCGTGATGCAGATTATTATTATTGATCTTCGGAAGCAGTTGTTTAAGAGTAAACCTGGGTTCAACCAAAGGCGTTATAATAAGTTTGCCATCAGATACAGTTAGTTCAATAGATGTTTCTTTTTGCAGCCCTGCTTCAGAAGCGAAGGATTTAGGTATACGTAGAGCAAGGCTGTTGCCCCATTTCTGTATGCGTGTTTTCAATTTAAGCCTCCATGGAGAAGTATCTACAATGAAGATACTTCTTTTTACAGCTTATTGTCAAGGTTGATGCAAGTTCATTAATGCTTTCAGTGATTGTCGAATATCCTGTATAGCAGAGGCTTCACTTTTCAGGCGCGGGTGGATGACCGTGAAATTCACCCGGCTCACCCTCGCAAAAAAAGACATCCTCGATTTTCACGTTGAAAAGATTGGCGATACGGAAAGCAAGCGGCAGGGAAGGATCGTATTTACCGTTTTCAAGGGAGATGACCGTCTGCCTGGTTACGCGTAATTGATCGGCCAGCGCCTCCTGTGTGAGGTCGTGCATGGCACGAAATACTTTCAGCCTGTTTTTCATCTGTTGCATCCTATAGTTTGCGGCTGAAATAGGCGTAAAAACATATATCCAGTATTATGGCGACGCAGACGAAA
>Ga0268280_1002659_pt1 | contig 10053 bp, 11 predicted proteins | sample saktaG_9_FD_190139 | JGI IMG/M metagenome (GOLD analysis project Ga0268280, IMG submission 190139) | Saline water microbial communities from Sakinaw Lake, British Columbia, Canada - sak_2011_5_24_40m | ecosystem: Environmental > Aquatic > Non-marine Saline and Alkaline > Saline ...
TTCAACGCAGAGCCTACGGTCTGCGTGATGAAGAATATCTCAAACTAAAAATCTTAAGCTGTATGTTACCTGCTTTTTAGAAGCTAAATCTCGCTCTTTTTACCCACTCGGTTGGGAGAAGAGCCTCAATTATTACTGCTGTTCTCTTTGCTGTCATCGTCACCTGGGTTGACACACGACCCAATTGGGATGATACCGGTGTCACAGCAGGATTACTGTTTCTCAGTGCCGCGGCCTGCGGAGTATGGTCTCCATTCCATCCCTGGCTCTTGGGACTGATCATCGGTGGGATAATTTTCGTTACGAATCTCGTTCTGAGCGGTAATTACGAATCGGTCATTGCGCTGGTCATTGCGTTTGCAGGAGCGTATGCCGGCGCGGGAGTGAACAAATTGATTACTGGTAAATGATCAGGAGAATTTTCATCCTATGTCAGCTTCTTAATTCCTCACTCCTCACTCCTCACTCTTACTTCTTCACTCTCAATCCTTCATTCCCTTTTGTTCCAGGCTTGAAAAGGTGATCGGGTCCGAAATTTCGCTGATTTCAAAGAAATACTACCGCAAAAACCCTCGAAAAAACACCAAGTGTTAGCAGTAGTGTTAGCAATTTCACTCCTCCAACTAACACGACATTTGTGTTTCAAATGTAAAAAGTTTTATTGTTCGACGCAAGTTGAGCATTGGAGTTAGTAGGTTATTGTTGAATTTGCTTATGAATCGATTTTTCTGTAAGTACAATCAACCAACAGAGAAAATGATTCATGGTGTCCATTGGATAAGATTGTTCAATATATCAAGAACAAAGGCGGCTTTGCCAGGATGAGCGAACTACGAAAAGCTTCATTCCAGACGAGAGACATTGCAAGGCTGGTTCAAACGGGAAAACTCGAAAAGATAAAAGCCGGACTCTACAAACTTCCTGAAATATCAGATTCAGCTAATATTGGCGCAAACCTTGTAGAGATTTCTCATGCAGTACCCCATGGTGTCATCGCACTGGCGTCAGCTCTAGCGCATTACGACCTCACCACGTTTGTACCGCCTGAGGTTTATATTGCAATTCCCATGTCTGATAAGCCGCCCAAAATAGCGTATCCACCTGTTCGTTTCTTCTATTTTCCGGAACAATTCTATCGGGTCGGTATCCGAGTAATAAAAACATCTGCGGGAATTGTTCGAATGTATGACCCAGAAAAAACTATCTGTGATATGTTTCGTTACAGAGACAAGCTCGGTGAAAATCTTGCGCTTGAAGCCCTGAAAAATTATCTCCGCCAGAAAGATTCAAATATCAAGAAACTATCAGAATATGCAGCTCTTTGCCGTGTCAAAAGAGTCATGATCCCTTATATCAAAGCAATGGTTACATGAGCCCGAAGCAAACCAAATCTTATATGGTCACAAATATAGGCGCTTCTGTTCGTGCAAGGCTGTTGAATATTGCCAGGAAAAGTAACCGGGATTACAACCGTATTCTCATTCAATACACACAGGAACGTTTATTGTACAGGTTTTCCATTTCTCGGTATCGTGATAATTTTATTCTCAAAGGCGCTCTTTTGTTTCTCACATACGATATGCCCCATCATCGCCCGACAAAAGATATTGATTTCCTTGGTCAAGCGATTAAGAATAATTTGACTGATATTGAGAAAGTGATGAAGGAAATTACCGCAATAAGAGTTGATGACGGTGTGACGTTTGACCCCTCGACGGTTAAGGCAGAGCGAATTGCGGAACAAGCCGAGTATGTTGGTACACGCGTTTCAGTTCAGTCTTCCATCGGTGGAGCAAAAAATGTCATGCAGATTGATATTGGATTTGGCGACAAGATCGTTGCAGGTCCTCTTGATATCGAGTTCCCGGTGATATTGGATTATCCTGCTCCACTAATCAAGGTCTATTCGTTGGAGTCGGCAATTGCTGAAAAGTTTGAAGCTATCGTACGCCTCAACGTGGCTACAAGCCGTATGAAGGATTTCTACGATCTTGTTTATTTGGCACAGCATCATATCTTCAAATCGGATATTCTTGCGGAAGCAATAGACCAGACTTTTCAAACTCGTGGAACTGCGATCGAAGACCGTAAGATTGTCTGGAGTAAAGAGTTTAAACAAGATATTCAAAGAGGAAAACAATGGACAGCGTTTCATACAACAAACAAATTGCCCATGGTAGGAACTTTAGAAATAATTGTCGGGATCTTGGAAAATTTCTTAGAGCCAATCCTTCTTGATGATGGTAAGTTGTCGATGTGGTTACCAGGTAAATTGGAGTGGCAAAAGAAAAGATAGGATGAGAGAGAATAAAGTCAGACGATAAAATATTCTTCATGAAAATGGTGAATAGTATTCATGTTGCAGAGGTCGGGGAAATCGAAAAGATGGAGCTATGTAAATTTAAACTGTCGCTTTGAAATTTCATAGGGTAATGTAAAAAAAACCAATCGTATGTCTTGAAAGGGCAAATCTAATTTAAAATCATCAATCCCCTTCCCGCAATATTCGTCACCTGTTAGAGTGCAGGCTTTTTCACTGAGATGTCGTATCTTTGTTTTGAAGAATCATGAACGAACTTAATCTCCATACGAAAGAAGTAACGGCCCTTTTTGAAAAGTATCATGTCAAAACTCTTCGCGTCTTTGGTTCCGCAGCTCGTGGTGAATCAACAGCGCATAGTGATCTTGACTTGCTCGTAACGTTTTCAAAACCTGTTTCTCTACTTCAGATGGTAGGACTTGAACGGGAATTGTCATCCATTGTAGGACGTAAAGTTGACCTCCTGGCCCCAAAATCTATCAGCCCGTATCTGAGAGTTCGAATTCTAAAGGAGTCTCGACCGGTCTATCTCCAGTAGTTCTGTTGAATAAGACGGAGAAATTGCGTATCTTATTATAACACATCAGTGAACCTGTAATATTCTGCTTTTGAAGTCATATCTTTAGTTCAGTTGGACAAAGCAGTCCACGGAATACAAAAATGGAGGAACAGCATGCCAAATCCGATTAAGCATTTCTTACTAACCCCTCAACAAGCTGAGGAAAAAGCATTAATAGTCGCACAGATGAGAACGAACCCTCGTGGCCCGTGGGTGAATGGCAAGATGACGAGCATGCCAAAGCTAACAGGGATGACTCCCGGAAGCAAAAAAAAGGTTTAGTATCATCTTTTTATTACAGCTAAGAACTTCTCCGTTCGTGTAAACACACCGCTATTGGTACTTCAGGTCTAAAGGCAACTCTCAACCTTCGACAAATTTGTTAAAAGTCAATCCATAGCCGCCTATCTCAAAATGACAGAGGCGTTGTGGCCTAAATTCTCTAAAGTGACCCTATATGAAGTTAGTAATGGATGTACGTGGTACTTGCCCCATCGTGGGTCCAATTTTAGTGACAATTTAGCATATTTTACTGACGATGATTGGAAGTAGTTATATTGCTTTTAAGATCGATGCCCTGCATCTATTGCCCATGGTATTGACGAACACACATTTAAGCTGTATTATTCCACGAGGTTTTCCGACACATAATCCATACACCATAAACCAAAGGAGGCGTTATGATCTTTCTCTGGATGTTGGGAGGTATTATTGTTGTCTCGCTCGCATTTTTCCTTCCTGATCAATCAATTGATCTCTGGCAATCGCTTGATGCTGCCGGTATAGCTGCGGTAATCTATATTGTCGCACTGCTGGTGTACATCCTGTGCAATCCAATTCCGGCTAAACACCGCATCATTCTTGGTGCTGTAGCGCTTTTAAGTATGATCGGACTAAGTACTCATTGGGTGGGGATGTACAGTACAACACATTGGCAGCAAAAACGGATATTGGAGAACAAATCGCTGGTTATTCGAGGGATTATGATATCAGATGCACCGATAAAGCTTCTCTCAGTGCTGGAGGAATATCAGGAACAAGGGAAGATAAAAAAACTGTCCCCGGGAAAGATATTTCTAAAGAAATATCCTCAGGCACACATCGGGTCGAATGTATATGTGTCTCCTATGGGAGATGAGAGTATAAAAATATTTGTTACAGCATTGTCGGATTCAGCTATAGTGCTTACAGCCTCTCACGCTTTTGCACAAGGCCGTACTGCCGACTTCCTTCCGTATTGGGGCCGGAAAGGCACCATCCAGGAGCGCTACATTCTTACGGAGAAAGGAGTGCGCCATGAATCAGACAACTGAAACGCCGACGACAACGAAAACAAAGCTTGGGAAATCGCACACAATGATATTATGGATCATCATTATTGTCTGTGGAGGAATTCTTCCAAGTCTAGTCTTCCGCACCTACCACGCGATGCATGATTTTTTCTTGACTCCATTCCCGTGGGTCATTGAGGGAGGAATAACGATCAATCACGCATTACAGATGGTTTCCGGAAAGATACCAGAAGCGCCCACTCTTACGTTGCAACTGAGCTTCCTTGTGAGCGTTGTCATCATGTTGGTCATTGCACCAACGCTCTTTCTCTTTGGAGTGCGACAAAGAGCGATTGAACGAAACTCCGGAAAAGAGTTTCATATTTTCCGTTGGTCATCGGCATACTTGGTTCTCGGAGGCATTGTGATTATCGGACCCATGACCCAATCTATTCCCATATCGATAATTCAACTCCAGGTATCATCGAGTCTGCGTGAAGGTCAGGCAAAAGTAGAGAACAAGGACAATATTTTCTATGAGATGAATACGATCGCATTGAGACTCTATGAATATCGTGTTCTTCCTAAAGAGTATGGCGGAGGAAATGGTTCGATGGCTGGTTTTACCCTGCCGAAAGAACTCTCCACTACTCGGGAGGCTCAATATACGGTTGAAATACAAGACTCACTTGTGGCAGTAAAGGCGACATCGGTCAAGTATCCACAGGGAATTATCACCGCGAGAATCAACACGAAAGGGAAATTCTTGGAGTGGAAGTATTCGGAGTTCTTTGAGTAGTGCAATGAGTGAAAGCAGTTATGGTCGATACAAAATGACCGCCGAAGTTCTTCCGGCTTTCATTTCGATTTATAGGCCATCCACTGATTCTAGTTGATAAATTGGGATTGGATTTGTATGTTTCCATTGTGCCGCTCCCCCCAAAATGGCGGCACGATAGCCTCCCTAACCCCTGGCGTTGGTAGACTGCCGGGGGTTTTCTTTTATTATCGAACTATTGTCCCAAGAAAATTGATTTTCGCTTCTCATAGGCTTACATTATCGGCATATTGAGATACCAAATAGTGATGTTCAATGGGAAATCGATGTCGGATAGAGTGTGAGGGACTGCTATGAATAATCGACTTATCCTTTTCTGTTGTTTCGTTCTTCTGTTTCCTGATCTCCTTTATAGTCAAATAAACACTCCTCTTACACAAGAACAAAAAATCTGGCTCTCCAGAGCCAATCGCCACGAGAAGAACGGTTGGATCTATCTCCACATCGAAGGCGCACCAAAAGAACGCGGATTCCAACACGGTTACTTGCTTGCAAAAGATATCAAGGAGGCAATCCGGGTATTAGGTGAGGGATGGAAACATCAAAGTGCTATGGATTGGCCATGGCTTGTCCGGAAAGCCGGCGAAATTCTGACAACAAAAGTTGATTCAGAAAATCTATTAGAAATAGACGGAATGGTTGATGGAATGCATGCCGCCGGTATTCTCACAACACGGGATGAGCTTGTTACGCTGAATGGTTACATGGAATTGATATGGTACTGGTGGCCCACAGTGAGAGATTCATTCAAAACAAATTCACCGGCGCCAAAGAGACAATCGTGCAGTTCATTCATCGCAACAGGCAGCATGACCGCCGATGGTAAAATCGTGCTCGGTCATAATTCTATGTTCAATTATTCTGAACCGGCATGTAATATCATTCTGGATATTCTCCCGGAGAAAGGCCACCGCATTCTCATGCAGGCGTACAGCGGTTTTATACACAGCGGAACTGATTTCTTTGTAACTGATGCAGGTCTTGTCGGCTCTGAAACAACGATCGGAGATTTTTTCCCGTTCGATCCAACGGGTGTTCCGGAATTTTCCCGCATGCGTCATGCCACACAATATGCATCTTCGATCGATGAATGGTGTGAGATCATGAAGAAAGACAACAATGGCGGCTATGCAAACGCATGGCTGATAGGCGACATCAACACGAACGAAATTGCACGGCTTGAACTTGGGTTGAAGTATGTCGGATTTGAGAAGAAGAAAGATGGATACTTCATCGGGTCGAATGTCGCTGAAGATTTACAAATCCTTCGCTTAGAGACCAGGAGGGACGAAATGAATATAAAATTATCTTCGGTCGCCCGGCGTGTCCGATGGAAACAGCTGATGAAAGAGCATGCCGGCAAAATTAATCTTCATCTCGCTGAAGCCTTCGAAGCAGACCATTACGATACGTATTTGAAGAAAAATAATCCCGGCGGTCGCTCGCTCTGCGGGCACTGGGAACTCGATCCACAATTCTCCGGCACGGATATTCCCTTTAGTCCGGAAGGAACCATAGACGGAAAAGTCGTTGACTCCAAGATGGCAAAGAAGATGTCGTTCCTCGCACGCTGGGGCTCGGCTTGCGGGATGGCATTCGATGCAGGGAAATATCTGGAAGCGCATCCGCAGTTCGACTGGATGACCGGTCTGCTCAAGGACCGTCCGACACAGCCATGGACAGAGTTCAAGGCAGGGGAACAATAGTACACAAGCCGCAATGCCGTATAACAAGGTGCCGCTAACATCACCGAGTAAGTAAAGGCGTAAGTTGGAGCTTATCGCAATAGAGAAATCGTTAGGACGCTGGAGATAATATCTCTGTCTCCACTGCACATCTCCCCGACGTGCGTTAACCTCCCTAAACCCTCAGCATAAGTTAGATCGCTGGGGATTTTATTTATGAATCTTAAAAGAAACATTACTTTGGACGATAGGGTACGGTCTCCGAAAGCACTTCAATACCTCAAAAAGTGGTATCATAAAATATCTTCCTCAGAGATTGCCAAGATATTACAACGTCCGAAGAGATCTGTAAGAGTGTTTGCATCAAAGATTGGTGCAACGAGAAAGAACAATCCCTGGACACATGAAGATGATGAGGTACTACACAGACACTATCGCACTGAACGCAACGTCGAACTTGCCAAGCGGATTGGAAGAAATCCTCATAGTATTCGCACAAGAGCGAGAGTAATAGGTATTGCACAAAAACGGTTTGTAATAAATTGGATCGAAAAAGAAAAGACAATCAAGAAACTCTTTGGAAAGATAGACACGGAAAGGATCTCAGACATGCTGAAGATTCCCGTGAGATCAATCCAACACCGTGTAAGTCTTTTAGGAATAGCTGATCTTTCAAGAAGGTGGACAAAGGAAGAGGATGGAATACTAAAGACTCCATACAAACGAGGGAACTATGAAACACTTGTCACCCAATTGGGACGCACAATATATAGAAAAGAGCGGATATCCTTGATTTAAGCAAAAAGGAGAAAGCTTGGACACCAGAAGACGAGAAGACAATAAAACGATTGCATGGAAGTAAAGATATTGGTGTAATTGCCAAGAGACTGCATAGAAGCGTCTCATCGGTTCAGGCAAAGGTGAATAAACTTGGAGTAAAAAGAGTGTGATTTTGATACTGTAATTGCCTACATTATTTCACAACAAAGTTGCTTATTGGGGTATCTTATAAAGAAGTAAATTAAGCAATGAAGCTCTCCGAATTCAACTACTCTCTTCCGCAAAACCTGATAGCCCAGCAGCCTGCACATCCACGCGATCACTCACGTCTTATGGTCCTCGACCGCAGGGATAACTCGATGAAAGAACACAAATTTTTTGAAATCATCGATTATTTCTCTAAAGGTGATTGTCTGATCGTGAATGACACGAAAGTGTTTCAAGCTCGCTTGTCTGGGAAAAAAGAGAAAACGAATGCGAATATCGAAGTTTTTCTACTGCGCGAGCTGAATGCTGAGGAGAATATCTGGGATGTCATCGTTGATCCTGCTCGTAAGGTGCGCGTCGGCAACAGGATATTCTTTGACGACGGGAAGCTTTGGTGCGAGGTGCTCGATAATACGACATCGCGCGGCCGCACCGTCCGGTTTAGCCAGAACGAAGGCTTATTGAAGATCATCGACCGCATCGGTGCAACACCGCTGCCTCTCTATATCAAACGCGAGGCGACAAGTAAAGACAGGGAGAGCTACCAGACGGTCTACGCGAAGACCATTGGCTCTGTTTCCGCACCAGATGCAGGAATGCATTTTACAAAAGCGCTTCTTAATAAATTAAGAGCGAAAGGAGTGAAGATCGCGCCTGTGCTTCTCCATGTCGGTCTGGGTGCGATGAATCCCATAGAAGTGGAAGATTTACATAAGCATAAATTGGATTCTGAGTATTTTGAAATCACCATTGAGACGGCGAATATCATCAACAAGACTACTGATTCAAAGCATAGAGTCTTCGTTGTTGGACCCAGCACCTGCCGCGCTTTGGAATCCAGTGTCACTGCGGATGGCCATGTAAAATCTGGAAAAGGGTGGACCGATAAGTTTATCATCCCGCCGTATCATTTTAAGATCACCGATAAGCTCATCACGAATTTCCAACTGCCGAAATCACCGCTCTTAATGTTAGCGTCTGCGTTCTGTGGACACGAATTTCTCATGCACGCTTATAAGAAAGCGATCAAGGATGAATACCGCTTTTATAACTATGGCGATGCGATGCTGATATTGTAGATGCTATAAAGAAATCAACTTGGGGATGCAAATGACAAGATGGCTGCTTTCAGTCTCTTTGTTGGTTGGATCTGTCGCTTTCGGTCAAACTCCAGATACCGTCACTGTAACTCATAAGTATTATTCCTCAACATTTGATCGAACGAAACACTATCCCCTTGTCGTAAAATACTGGCTCACCAAGAAGATGTACTCCTGCAAAACGAAGATAAAACGCACAAACAACTTTACACCGGATCCTGCTATCCCTGCTGTTACGAATCTAAAGAGCGATTATGCCGGTTCCGGATACGACCGGGGCCATAATATGCCTGCAGAAGATAACACCTGCAGCGCGGTTGGAATGAAGGAATGTTTTTACTATTCCAATATGACACCTCAGACTCATTCCTTGAATGCCGGAGTGTGGAAAACCTTGGAAATCTATGCCAGGAAGCAGGCCAAGACCTATGACAGTGTGATGGTCTGGTGCGGATCTGTTTCGTTAAGCAGTAACACGATAGGTCGGGTATCTGTTCCAGATTGCTCCTGGAAGATCGTTTATGTCAAGAAGTTGGAACAACGGAAGCGTATTCATTCAGAAACGATATGTTGCCTTCATAATTATGGATGGGCAGGTTAAGAAGAATTGATGCGCTGCCTATGTGCTAGCTCGTGAAGACCATGCATTCAACATCCGAACGTCGAAAGTCACTCGGCGAGGAGATCGCCATGGTATACAATATGTCCTAATAGGAGGGTACCAAAATGTCGGAATATCGGATAAAGGTTGCACCCGTGACAGTAGCATATGCTGACGGAGAGAAAAACAAGCTCGTAGTGGAGTTCGCCATCCCAGGAGCACCAACAGATACCATCGATCTGAAGCTTCTGCCAGACAGCGTCCACTTGACAGCGCCAGCAAGGGACATCGAGTATGTTTCAGCAATGGCTTTAGCTTGGCCGGTGAAACCTGACAAAGCCGAAGCGATCTACGAGAACGGCCTGCTCCGAATTGAGGTGCCCTTTAAAGATCCGATGGAGGACGCTGTAAAGATCGCCGTCAAAGCAGGTGGCGCGGAAATCAAGACCAAAGCAATCAAAGGCTGATGATCCGTCAAGTTGTTAGGCTTATAAACGAGACAACCGGGGACTTGTTGGGTTGAGGGAATTAATTTGCCCGGAGCGCCGATCTCATTGCGGGAATACCTAGACATTATTTATCGCAAGATAGAAATCGTTAGGCGTGCGCCAAGAGAAGCTTGGCGTCTCTTGCAGGGTGAAAGACCCTGTTGAATAATGACTAACCATCAATTCATATCGAGTCTTGCAGGA
>Ga0268280_1002661_pt1 | contig 10047 bp, 13 predicted proteins | sample saktaG_9_FD_190139 | JGI IMG/M metagenome (GOLD analysis project Ga0268280, IMG submission 190139) | Saline water microbial communities from Sakinaw Lake, British Columbia, Canada - sak_2011_5_24_40m | ecosystem: Environmental > Aquatic > Non-marine Saline and Alkaline > Saline ...
GGTCACTTCCTTGCCGATGCGGTCCACCTCGCTGCGGATCTCTTTCAGGATGTGGATAAAAGCAGGGTGGTAGGGGCTGAAGAGGTAGGAAACGTCGCTGTTGTTGCGGTCCACGGCCAGCAGGTACTGGATCAGGTCGTTGCTGCCCACCGAGAAAAAGTCGACCATGTCGCCCAGGTGGCGTATCAGACGCACCGCGGCGGGGATCTCCAGCATGATGCCCACCCGGACGTCCTTCCCGGGGTAGGTGCCGGCGCCCTGCAGTTCCTTTTTGGCTTCGGCCATGATCGCGCGGATGGCCTGGATCTCCTCGATCTCGGTGATCATGGGGAAGAGAATGCGGATGTTGCCGCTGGCGTTGGCGCGCATGATGGCCTTGATCTGGATCTTGAAAGGTTCGCGGTCCTTGAGGAATAGCCGGACGGCCATCATCCCCAGCGACGGGTTTTCCTCGTGACGCGGCGCCGCGGGGTCAGATTTGTCGCGGCCCAGGTCGTAGGTACGGATGACCAGCGGGTGGGGAAAGATGTTCTGGGCAATTTTTTTATAGATCAGGTACTGTTCTTCCTCGGAAATGCTCATCTTGGAGTCCAGGTAGAGGAATTCGGTGCGGAACAGGCCAATGCCCTGGGCCCCGTAGGACTGGACGATTTCGCTTTCAAACGGCAGTTCTATGTTGGCGTGGAGATGGAATTGGTGTTGGTCGAGGGTCAATTCCGGCAGTTGGCTGAGTTTTTTCAGCTGTTCCTTGTAGAGGCGGAATTTTTCGATTTTTAAGGAGATTTCTGCGGCCACCTCGGGAGTGGGCTGAACGATGACCTCGCCGCTGACGCTGTCAAGAGCAAGGGTGTCGCCGTTGAAGATCGAATCGGTGGCGTTGACCGTGTCCAGGATGGCCGGAATGCCCAGGGTGCGGGCCAGGATTACCGTGTGTGAGGTTTCGCCGCCCTTGTTCAGCACCAGCCCCAGCAGCCTTTTGTTGCTCATCATTGTGGCCGCCACGGAAGGGCTGATGTCATCGGCGACCAGGATGACCTGGCCCGGCTGCGGGGCCGAGGTAGCGGGGCTGCTTTTTTTAAGGTTGGCGATCAGGCGGGTCAGCACGTCGGAAATATCATTGCTTTTGGCCTTGAAGGACAGGTCGGGGATGGTATGGAATATTTTCAGGTATTTTTTTTCGACTTCCTTTATGGCCCATTCGGCCTTGACCAGTTTGTTCTGAATGGTACCCCTGATCTCATCCAGAAGGTGGCTGTCTTTGAGCAGCAGGTATTGGGTTTCAATGATGAAAGCCGCGTCTTTACCCATGATCTTCTGCAAGTCCCGATTGATCTTTTTCAGCTGGGCCTGGGATTTTTTTACCGCATTTTCCAGGCGCCAGATCTCTTTTTCCACCGACTTTTCGCCTATGTTCTCAGCCCGGATCACTTCCTTTTCAAAATTGTAGAGCAAGGCCCGGCCCATGACAATACCGGGCGATACGGCTTTGCCCTTGATGCGGATCATTCAGCTTTCTTCGTCGAACTTGCGATTGAACAGGTCGCTGATGGCGGCGAGGGCCTCCTGCTCATCGCCGCCGCTGGCCTGCAGGATGATCTCGTTGCCAACCGAAGCGGCCAGGGTCAGGATGCCCAACAGGCTTTTGGCATTGACTTTATCTTCATTGTAAATCAGGAAAATGTCGGCAGTAAACATGTTGGCCAGGTGGGAGAGTTTGGCGGCGGCCCTGGCGTGAAGTCCCAGCTTGTTGTGGATGACCTGTGTCTTTTCAATCATTTTTTTTCTCCTAAGTATTCACTGATGATGTTGATGCCTTCCTTGGCTTCCTTTTCGACTTGTTTGATGATTTGGCGGAAATTGCCGTTCCGTTCCTGGCAGCAGAAAAATTTCAGCAATCCGGGCAGGTTGATCCCAGAAAGCACTTCGACATTGGCGTTAATGAAACGGGTGGAAATGTTCGATGGAGAACCGCCGAACATGTCGGTGAAGATCACGATCTTGTGTCCCTGGTTGCGGGCAATGAACTTTTCCAGCTGGGCGATCATGGTGCTGCCGTCGCCCTGCCAGTCGAAGGCGATGGCCTCAATGTCGAGCTTCTGTTCCAGTATTTTTTCGGCCACCTGGATCAGTTCGTGACCCAGATTGCCATGGGTGATGATTAAGCTCTTGATCATTTGCTTACCTCGGCTTTCGGATCGGACAAGTTTTCCTCCTGGAGGGCGCTCTCTTTATTTAATTCCAGATAGGTTTTTTTGCCGCTCTTTTTGGCCAGGAAATTGCGCACCGCTACTTCTATAATGGTCGAGAGGTTGCGGCCCGGGCCCACGGGCAGGGAGATCAGCGGGAGCTCCAGTCCCAGGATCTTGAAATACTGCGTGTCCTCGCCCAGGCGGTCATACTTTTTCTTGGCATCCCATTTTCCCAGGTTGATCACCAGGTTCAGCTTTTTTTCTTCCAGGACGGCCGAGGTGCCGAAAATGTCGTTGATGTTGATGATGCCCAGGCCGCGCACTTCCATCAGGTTCTTGATGATCTCGTTGGCGCGGCCGATCAGGTCATCGTTGGAATCCAGGTAAAATTCAGCCACGTCATCGGCGATTAGCTGGTAGCCCTTGTTGACCAATTCCAGCGCCGTTTCGCTTTTGCCGATTCCAGAAGCCCCGGTGATCAGCACACCCTGGCCCATGATGTCCATCAGTACTCCGTTCATTTTGATTTTTTTAGAAAAATACTGATAGAGGAAAGCGCTGAGGCGCGAGATAAGCGGCGCCGTGTGCAGTTCGGAGATCAGGATCGGCGTGCTGTAGCGCGCGGCCATGGCGATCCAATCGCTTTCGGCCTTGATGTTTTCCGAGATGATGATGCCGGGAAGTTTCAGGGAAAAGTAGTTTTTCAGGCAGCGGCTCCTGTCCTCGTCTTTCAGGTTGTGCAGGTAGCCGACTTCGGTTTTGCCGAAGACCTGGATGCGTCCGGCCTGGAGATGTTTCAAATATCCGGTCAGGCCCAGGCCAGGGCGCTGCGGGCGCGGATGGCTGACCAGGTTGTGGATCCATTTTTCGTTAAAAATGCGGATGATCTTCAGCTGGCTTAATTCCTTTATCTGGCCTAATTGGATTCCCTTGATCTCTTTTGGCATGAGGTTCAGACCTTTTTACAGGTTAGGTTCGATCAATGAAATGTTTCCCTGCGCATTGCGGAAAACGGCGGCCATGCGGCCGGTTTCCGTGTTGATGAACATGTAGCCGTTTTCCCGGCTTTCGTTGAGGAAAAACACGGCTTCCTCGACCGTGATCGGCTTGGGCGAGTAATTATCGGAGATGAGGATATTGGCCCCTTTGGGGGGTTCTACCGGCTCGATCTTTTCTCTGGTCATCAGATCCAGCGTACGCTTGAAGAATCCCCTGTCCCTCGACCTCTTTTTCTCTTCCTTGATCTTTTCCTTGCTCTTTTTGGCCTGGTTTTTCAGGGTATCCAGCGTGTTGCGCACCGCCTGCTTCAATATTTTGTTGCGGTCCTCGGCGTAAAATGAGTTCAACTTTGTTTTCAGGGAGATTTCCACTTTAAAGGTGAGTTTCTCTTCGTTTACGATCACCTCGGCGTCGATGATCTCGCCGGCGATCTTTTCAATGTCGAGCAGGTGCTTTTCAATGAAAGCTTTCAAAGCTCCCGGCATCTTGACATTCTTGGTGGCGAAGTTAATGCTCATTTTTTGACTCCTTTTATTTTATTTTCTTTTTTTCTGACAAAGGAACTGGGAATATTCATCTCCTCCCGGTAATTGCGCACGGTGCGCCTGGCGATACGGATGCCCAGGCCGGACAGTTTGGTAGCTATCTCATCGTCGGCCAGCGGCTTTTCCGGCACTTCGCCCATGATCAGCTCCCGTATCTTGTCCTTGATGGTCCCGACCGCGTGGGAAAAGCCGAAATCGCCTTTCAGGCCGTAGCTGAAGAAATCCTTCAAGGGGATCATCCCTTTTTCCGAGGTCATGAACTTGTTGCTGACGGCGCGGGAAATGGTCGATTCGTTGAGGTTGACCTCGCGGGCCACGTCCTTCATGGTCAATGGTTTTTTCCACTTTTCCCCGAAATCCAGGTAGTCTTTCTGAGCCTTGACCAGATACTCGGCTATGCGCAGGATGGTCTTTTTGCGTAGCTCGATACTCTCGATGAAAAATTGGGCATCGCGGTAGCGGCTTTTCAGGTAGGAAACGGTTTTTTTATCCTTGGTCTTTCCCAGCATCTCCTGGTAGTATTGCGAAAGCGTCAAGCGCGGGATCCCTTCTTCCAGGTACATGACCCGGTATTCGCCGTTTTCCTTGATCAGCATCAGGTCCACTTCGGCGTACTCGATCTCTTCGCTGTTGAAGGCCTCGGCCGGGCGGGGGGTCAGGCGCTTCAGCCGGGCGACCAGCGGCAGCAGCTCATCCATGCTGACGCCCAGGCGGCGGCCGATGTTCTCGTAATTGGAGCGCGACAGGTCCTCGAGGTTGTCCTGTATCAGCAGCCGCAGTTTTTCATCATCCGGGCCTGCGCCGACCTGGGCCAACAGGCACTCCGGCAGGGACTTGCTGGCGCATCCGGCCGGAGCAAATTGGGTGATGAGCCGGCGCACGCGTTCGATCTCCTCGGGCGTGGTCTGGATCAGCGAGGCGATGGATCCGATCTCAATTTTCAGGTAGCCGTCGCCGTCCAGGTTATAGATGATCTGCCGGGCAATCTCGATCTCGGTCCGGCTGCTGAAAGTGGCCATGGCCTGCTCCAGCAAATAATCGGCCAAACTGACGTTGGACGGGGTAAGCACTTCCAGGGCTTTGTTCTTATCAATGTCGTCGGGATTTTTTCTCAGGAAGCCGTGATCTTCGTAAGGGGTCATGAAGGAAGCGTCGGCGCGTTCGATTCTTTTCTGATATTCGTTGGCTTCGTTTTCGCGGACGATCTTTTCCGGCGTTTCGATCTCAAGCATGGGATTGGCTTCCACTTCGTTCTGCAGGGTTTCCAGCAATTCCAGGTGGTTGTCGGCGAGCAGCTGGATGAAATAATGCATGACCGGGGTGATGGTCAGCTGCTGCGTGCCCTTGAGCTGCATCTTGATGGTCATCTAATTCCACCTGAATTCTTTGCCCAAATACTCTTTTTTAACCCTTTCATCAGCGATCAGTTCCTCCGAACGGCCTTCAAAAATGACCTGGCCGGAGTGAATGATATAAGATCGGTCGGTTATTTTCAAGATTTCGCGCACGTTGTGGTCGGTGATGATGATGCCCATGTTTTTTGCCTTGAAGGAGCGGATCAGTTCCTGCAATTCCACGATCTGGATCGGATCAATGCCGGCGAAAGGTTCGTCGAGCAGCAGGAAGTCTGGGGCCAGGATCAGCGATCGGGCGATCTCCAGCCGCCGCCTTTCGCCGCCGGAAAGCATATAGGCTTTGCGCCCGCGGATGGCCTCCAGCCCCAGGTCGGAAAGGATCTTTTCCAGGAGCGAGTCCTGCACAGCGCCGGTCATCTGGGCGATGGCGCGGATGTTGTCCTCGACACTCAAGCCCCGAAAAACAGACGGTTCCTGGGGCAGGAAGCTGATTCCCAGGCGTGAACGGCTGTACACCGGAAAACTGGTGATGTCGCGACCGTTGAGCAGAATTTCGCCACTGTCCGGGCGCTGGATGCCCAGGATCATCAGGAAGGTGGTGGTTTTACCGGCGCCATTCGGTCCCAGCAGGCCGACGATCTCTCCGGCCCCGACGCCCAGGCTTACGCCGTCGACTACCGTCCTTTGGCGAAAGGTTTTTTTGATATGGTTCACTTCCAGTTTTTTCATGGTGTTTTGCGGTTGAATACCCTGATTTATTTTATCATGTCAACGGCAGGGTGTCAAAAGGGAAAGGCAAGGGGCGAGGGGCTAGAGGCAATAGGGAAGAAAACAGAAGTCAGAGGACAGAGAACAGAGTAAGAAAAAGAATAAGATTAATATTTTCTTTTATCTGTTTTCTGTCATCTGTCGTCTGACTTCTGTCTTCTGTTGTCTTTTCTTTCCAATCACCAATCACAAAGTTAAGTAGACAGTAGTTAGTAGTCAGTAGACAGTAGGAAGAGGCTAGAGGCTATGGGCTATAGGGAAGAAAACAGAAGTCAGAGAACAGAGGACAGAATGAAGAAAAGAAAAAGGTTATCGCTTTCTGTCATCTGTTTTCTGTCTTCTGTCGTCTTTTCTTCTCTCATCACGCATTACGCATCACGATTAGGTCGTTGTTTTCTTCTACTTCTCCGGCTTGGTGCCTATGATCAGCTTTTTGATGCCGGCACGCTTGGCCAGGTCCATGACCCGGACGACCAGGCCATGGGAAATTTCCTGGTCAGCCCGTAGAACCAGGGCGCTGTCTTTCATTTTCGGCAGGGCTTTGCGGATCTCCGCTTCGAGATCATCCATGGCCAGAGGCTGGCGGTTGAGAAACAACTGCCCCTTTTTGTCGATGCTGAGAGCATATTCCTGCGCTTCGGTATTGGCGGAGGTTTTTGCGGCCGGCAGCTCGAGCTTGATGCCCGGCTGCTCCAAAAAGGTCGATGAAATCATAAAAAACAAAAGCAGCATGAATATGACGTCGATCAGCGAAGTGATATTGATGATCACTTTGCGGCGCGGCCTGGTCCGCAGCTGCATGGCGTCACCCAGCCGTCGCGTCCCGGAACGCGAAGATCTTTTTAAGCAGGCGGTTGGAGTATTTTTCGATCTCCAGCACATGGGTCTCGGCCCGGCTGGCGAAGTAATTGTAGGCCACCAGCGCCGGGATGCCAATGAAAAGCCCGGTGATGGTGGTGATCAGGGCTTCGGATATGCCGCCGGCCAGCGCCGTGGCCTGGCCGACGCCCATGATCGATATGACCTTGAAGACCTTCAGGATGCCGAGCACGGTGCCCAGCAGTCCCAAGAGCGGGGCCACGCCGGCGATGGTTTCCAGCACCCCCAGGCCCTTTTCCAGCTGGTGGACCTCCTGGCGCCCCTGGTCAAGGAGCGTTTCCTTGATCTCTTCGCGGGGCAGGTCATGGTTTTCCAGAGTGATGCGGATGATGTTGGCGAAAGGGCCGGTGTGCTTTTCGCAGATGGAAACGGCCAGTGCGAAATCGTTCGCTCCCTTGACGTTTTCCAGTACGCTGACCACCTCGGGAATGATGACCTTGCGGCGGCGCAGCGAAATAAACTTTTCGATGATGATGGCCAGTCCGGTGATCGAGCACAGGAACAGGGGAATCATGATGATGCCGCCTTTGGCCAGAAAATCCCAGATATGCTTCATGTCGTGCCTCGCTTATTTTTTAACAAAATATGAGAATTTGGCGGTGACTTCCAGGTAGGATTTGGGAAAGTCTGCCGGCAGGTTGGGGAATGGCGCCGATACCGTGACGGCGAAACGGCTGGTTTCCATCAAGGTGCGGTGTCCAGTGTAGCCGATTAATTCCAGGTCGCTCAGCCGGCCGTCGGGATAGATCTTGAAGCGCAGCAGCGTGTCGCCGTCGATCACTCCCAGCCTGGAAAAAGCCAGGGGCGGGAATATGTTGCGGCCGATGCGCTCTTTCAGCGCCAGCATGTAGGGGGCGAAATCCCAATTGTAGGTGTTGAACGACAGTCCGCCTTCTGCCGCGGCTCGCGCATCCAGCTGCTGGTGCAGGACTCCCGGCAATTCCAGGCGCAGCTTGTTTTTGGCTTTTTCCGCCTCGGTATCCCGCGGCCGCGTTATTGCGGCATTTTCATCGGCCGCCAGGTCGTTTTTCACGGTTTCCCGGTCTTTTTCAGCTTGGGTCGGATTATCTTCGGGCTTGACCGGAGCGATTTTCTTTTCGGGGCTGGGCGGCTGCGGCGGCAGGTCGTGGGAGAGGAAATCGCCACGGGAATAGGGATCGTCGCTCAGGGGCAGCCCCGGGGCGGGTTCCTGGTTGCGGGCCAGGGCGTTCTTGTCGGAGAGAAAATCGGCTTTTTGCGGCTTGGGAGTGGTCGGGGCGTCGGCCGGGGTGGCGATCACTTCCCGGGGTTGCTGCGGCTGCTGCAGGTCGAATACCAGGGGCGGATTCTGCGGCTTAGGGGGAGAGGCAAAAGGGCGGGAAAAATCGAGCTTGAAGGCGCTTTCCCAAAAAGAGAGGAACAGGATGTGCAGCAGGATGGAAAGCAGGATAATCTGCTTTTTCGCTTTTGCATCCATGGCGCGGTCCTGGCCGGCGCGGCTTTTTCCTGAGGAGCGCATAAAATTAAACATTTTGTGGGCGCATTTCTTGCATTGCCTTTGACACTATGACGTATTCAATGCAGCGAAAGTTTCCGTCATCCTTCATTCTTCACTTTTTTTCTCCGCAAGATTTGGTTTTGGCATGGTTTTATAATATAATACAATAGATTTGGAAAAAGAGGTATAAAGCGCATGAATATGAAAAAAACTTCTGCAATTGCTGTACTGAAAACCGCGGTTGTGGTTTTTGTCCTGATCCTGCCGCTGGCCAGCTGCAGTTTTTTCGGTCTGCCTGAATATGAACTATCGATAACCGTTGGCGCGGGCGTGAATGGTACCCCGGTCAGCAGCGTGCAGGTTTTGCCTGAATTGACCGAGGTCGAGTACGCTTATACGCCGGTGAACTCCCTGCACACGGTCGAGGTCATAAGCAATGGCGGCCTGGCGGCGGAGACGGGTACCGTCACCATGTACACAAACATAGCCCTGGTTGCCCGGCTGATAGATATTCGCGCTGTCTGGAACATCTCCCTTCACAACTCGGACAGCTCCGCCATTGATCCTTTTACCATCACTTTTGCCGGAGCCGACATTCTGGGCGGCACCTTCAGCGACAGCCGCGGCTATAACGGAACCTGGGATGCAGCCAGCAACAAGATCAATATCAACTACAGCAATTGGGAGAGCTACAAGCTGACCGGAACGCTTTTCAGCATGAACGGCACCTGGAGCAATGGTGACGCGACCGGCTCCTGGGGCGCTGAAAAGGTGGAATAAATAAGATCGGTTCTCAGTTCACGGCATACGGTTGACGGTGTAGGGCAAGAAAAAGACGAAGTTCGAGGCTGAAAATTATTAAAGTTGAAACGTTGAACCGTTAAAGCGTTGAAACGAAAAAACAATTTTCCGAAATTTATTAAGAGCTATTCTCACTTCAACTCTTCAACGCTTCAACACTTCAACGGCAATTGCTTTTCCCTTTTGCCTCTAGCCCATAGCCTCTCGCCCCTTGCCCCTCGCCTCTTCTATTGATTACTTTTTTATTAAAAACTATTGACAGGTATATTAGATTATTATAATATTTGAATGTTCTGAGCAATAGATCCGTTTGGGCCGGCCGCGGCCGCCGGGTTTTCTCAAAAAAGGAGTTATGACATGAATCAAGACGAACTGAAGAATCTCAAGGCCGACAAGGTCGTGGACGCCCGGGGCATGGCCTGCCCGGGGCCGCTGCTGGAAGCCAAAAAGGCGATCACCGACGTAACCCTGGGCGGCCTCATGGAAGTGCTGTCTTCGGAAGAAGGCACGAACAACGACATCCCCCTGTGGGCCAAAAAAATGCAGTATGAGTTCCTGGGCGTAATCGAAGACGCCGGTTTCTGGCGCCTGTTTGTCAAGAGATCCAAATAGCGGGCATTAATACTCAATCCAGTGTTCCACCCATGAAAAATTCTGCTGAAATGAAAAAGAGGTGCGCGCGGGTGGCCATGATCCTGAAAACCCTGGCCCATCCCCAACGCCTTTTTATCCTCTGTACCCTGATCCGCGGCGAAGCCACGGTCAGCGAACTTCAGCGCGAATGCGGCGCCTCGCAGTCGGTCATTTCCCAGCACCTGACGCGCATGCGCCGCGAAGGGATCGTCCAGGCCCGGCGCAGCGGCAATTTCGTCCATTACCGGGTTGCCGACCCCAAACTGTCCGAATTGATCATTAACATGGAGAGAATTTTTAATGAGTGAATTCAAGCCCAGGATCCTGGTTTTTTCCACCGAGAATGTTTCCGACCCGGGCATAGATTTGGCCGGACGCAACAAGATGCACTACCCGGCCCG
>Ga0268280_1002663_pt1 | contig 10036 bp, 10 predicted proteins | sample saktaG_9_FD_190139 | JGI IMG/M metagenome (GOLD analysis project Ga0268280, IMG submission 190139) | Saline water microbial communities from Sakinaw Lake, British Columbia, Canada - sak_2011_5_24_40m | ecosystem: Environmental > Aquatic > Non-marine Saline and Alkaline > Saline ...
AATAGAAATTTTTATACAGCTCATGAAATTGCTCAAATAATTCCACTTTTTGATCGAGATAAAACATACCAATTGTTTCTTTCTAAAAATGAATGGTTAAAAGAATACTGGCCAAATTCAGTAAAGATTAAAAAAAATAAGAAAAACAAGAAATATACAAAAACAAATGTATTTGAAAAAACTTTTGAAACATTTATTTTCAATTTACAAAAGTTTTATATGAAAAATAAGAGAACTAGGGAAGTGGTTAATTCAAAAATTGCTATATTTCATCCTATAGATAGATCTAAAGAGGTTAATTTGTATTTAGAAAAATATAAATAGTAAACCTATAGTTAATTATTAAATAATTTTTCTTTATCCTCTTGACAAAGGTTTGCTTGTATATGTAAAATAGCACTCATTGTTAGTAATTGCTAACAGTTTTTTAAGTAAAAAATGGCGACAAAAGTTAAAACAAAAAAAATGAATCTTCTTCCCACAGCAGGTTATGTTTTATTAGAACCTGTTGAAGCAGAAACAAAAACAGAGTCAGGTATTTATCTTCCAGATACGGTAAATGAAAAACCACATAAAGCCAAAGTATTGGCAATTGGTGAAGATATGTTAACAGAGTTTGGTATTAAAAAGAATGCTCCATGCCAGAAAAATGACATTGTTTTTTATAAACAATGGGGTGGAAATGAAGTTAAGATAAATGGAAAAGAATATATTTTTGCAAAATTTGATGATATATTAGCAATCGAAATTTAATATGGCAAAAATTTTACAATATAGCGATGAGGCAAGACAATCAATTCTGAAAGGTGTTAACGCCTTAGCTAAGGCCGTATCAACAACACTTGGTCCTAAAGGTAGGAATGTTGCATTAGATAGAAAATGGGGTTCGCCTAACATTGTTCATGATGGAGTTACTGTAGCAAAAGAAATAGAATTGGAAAATCCATTTGAGAATATGGGTGCACAGATGGTTAAGGAAGCTGCATCTAAGACAAATGATATTGCTGGGGATGGGACGACTACGGCGACTGTGATTGCAGAAGCAATAATTTCAGAAGGTATTAAAAACATTACAAGTGGAGCAGATCCAATGCTTTTAAGAAAGGGAATAGAAAAAGGAGTGCAAATAGTAATAGATGACTTAGTCAAGCAAAGGGAACCAATTAAGGGTAAAGAAAAAATTACTCAAGTTGCAACAATCTCGGCTGGAGATGCTGAAATTGGTGCAAAAATTGCAGAAGCCTTAGGAAAAGAAGACAGAGTTGTAACAGTTGAGGATGGAAAAGGTCTAACAATAGATATTGAATATAAGGAAGGGATGGAATTTGATAAAGGTTATGCTTCGGCATACTTTGTTACAAATCCTGACAAAATGGAAGCAGAAATTGATGATGTTTATATTCTTTTAACAGATAAGAAAATTACTTCAATTCAAGAACTACTACCCTTTTTAGAAAAATTTGTAAAAGTATCTAAGAACTTAGTTATTGTTGCTGATGAGATTGAGGGAGAAGCTCTTGCTACCTTAGTCGTCAACAAAATGAGGGGAACATTTAATGTCTTGGCTGTTAAGGCTCCAGGGTTTGGTGATAGGAGAAAAGAAATGTTGGAAGATATAGCGATTCTTACAGGTGGAACATTAATTGGTGAAGATACAGGAAAGACATTTGAGACTGTTGAAGTTGAAGATTTAGGCAGGGCGGATAAAGTCTGGTCGGATAAAGAAAACACAAGAGTAATTGGTGGAAAAGGAGACAAGAAAAAAATTGACTCAAGAATATCTTCAATAAGAAGAGAGATCACAGAATCAGATTCTGATTTTGACAAAGAAAAATTAGAGGAAAGGTTGGCAAAGTTAACTGGCGGAGTTGCCCAAATTAATGTTGGTGCAGCTACAGAAGTTGAATTGAATGAAAAGAAAGAAAGAGTAAAAGATGCAGTTGGTGCAACAAAAGCTGCTTTAGAGGAAGGAATAGTGTCTGGTGGAGGAATTGCTCTACTTGATATAGCACTGGAAATTAATGATAAACATTTGGAAGATGCAAAAGCAGGTGATGATATCCTTACAGGATTAAAAATAGTTAAAATAGCATTAGAAAGACCATTTATGAAACTGATGGAAAATGCTGGTTTTAATGGTGAAGCAATGAAACAGAAGGTTCTTGAAGCAAGGGCACACGGATTTGGAATAGATGTAATGTCAGAAGAACAAGATCCTAGACCGATAGATATGATAAAAGAAGGAATAATTGATCCAGTTAAGGTAGTAAGAACTGCAGTACAAAATGCAGCCAGTGTTGGAGCGGTTGTTTTAACTACAGAAGCAATTATTACGGACAAACCTGAAGAGAAAAAAGACAATTCACCAGAAATGCCAAATCCAGGAATGGGTTACTAAACTTCTTTAATTGGTTTTTTGCTTATTTACTTTTTTATCTCTTTTATTTAAATTACAAATTAGATAAAAATGAGGACTTTTTTAAGGATATTTTTAGCTTTTTTCTTCGCGATCGTTTTGTTATTAGTACTTATTTTAGGTTTTCTAGGTTTTATTCCGGGTCTTTCTTCAATTTTGGGAAGTGATAAACCTAAAGACTTGGGAATTAAATACACTCAAGCAGATGTTGATTCTGGTAGATCAAAGAGTCAACTTGAGTACTTAGCAATAAATGAACCAGTTTCTTCAGAAAATAGTATTCAATGGTCAGGAACAAGAGAAGTTAATATTGAATTAACTTCAGCTCAACTAACTGGAATTATGAATACCAAGCCTTGGAAATATTATCCTTATAAAAATGTTCAAGTTAAATTTAATGGTGATGGGTCGGCTGAGGTCTCTGGAAGTTTAGTTAAAAACAATATTCCAGTATACGCTTCTACTTTTCAGGCTCCTCAGGTTGCAGTTGATTTTGCAATGAAGTTTTTACCAGAAAATCCAACCTTTTATCTTAAAGGACGGGCTGCTTTAACTGAAAATAAAGTATCTCTGTTTGAACCACAAGTTTTTCAGATTGGTAAAATACCAATGCCACTAAATATGTTTTTGTCATTTGTCGAACCATCTTTAGTTAAAGAAGCATATGCAATTGATTTAAATGAGATGAGTCAAGAACTTTCCAAAGTAAGTAATAAAAGGCAGCTAATAATTGATTTTATTGATAGTAGGCTAGCGAATATTAATGGTTTTTATGCAAAAAATGCCAGAATTACGGAAAATAAGCTGATATTTGAGGGTAATTTGTCTGAAAAAGAAGCTACCGAAAGATAATTTACTTTGAATATTTCCTCTTTGACTATTCTATCTATTTTTGTTGGAGTTCTCTGTCTATCTGCATCAATTGATATTTTAGTATAAGGTTTTTATTTCTTCACCGTATTTTTTGAGTATTTGTTCAAATTTGTTAATTTCTCCTTCAGGAGCTAATAATTCTGTGTTTAAATCAGTTTCATGATTAAATACGTTAGTAAAGACAAACCCTGGATCAATCTCTCCTTTTGCTACTGTATACAATATGATTAAAGAAGCCCTTTCCGTTGGTAGACTATACCAGACTGAATTGGGTGGTAACATGCCTCTATATTTCTCAGCCATAATATTGGTTAGATTTTTGGAAATGGAAGAACGGATGTTGGATTAATTGGTGTTCCATGATCTCTAATTTCTAAATGCAAATGGTCTCCGAATGACCTACCTGTTGCACCCATTTCACCAATAATTGTATTTATTGTTACTTCTTGTCCTTCTGTAACCAAAATCTTTGAAAGATGGGCATAAAGAGAGGTAAGTTGATTTCCGTGGTTAATAATAATTGCGTTACCATAGGCATATTTTGATGTAGAAATAGCTTCAACGAAACCAGCCTTAATAGGTCTGATCGGATCACCTGTTATTCCGTCTAAATCAATACCTGGGTGGAAAATCTTGAATCCTTGAGTAATTCTTACAGTTTCAACAGGATACTGAATACCTTTTTCGGTTGAAACTGGAATAGAAGCTTCTGCAATCACAGAATTTTCTGTTGTTTCATTTCCAAGGGTATTACTAGGCATAAATGAAGTAGCTAATACAAGAAGGGCAATATTAGTTCCAAGGATTTTTTGGATCCTTTTATTCTCGAATATATGCCTAAAAAACCTTGAAATCTTACTACCCGTTTTTATATTCATAATTTGGGTAAGTGAAGGCATTAGCGGTTTTTCGATGGATATCCCTCGTCTTTTGATGACCTTAAGGTCAAGACGATAATTGGGTAGATTTATAGTAAGTTTTTTCATATATCCTCGATGTTGCCGCCGAGGAATCGGTAATTAGCTTCAAATGAAACTAATTTAGCCTTAAAAAACAAAAATCTCGCCTTTAAGCGAGAGACGCAAGTGTACACTATGAAACTTCGAAATGTCAAGTTTTTGAGGCCGGAGAGGGAATCGAACCCTCGCATCGCGGTTTTGCAGACCGCAGCGTTTCCTCTTCGCCATCCGGCCAGATCTTAAAGCTATTTTAGCTTATAAACTTAATAAAACAAAACATTAAATTATTATTTCTTGATTTAACTTTCTTAATTTATTTTTTGTAAAATTGTCAATGCTTCTAAATTTTGTTAAACTTCAATTCATCATGAGCAAATTTGGCAAATTAATATTAATACTTCTTGGAATAACGCTAGCAATTTTTCTTACACTCTTTTTAGTTGGTTATTTTAAGCCAAAAGGAGCTGGTATTTTTATAGATACGGTTCCAGTATCCGATGTTTACATAAATGATTTACTAGTTGGTAGTACGCCATATGAAGCTATTAGGAATCCAGGCGAAGTTACAATTAAACTAATTCCCCAAGATGATTCACTTGTTATTTTTGAGACTAAAGTTAACTTGGCTTCCAATATAAGAACCGTAATTAAGCGTGAATTTGCTCAAACTGAAGAAGAGTCTTCAGGTGAAATTGCTTCTTTTGAAAAAGTTGGAGGTAAAGAGGCTAGTGTATCAATAGTTTCAATTCCAGACGCATCTCAGATTTCAATTGATGGTCAGGTAAGAGGATTTGCACCCTATAAAATAAATTCAATAGTATCTGGTGAACACTCATTAATAATATCTGCTTCAGGATATCTTGAAAGAAATCTTACAATAAATGCATATCAGGGTTATAAATTAACTGTTGTTGTAAAGTTGGCAACTGGTGGAGAAGTTCTTCCTTCACCTGAACCAGTTTCAAATAATGAAGGGACACTAAGTGTTGATAAAGTTAAAATACTTGAAACTCCAAATAATTTTTTAAGGGTTAGAAGCGATCCATCAACAGATGCTCAAGAAGTTGCAAGAGTAGTATCAGGTAATTCTTATCCTTTAGTTGAAGAAGATACTGAAACAGGTTGGTATCTTATTGAATATGAAAGTGGTAAACAAGGTTGGGTTTCAAGTGAATATTCCCAAGTAGTTAAATAGATTTAAGCTATATTTGCAATTCCTCCATAGAATATCCAAATAATAAGAAGTACCCAGACAATTACGGAAGTGATTAGTGGTTTGTCAGTTAAAAGAACTTTTTCAGGAGATTCGCTTCTATCTTCAAAAATTAAACTTTCGTATCTCATAATTCCAAAAATAGTTAGTGGTATGGTGATCATCAGAAGTTTATTAATAGTTGTAGTTTTTGATATTTCTGCCAAAAAGAGCCATAAAGGTAATGTTGCTCTAGGTGATTCAAAAAAAGTATAAAGGGCCCAGCTCATCCAAGCGGCATTTCCAAACATGGTTACGTATGAGTCAAGTAGTGTTTTTGAATACTTAGATAAGCTTTTTCGAGTTACACCTTCGACTTCATTAATTATTCCAAGTTCAGACCTTCTTTTTCCTGATGCTAAAAACAAAGCAACAGAAATTACACATAATAAAAACCATACAGAAAGGTGGGCATTAATGACGAATGCTCCAGCATAAATTCTGAATACAAATCCTGCTGCAATAACAAGAATGTCGACGATTGCCATATTTTTTAGGAAGAGACTATATAGAGCTTGCATAAGGATATAGGCAATTACCATAAAGAAAAACAAATGATTTACGTTTTCCGCAAGTATTGCAGCAAATCCTGCAAATACTGCACTTTCCAAAAGCGCTGCGGAAATACTGATTTTCCCAGATGCAACTGGCCTATTTTTTTTGATTGGATGAAGCTTGTCTTTTTCTCTATCTAAAATATCATTAAAAATGTAGGTAGCAGATGTAGCAAAACAAAAAGCAATAAATGCTAAAAAAGACTTTTCAAAATATACCTTAATAAAAAGAGTACCAGTAAAAATTAAAGGAGTAAAAATTGTTAAGTTTTTTATCCAATGGACTGGTCTTGCAACTAAAATGAACGGAATAATTCCTTTTAGTTCTTTTTTGAGTTTGTTAATTTCGGTCGATAGGTTAGCCATAATATTATTCCTCCAAGAAGAATTACTATCCCGATAATTGTATATAGTTTGGATCTAGTGTTCAAATATAAAGACAAAATTCCAAGAAGTGCAGTAATTGCCCAATAAAAAATTGCAACTTTTCTCTTTCCCCAACCAATATCTAAGAGTCTGTGATGAAGATGTCCTCTATCTCCCCATACAGGAGATTTACCTAAAAGAATTCTTCTTAAAATTGTGTAGCCTGTATCTATTAATGGAACACTTAAAACAACAATTAAAGTACCTACTTTAGTTGTAGATAGGATTGAAAGAACTGCAAGTAAATACCCAGCAAGAGTTGCTCCTCCATAAGAAGGCATAATCTTTTGTGGGTAGAAATGCCAAGGAAGAAATCCGATAAATGCTCCAGCAGTAACTGATGCAAGAGTAATAATTGGCCATTGAGTAATATCTGCTGAAAACTTTAAAGAAAGAAGTGCAATGGTTATTGCAGAGATTGCAACAACTCCAGATAATTGGCCATCAACGCCCTTCGCGCCCATATTTAAAATATTCATCATAAATACAATCCAAAATAGGGCAAATAAATCAGACAATAACCAAATACTTTTTTCATCACCAAGAATAGAAAAAATAATTTTTGGATTAGACAGATCAATAATTCCTCCCAAAGGACTTGAGATAAAAGAAATACCAATGCCTGAGATGATTGGAGCTGCAGCCGCCAAAAAACCAATTCCAATTCTAAGGTATGGATTTAAATTATATTTATCGTCCAAAATTCCCATAATCATAATTATTGTTGCTCCGGTAAGAATTCCAATTAAGTGTTTATCTAAAGGTAAAAAGATTAAAGATATTGCGATTACTGCTATATATATAGCAAGACCTCCACCTCGAGGAGTTGGATATGTATGAATTACTTTTGGATGTTTATTTTTTTTAGGATTATCAATGATTCCTATTTTGTAAGCAAATTTTATTACTAATGGGGTAACTAAAAAGGCTATTATTAAAGATAAAAATCCGGGTAAAAAAGCGAGTGTAAAATTATTTTTCATTTAAATTCTTCCAACCAGGAAAAATATTTTTAATACAGTAATTATTGCGAAGAAAGTTGCTGTAAAACCTGCCAAAACAATTACCTTTTTAAGATATTCATCTTTAGTATTCATGGCAAAGATGCTATTTACAAACATTATTGTAAGTGAAGTTAGGTTTGGAATTATAATTGCCCAGCTTCTAACCAATTGGTCACTTCCTTCAGGTAGTCCATAATAAAGTGGAATTTCTGGAGGTAGTAATAAAATTGAAAAGGCAGCTAGAAGAATCATTGTCAGATTTATTACTAAACAGTAAATAATTTGTTTTCCGAAAGGAACTTTATTTTTCTCAATTTTTTTTTGGTAGGAAAGATTAGTAAGCCAATTCTTCTGTTGCATAGCTTTAGATTTTACCTTATTTTTTCCCTTTATGAATAGTTACTTATTGATTTAGTGAAGAAATTTTCCAAATTTCAGCACCATCTATTTCCGAAACAAGAATATAGTTAGACCTTATTATTGGAATAAGAGGGGTTAAATTTAATTGTTGAGGAAGTATTACAATAAATTTTGGTAAATTTTTAGAAATAATGAGGGCCTCATTTTGCATAGAAGAATAGTCTTTGATATGATAGTCAGCAACATATTTTATAGGTGGCAATTTTCTTGAAAGTGCATAGATTGTAGCTGAATCACCTGTAATATAAACTTTTTCTTTTTTATCCATTGAGGAAGCTAGGAAGTTTGAAATATCATAATTTCTAATTACATTTTTATCGAAGCTTAATAAATATTCTTTTTTAGTAATTTTTCCAGAAATAAGATTTATAAATCTTGAATAATAGGAGAGTGTTGGATAATGGTAGTACCTATAAAAAACAGGTACGAAAAAAGCAATTGTCAATGGAATTAATACTAAAGATTGTTCAATTGTTTCTTGAGTAAAAAGAATTCCAAGAAGTAAAGAGATGGATGGAACAACTTGTATTAAATAATGTGGGTATGGTCTTTCAGACAAACTTGCTCCGAAAAGGCCAAATAACAACCAGAGGGTGATAAAGATAAAATTTTTTGACAACTTTTTTCTTTTAAAAAATAAAATAACAGATGTCAAAAAAACAATAAAACCTCTTGTTAAAAGTGGCAGGTTTTTAACTAAAAATGGTTTTTGAGTATCAGAAGGCCTCCAACTTGATAAATATCCAACATTTTGTAAATAAGCTGCATAAATATAATCTTTCAAGGATCCTTGGATATAAAACCAAACAAAAGTAATTAAAATTGGAGTGATAAACCCAATTAATAAATAAACGGTTTTTTTGAAAAATAATTTAAATTCTTGCTTTTTTGGAATTGAGTATATTAGCCAGAAAACAATTAAAGCGGGTAGGTCAAATAATGCGGGTATTTTAAATAAAGATGCTATCGAATAAAGGGATCCTACAATAAATAAATTTTTAAAGTTATTTTTCTTCGAAAAAATAATAATTAAACCTAAGATTATTGGGGCAATCATGAATAGTTCTGCGTTAACAATATTTCCTTCAAGCAGAGGAAGAGTTGTTAAAAGACCAAAAATAATTGTCGAAATTTTATGTAATAAATTATTTTTAGGAAAAAGAATTTTTGTTAACTTCCAGAAAAGGAAAATGCTTATAATGTTAGCAAACGCAAGAATTGTCTTAAACCAAAATAGGTTTCCAGCAATTGCTGCCATTATATAAAGAAGTGGAGGTTTGTTATCATATATACCTCTATATAATGGAATTCCCTGTCTGATTCCTTGACCTAGTGCCATATAAATCATCTCATCTCCATAGAAGTAGGGTTCAAAAAATGATGGTATTCTGAGGATTAAAATAATGAACAAAAATATACAAAGCCACTTAGGTAAAACAAACTTGTTCTTAAGAGTCTTAAGCATATTTTCAGTTTAGCACAAGAGAATATTTTACGTATATAATACAATGAAATAAGCTTAAATTATGGAAAAAGTATTAGTTACAGGTGGAGCAGGTTTTATAGGTAGTCACCTTTGCGATTTATTAATAGCCAAAGGATATTTTGTTTATTGTTTAGATAATCTTCTTACTGGAAAAAAAGAAAATGTTAAATCTTTAGAACAAAATTCAAATTTTAAGTTTATTAATTCCGATTTAACAAAGGATGAAATAAATGTTACAGAAGTTGATTATATCTTTCACCTTGCTTCGCCGGCTTCACCAGCTGATTTTCAAAATCTATCAGAGGAGATTGCTCTTGTGAATTCTTTAGGAACTTTGAAACTTTTAAAATTTGCTGTAGACAAAAAAGCAAGGTTTTTGATGGCCTCAACTTCGGAGGTATATGGTGAACCAAAAGAGCATCCTCAGCAAGAATCATATAGAGGAAATGTTAATTCATTTGGACCTAGAAGTTGTTACGATGAAAGTAAGCGTTTTGCAGAAACACTGGTTTATATATATAGAAACAAATTTAATTTAGATGCAAGGTTAGTAAGGATATTCAACACTTATGGGCCAAGAATGAGGAAAGAAGATGGAAGAGTTGTTTCAAACTTTATTAATCAAGCAATTTCTGGAAGTCCGATA
>Ga0268280_1002664_pt1 | contig 10034 bp, 8 predicted proteins | sample saktaG_9_FD_190139 | JGI IMG/M metagenome (GOLD analysis project Ga0268280, IMG submission 190139) | Saline water microbial communities from Sakinaw Lake, British Columbia, Canada - sak_2011_5_24_40m | ecosystem: Environmental > Aquatic > Non-marine Saline and Alkaline > Saline ...
GCCGCTTCCGCCGGGATCCCGAGACTTTCGGCCGCATCCGTCATCGCTTCCATCAGATAGAAAAAATACGCCGGGCCGCTTCCCGACACCGCCGTAACGGCGTCGACGAATCTCTCATCTATCTCCACCACATCACCTATAGTGGAGAATATCTCCTTAGCCGCGTCGATATCGCTCCTCTTTGCCGCCCTGCCGGCAGACAGGCTAGATACGGCCATGCCTATTAAAGCCGGCATGTTCGGCATCATCCTGATCACAGGCACGTCTTTACCCAAAATCGATTCTATACGCTTCGTCGTGACGCCGGCAGCAATGGATATTATCAGTTTTTTCCGGGAGGCGCCTATGGCTATCTCGCCTTTAAGAAGCTCCTCGACATCTTTCGGCTTGACCGCCAGAATTATAATATCCGAATTTTTTACTACGAGGTTATTGTCGACGGATACTATTATCTTATACTTTTCGAATATATAGTCCCTTCTCGCGGCGTCGAATTCACTCACCATTATCATGGTGCTCTTCTCGAACTTCTCCGACAGTCTGGCCAGAATAGCCTCGCCCATATTGCCGCAGCCGATTATTCCGATTTTCTTATTTATCATAAAATATTGCCCTTCCTACTCTCAGCATCGTCGCGCCTTCTTCTATAGCAATTTCAAAATCGCCGGTCATACCCATCGATAATTCCGGCAATCCGCCGATCCTGTTCCGTAGTTCATTCAACGCTTTAAAATAAGGCCTGGAGGACTCCGGATCTTCCGACTCCGGCGCTATAGTCATAAGACCTCTTACGCGGACATTTATACAAGCCGAGATCTTCTTTATTAATTCTGCCGCCCGATCCGGCTCTATACCGAATTTGCTCGCTTCGCCGGATACATTGACCTGCACTAGAATATCCTGAACTTTGCCGAGCTTCGAAGCCTCTTTGTCTATCGCTTCAGCGAGCCGAACACTGTCGACTGAATGTATAAGCGAAAAGATCCTGACGGCATCCTTTGCTTTATTGGTCTGGAGGTGGCCTATCATGTGCCAGACCGCTCGGGCGCCTATTTCGTCGTATTTAATCGCGGCGTCCTGTATCCTGTTCTCGCCGATATCCTTAACGCCGAGCGATAGCGCCATGCCTATATCCTGGCTCGAAGCCTCCTTTGTCACCGCGATGAGTTTTACCTCACCCTGGCTCCTGCCGGATCTCTCGCAACATGTTGCTATTCTTCGTCTTACGGATTTCAGGTTGTCGTCGATCATTGACGGGGTAATTTAGCACACCCGCCAATAAAAGTCAACGCAATTCCCGCTACGCTTGTGATTTTCTTCTACGTTTTCGACAGCAATCTTGGACACCCTGACGGTGGGCTTCACCTCCGCTTACCGAAATCTGCTTTTTAACATGTTACCATTTTAGGAGCGGGCATCTCGCGGGGACGTGAAATTTCCCCTGCGAGGAAATTTCACTCGGAAAATCGCGAGCTCTCCCGCCAAACAAGTATGTAGCCTTTGAACGTGTGTAGCTATGAATTAAAAGGTGTTTGGCGGGGGATCCGTGCCCGCTCGCGATTTTCAACGCCCCGCTCAATACCCGCTCCTAAAAGGGGCACACTAAGCAAAAGCAGATTTTCGGATCGCTACGTCTCTCTTAACCTTGGACAACCGCCCCGGTTGTCCAAGGTTAATATTGGAGCGTAGCTGGTGATTTTCTTATGCTTAAAGACTGTAGGCAATAGCCACCCGGACATGTGGGCTGAACCGTATAAATTTTGCGCAGTACTTAAATATTACGCGGTCTTCCCATGAAAATACCGATATAGCTACAAATACTATGCTAATCCTTGACAAGCAAAATTAGGTGAAGCCCACTGTCCGGGTGGCAAAGATTGCTATCGAAGTGCTGGAAGAAAATTACGGGCGGAGCGGAGTTACTTTAGTAGGGACTTGATGTGTGATACGAGGTCTTCGGACTTTATGAGGTCGATCTTGGCGGTCTTGCGGTCTTTCACTTCTATCATGCCTTGTTTGGCGTTCTTCTCTCCGACGATGACTTTGATCGGGATGCCAACCAGGTCGGCGTCCTTGAATTTGATGCCGGCCGAGATATCACGGTCGTCGTAGAGGACTTCGAATCCGGCGCGGGTGAGCTTCTTATACGCCTCGTCGGCGGCCTTCTTCACGATCTCGTTGGCCATGTTGAGCGCGATCATGATGATCTTATACGGCGCGATCGACAGAGGCCAGATTATACCGTCTTTATCGTTGGAGGTCTCTATGAGGCTTGCCATTATACGGTTGACGCCTATGCCGTAGCAGCCCATTATGATATGGTTCTCCTTACCGTCCTTATCGAGATATTTCGCGCCGAGAGTTTCGCTATATTTGGTTCCGAGCTTGAACGTGTGTCCGACCTCTATGGCCTGTTTTATCTCGATGGCCTTGCCGCAGGCGGGACATCCGTCTTCGGCATTTATCATGCGAAGGTCTGTGAACTCTTTCGTTTCGAGATCGCGGCCTATATTCACGTTTATGATGTGGGCATCCTTCTTGTTGGCGCCGGTGATGAAATTGGCCATATCCTTAACCGTCAGATCGGCGATGATCCTGATATTCTTAAGTTTCACAGGCCCCGAAAACCCCACCGGCGCGCCAGTAGCCGCTTCTATCGCTTTCTCATCGGCGAGCTCCAGCGAAACGCACTTAAGGTATCTTTTAATTTTAGTCTCATTAGCGGCAAAATCTCCGCGTAAAAGCACCGCTATCGTCTTGCCATCGGCAATATAAAGAAGGGTCTTTACGAGTTTTGTGGTATCGGTCTTGAGAAACTCAGCTACCTTTTCGATCGTCGTGATGCCGGGTGTCTCTACCTCGGCTATCGGCATCGTTTTTTCAACGGCCGACTTGCGGGAGCCGATAAGCGCCCCGCATTTTGCGACCTCCGTACTTGACGCGTAGCCGCACTTGCCGCATATGACGATCTTATCCTCGCCTGCCACCGAAGGAACCATGAATTCGTGCGAAACATTGCCTCCCATCATGCCGGGGTCGGCTTCGACAGGTATATACGGCAGGCCGCAGCGCTGGAAAATCGCGCAATAAGCCTCATACATCTTCTTGTAGTTCTTCTCCATCTCTTCTATGCTGACATCAAAAGAATAGGCATCTTTCATTGTGAACTCGGAAGTCCTCATGACGCCAAATCTCGGGCGAGGTTCGTCTCTGAACTTTGTCTGGATCTGATAAAGAGTAAGCGGCAGTTCCTTATAAGAGCTTACATTGTTGGCGACAAGGTCGGTTATGATCTCTTCGTGAGTCGGTCCGAGGACGCATTCTTTTCCGTGACGGTCCTTGAATTTTATAAGGACGTCCCCGAGGACATCGTAGCGCCCGGTCTTCTTCCATATCTCGGGCGGATGTATCGCCGGAAGCAGGACCTCCTGACATCCGCGCGAGTCGAGCTCTTCTCTTATGATGCGCTTTATGTTTTCAATGACCTTAAACCCAAGAGGAAGATACGAGTACGCCCCGGCAACGAGTTTACGTATAAAACCGCCGCGGACCATAAGCTTATGGCTTATTACCTCCGCGTCCTGCGGGTCTTCTTTCAGTGTAGGTATTAGTGACTCAGTCCAGCGCATAGTTAGTCGTTAATCCTTGCTCTTTAATTTACATTAATTTTAAAAGCTCGCTGACAGCGTTTTTTGCCGAGACCTTCTTCAATATCTTGCCATGCTTGAATAAGGTACCCGAGTCCTTGCCAAAGGCGATGCCGACATCGGCCTCTTTCGCCTCCCCGGGCCCGTTGACTTCACAGCCCATCACCGCAATCCTGATATTCTTTGCTAATGAATGATGACTTCCGCCACAAAGATCAGCGGATCCGCCTACGGCGGAGATAGCTGACAACTGGTGTTCTATTTTTCTGACGATATCGCCGAGATCTATCTGGCACCGTCCACATGTCGGACAGGATATTATCTCCGGACCGAAATTACGCGCGCCGACTGCTTCGAGTATCCTCTTAGCGCCCGCCACCTCTTCGACCGGATCCGCCGTAAGAGAAACTCTTATGGTATCGCCTATCCCGTCCAGAAGCAAGGCCCCTATGCCTATCGAGGACTTAACGATCCCCGAATCGGCTGAACCGGCGGCTGTCACTCCAAGGTGAAGCGGATAATCGCAAGCCTTCGACATTCTCCTGTATGCTTCGACCGTCGAAACGACATCCGAGGCTTTAAGAGAAAGTATTATATCATGGAAGTCGAGACTCTCAAAGAGTTTGATGTAACTTCCGGCGGATGAGACCAGGCTTTCAATAATCCGGTTCCCGGAAGGATTCGACGATCCGCCGCCCCGGCGGATACTCTTCGTCTTTTGCTCGCCGGTAAGAACGGATCCTGAATTAACACCGATCCGGATCGGGATACGCGCGCTCTTCGCGGCCCTAATGACCGCCGATATCTCATCGTGCTTTTTGATATTACCTGGATTAAGACGTATCTTGTCGGCGCCGCTCTTTATAGATTCAATGGCCAGGCGGTAATTGAAATGAATATCCGCTACGATCGGTATGCGGATCTTTTTCTTTATATCGCGTATAGCGCGAGCGTCTTCTAAGCTCTTGACCGCGAAACGAATTATCTCACAGCCCGCCTTTTCCAGGCGACTGACCTGCGAGACCACGGCTTTTACATCGGCAGTCGGAACCTTCGTCATTGATTGTATCGAAATAGGCGCCGTGCCGCCTATCTTAACGCTGCCGACCCGTATCTGTCTGGTCTTTTTACGCATCGATCCTCTTTGCTATTTTCCGAATATTTTCATGATCTTCTCAGCTATTCCGAACTTAACGATATCGCTATAGAATATGAACACGGTCAGCATTATTAATAGCACGACCCCGACATTGGCGATCATATCCTGGGCTTTTACGGACATGGGCTTGCCTCTAAGCCTTTCGATAAACAGGAATAATATATGCCCGCCGTCAAGCACCGGGAACGGAAGGAGATTGAATATGGCCAGTGACGCGCTCAATATTCCCATGAGATGAAAAATATATATAAATCCGAGCTTTGCCGCCTGGCCGGTAACGACGAATATTCCTATAGGACCCGTCATGGACTCTTTAACCGACAGGCTTCCGGTAACTATAGACCAGAGGGCCTTGTAGGTCAAAGCCGTTAGAGAAACGAGCTTATTCGCGCCCATGCCAAGCGACTCCAGAAAACCGTATCTTACTTTCTCTATTTTTTGGGAAGGACTAACGCCTATAAGCGTAACGCTGGTCTCTTTTCCGAATATATCCTTAGTCTTCCTGACTATAGGGATTATTTCTTTTTCCAAGATCTCGCCTTTTCTCTCTATCGAGATCTTTATACTGCCCTCGGCGTGGCCATGTATGATCGCGGTCATATCCTCCCAGAACTTCACGGGCTTTCCGTCAACGGATAATATCTTATCTCCCGCGACTATCCCGGCCTTTTGGGCAGGGTAATCTTTTAACAGCCCTCCCACCTCGGTCGTAAGTGTCGGGCTTCCGAACATGAATATCACGGAGAATATCAAAAACGCCAGTATATAGTTTAAGACCGGGCCGGCGACTATTATCTTAAACCTATCCGCTACGGACCTGGAGAGGTACTCGTACGGTTTTCCTTCCAGATGATCCCCCGGCTCGTCGCCCGACATCTTAACGTATCCTCCGAGAGGTATGGCTGAGACACAATATTCCGTATCGCCTTTAGTCATCGACCATAGCTTCGGGCCGAAACCTAAAGAGAACCTTTCTACCCGCACGCCCAATTTCTTCGCCGTAATAAAATGGCCAAACTCGTGGGCCATGACCAAAGCGCTCAGTACCGCTAGAAAGTAAATCAGTGACAGCACATTGACCTCGTTTCCTCTCTTGCCCACAGGCCGGCTTCAAGCACGCGCTCGACCGTGAGATTTGAATTTCCTTTATTTTTATGTTTAGCCAGCACCCTCTCTATCGTCCTGGGTATATCGGAGAATTTTATTTTTCTATCAAGATAACACCTAACTGCCTCTTCATCGGAAGCGCACAACACCGCCGGCGCCGTTCCTTCGGAGGCCGCGGCCTCGCGCGCCAGTTCGAGGCACGGGAATTTCCGGACGTTCGGTTTTCTGAAAGTCAGTCCGCCCGAAGCGGCGAAATCCACTCTTCTTACCGGACACGCAATTCTGGCCGGATATGTAAGGGCGTATTGTATCGGAAGCCGCATATCAGGAACTGCGAGCTCGGCCAAAACCGCCCCATCGAAAAACTCCACCATCGAGTGAACTATGGCTTCCGGGTGCACAAGCACTTCTATCCGCTCTTCGCTTATGCCGAATAGATATTTCGCTTCTATTATCTCCAGCCCCTTATTCATCATGGTGGCGGAGTCGACCGATATTTTTCTGCCCATATTCCATTTCGGATGGTTCAATATACGAGATCTCGGCAGAGAGTCAAACTTCGACGCGGGAACATCCAGGAGTGGCCCTCCGGAACCTGTGAGATGTATGCGCGAGATATCATGTTCCCGGCCATCGACACACTGAAATATTGCGCTGTGCTCGCTGTCTATCGGCACTATCTTTACGCCGTTTTTTCCGGCGAGGCGCATCACCAGGCCCCCTGCGCTTACGAGCGCCTCTTTGTTCGCGAGAGCTATTCTCTTCTTACTCTTTATAGCGTTTAAAAGCGGTTCCAGACATGCGATTCCGGCTATGGCAAAGAGCGCTATATCGACTTCCGGACTCGAAGAGATACGCTTCAAACCGTCCTGGCCGCATAGGACAACGGTTTCACGCGGCAACGCTGTCTTTATCTCTATCGCAAGGCGCTCGTCACCCACGCACACGAACTTAGGCCGGAATTTTTTTGCCTGACGCGCCAATAGATCTACGTTCGACCCGCCGGAAATGGCGGTAACTTTAAACTTTCCCCCTAATCGCGATATGACGTCCAGCGAATTTACGCCGATCGAACCGGTAGAGCCGAATATCGCGACTCGGGAGGTCACTTCATCACCACGACGATGTAGAAATAGAAAATTGGCGCGGTGAAGAGCAGGCTGTCGATAAGGTCCAGCATGCCGCCGAAGCCCGAAAGATTGGTCCCGGAATCCTTTATCTCGCAATCTCGCTTTAATACAGACTCGGCAAGGTCCCCGACCTGCGCCAGTATGCCGAGCAATATCCCTAAAGCCATAAGATGCAGATAGTGAAATCCCGGCAGATAGAGTTTACTCAGGAGGGCGGCCACTACACTAGCGACAAGTCCGCCTATCGTCCCTTCCACCGTCTTGTTCGGACTTATGCGCGGTATGAGGCGATGCTTGCCGAACGCGTTTCCTATAAAATAAGCCCCCACATCCCCCATCTTTGTTACGAGTATAAGAAATGCGACAAGAAGAGATCCGTAAGGAAGGAATTTAAGTTTTACGAAGAACGAGAAGAACCATGCTATATAAAGAAGCCCGAACATGGTAACGGCTATGGATGTAATAGCATTTGATGCATCGCGCCGTGTGAACTGCAGGACGAACAGAAAGAGACACGTTATCACTATCAGGAACGGCTCAAGAGTAAAGTAGCCTTCCGTCCCCATCTGAAAATATACCATCACGGGGATGAGCGACCCGACTATTATAGTAAAATATTTGTATACGAATACTCCTTTTTTCTCCGCCATGTTAACGAATTCGAACAGGGCTATCGCCACCATGAATGAGGCCAGCAGCGAAAATATCCAATTCGGGAAAAGGAATATTACCAGTCCTACCAAAGTAACTATCAGAAAACTATTTATCACTCTCTTTGTAAGGGACGCCCTATCCACCATATCTCCTCACTCTCGTCGCGTAATCTTTTAGAGCCTCTTCCAACTCGCCCTTCCCGAAGTCCGGCCATAGCGCAGCCGTTATGTGGATCTCGGAGTAAGATATCTGCCAGAGGAGAAAATTTGAAACTCTGTATTCCCCCGATGTCCTGATCAGGAGATCCGGGTCCGGCAGGCCTCTGGTATAAAGATGTTCCGAAAAAAGCAACTCGTCTATCTTTTCCGGATCAAGCAGTCCGGCCTTCGCCTCGGCAGCTAAGAGCCTCGCAGCGCGCGTTATCTCGCTTCTCGATCCGTAGTTTAAAGCCAGATTCAGCGTAAGCGCGTCGTTATCCCTAGTGGATATTATAGTCTTTTTAATATTACTCCTGACCGGATCCGGCAGGCCTTCTATATCTCCGGTCACAATTAATCTTATCTTGTTCTTTTCAAGAGATGGCGCCTCGGCCGTGATATAGTTATCGAGAAGGGCAAAGAGCGCGTCTATCTCATGCTTCGGCCTCTTCCAATTTTCGGTCGAAAAAGTATAGAGCGTAAGGACTTTTATGCCGAGATCTCCTGCGGCCGTGACGATCTCTTTGACCCTCTTAGCTCCCGCCTGGTGCCCCGCTATCCTGGGCAACCCCTTGGCTGCCGCCCATCGGCCATTACCATCCATTATTATTGCTACGTGGCGGGGAATATTACCCATTCTGTCTCCTCCGCATATTTGTCGTATGCGGTATACATTCCCCACGCGCCATGTGTGGGGTTACACAACAATGGGGGACGGTTACCCATCCCCCATCGCGTTGATGTTCAAATTCTCATCGCTTTTATTACTTTACCGACTGGCTCTCCGGTGCTTTGGACTCCTCGGCAAGTCGGGCTTCATCAGATACCTTTGACTGTACTTCTTCGTAGGACTTCTTCGTTATGTCCTTGGGTAATATTATTATCTCTACCCTGCGATTTCTCGAGCGACCCTCTTTAGTGTCGTTCGTTTCAACAGGGCGGTATTCGCCATATCCTATCGCGGACATCTTCTGGGGCTCCATGCCGCAATCATCTATAAGATAGTGCAGGACATTAGTGGCCCTGGCGGCGGATAACTCCCAGTTCGACTTCCAACCCGAATGCTGTATCGGCATGCTGTCCGTATGGCCTTCGACGCCTATATTCCTGTCCGGGGCGGCCTCATTTATAACGCCGGCTATCTTCTTCAATACGTCATTAGCATTGCGCTTAAGTTTGGCCTTACCCGAATCGAACAGTATATCGTTCGTCATCGTTATGACCAGCCCCCGAGATGTCTGTTCAAGAAGGATCTGCTTATCGGATATCTCCCTGGCGAGCCTGTCCTCGAGAAGACGTTTTGCCTGCTCAAGATCTTCGACCTGCGTAGTAAGCTTTCTTATCTGAATCTCCTGTTCGGGCTTCCCTTTATAGAAGTTCACCGCGCAGCCCGACACACTTACCGCAAATACCATTACCAATAATGCCGCCAAAACTTTCTTCATCTTCAAATCCTCCATTGACCTCACACCGTTACCGATAACCGACAACTCTTATTTTTATCTGTCAACTGTTAACTCGCCAACCGCTAACTAGCATTATAACTGACAAGTCCCCGCTGTCAAGGACTACTTCATCAGGGTGTTCTTAACGATAAATGCTGCGAATACTATCGATACCATCGACATTAATTTTATCAATATATTGAGGCTCGGTCCGGATGTGTCTTTGAACGGATCGCCTACCGTATCGCCGACTACTCCCGCTTTGTGCGCGGGCGAACCCTTGCCGCCGTAATTGCCTTCCTCTATATACTTCTTGGCGTTATCCCACGCTCCGCCTGAATTGGCCATCATTATAGCAAGAACGAACCCGGATACCGTAGCGCCGACTAGCATGCCGGTAACGCTGTCTACTCCGGCGCACACGCCGATAACTATAGGAGCCAGGATAGCGAGAAGAGACGGAAGTATCATCTCTTTCTGAGCCGCAGCGGTCACTATGCTGACGCATCTGCCGTAATCCGGCTTGGCGCTCCCGTCCATTATGCCTTTTATCTCTTTAAACTGCCGCCTGACCTCTACGACTATAGCTCCGGCAGCCCTGCCGACCGAGCTCATAGTCAAAGAGCAGAACAGGAACGGAAGCATGCCTCCGATAAAAAGTCCGACGAGCGTCTTCGGGTTCATCATCGAAAGAT
>Ga0268280_1002667_pt1 | contig 10026 bp, 15 predicted proteins | sample saktaG_9_FD_190139 | JGI IMG/M metagenome (GOLD analysis project Ga0268280, IMG submission 190139) | Saline water microbial communities from Sakinaw Lake, British Columbia, Canada - sak_2011_5_24_40m | ecosystem: Environmental > Aquatic > Non-marine Saline and Alkaline > Saline ...
CCTTCATTGTGTCAAAACGTATTATAAATCAATACGTTACGGGGGGGAACAGCTTTTTTTATGAATAATTGAGGCTAAGTGCCTTATTATCAATATTATATGATTTAGCTTTTAATGGTCAGAACTCCCTTACTCCAGTAGGCTCTAAGTTTTTTCGGAAAGCAATAAAACCTTATGTAGAGATGTTCTTCCGCCTTGAATCGTTTATCTCTCTTAGATAAAAGCTTAACAGCTTCTTGGGCGATTTCCTCGAGCTTATCGGGACCTGGAAAATCTGCCGGGATAGGAAAGATATTGAACTCCATGATTACCTTATGTTTGCCTACAACCCGAATGTTGGGGAAAGGAGCTGAAGTTCTTTTTGAAAGTTCCATCCCTATTCCTTGCATCTCAGGCATGGTTTCTATTTGATTTCTTTCTCCGGACAGCAGGAACACAAGTTGCAGAACACTCGAGATATATTCTCGGATATTTGCTTCCGGAAGGCTCTGGGGAAGATGGCCAGATTTATGGATTATCTCGTTTCTCCAGTTTATCGTTGCAAGCACTTTATTAAACTCGATTTTCTTTATATCGTCAGGATGAAGGCACAGGTCTAACAGCCCCGAGATACGTGCAGATAGTCCTAACTGTGGCCGTAAAAACTCCTTTATTCTATGAGGGGGGATTTTCTTATACGAAGCCAAATAGCCATTTAGGAATTGGCTCGTCACGATATCGAGACACAAAACGGATTCCACAACGGCCATACGATAATTTCGTTGATGAAGATACTCAAAGCAATTTACAACGAATTCCTGCTCAGGCGAAGGATTTATATCATCTTGAATCGATTCCTCGATATCAGGCCACAATGTAGATTCAAGCTCCCCAATGTCATCTGGAAACAGCATCCAGAGAAAATCTTTTGCTGGGTCTTCCTTATGAAGACGTGACCAATTCTCCCCATCGTCAGATACCTCAACTGCCCATCTTCTGAAAAGCTTCTCAGCTTCGGATTCTAGGGGATTAATTTCCTTCGCGGTCGAAACAACACCTGCATTCCGGATACTACGCAAAACACAATTCATCACGGAAACCATCAGTCTTAGTAACTGTGGAAACTCTGCTTCCTGAATACTCGCTGGCTTGATGTCTTCGATAAAAAAGCTAATTGCTCTGACTGTGCTGAAGAAAACCTCTCCTTTGTCAGGAGTCTGGATTGACTTCGGCTTATCTCCAGGTAGCCCGTACCTAACGGCTGAACCCTTATGCATGAATTCACCAGCTAAGTTTAGAGCATCCGGAGATGGGCAATTGATAAAAAGAGCCAAAGGATAATGCCATCTAATTTTCATCTTGTCCCCTGTCTCCAGTATGAGGAGTGTGTGTCGTCAGGCGGTTTCGGACTCGCGTGCTGATTTCCTAAGCTACGGATTCCGTCCTTCATGATAATTTAGCTGACGCCGTTTGGCAAGGCTTCAAGCATCGCCATCCGGTTCAACTCCCTCCTAGCCTTCATGATTTTCTCAGTTCTGAATTTAGGGGGGCCACTCTCTTAAATAGAGGATTGGACTCCGGATACAAGGGTCGGAGGTTCGAATCCTCTACATGCCGCTTTGATCTTTCGCAATAATGTCTGATTGAATTCCTCGCCTAAGAGGTGGTATCTTGATCGGGGACAGGTCAAGACACTACGCTCCCCGGAGGAGATTCGAGCGGATATTCTGGCGATAGAGAAGGAGACTGACGGACTGATTACCGAAATCGTTAGGGGAGGCAAACAATGAGGGAAATACGCGGTGATGCGAAGACGGTCCGCCAGCTCCTTGGGGCAGCGAAATATAATATCGACTACTATCAGCGTGAGTTCAAATGGCAGACCAAGCAGGTGGTCGAGCTTATTGACGACTTGGCCAACATGTTTCTTGAGAGCTATGAATCAGAAGACGACCGGAAAAAGGTAGCCGAATACGGTCATTACTTTCTTGGCTCGATCATTATCAGCGATAAAGACGGACATAAGTTCATTATCGATGGCCAGCAACGGCTAACCTCATTGACATTGCTTCTAATTCGGCTGCACCACCTGCTTCAGGAACCTGAGCAGAAAGGACAGGTAGCCGAGTTGATCTTTTCCCAAAAGTATGGGAAGAAGTCCTTCAATCTCGACGTGACTGAGCGCGTTGCCTGCATGGAAGCTCTATACTCGGGTGATGCGTTTGACGAAAATGACCAGCCCGAGTCGATCCGTAACATTATTGCTAGATATGCTGACATAGAGGAACACCTTCCCACTGAACTTCAAGGCGAAGTGCTCCCATATTTCGTTGATTGGCTAATCGAGAATGTCCACTTTGTTGAGATTACCGCCTACTCAGACGATGACGCGTATATGATCTTCGAAACAATGAACGACCGTGGGCTTTCTCTCACTCCTACGGACATGCTAAAGGGCTACTTACTTGCACACATTACAGATGTTGAGCAACGCAACTCAGCCAGCCGAGCGTGGAAGAACAGGATTAGGGCCCTGTCGGAGCTTGGAAAGGATGAGGATGCTGACGGAATAAAGTCGTGGCTGCGTAGTCAGCATGCCGAAAGCATTCGAGAACGCAAGCGAGGGGCGGCCCCGCGCGATTTCGACCTAATCGGCACGGAGTTTCATCGGTGGGTGCGTGAACATGAGGAATCGTTAGGCCTCAAGTCGAGTAGCGACTTCGCGAAAATTATCGAACGTGACTTCGCTTTTTATGGTTATTGGTATGAACGTCTACGCCTAGCTGGAGAGACACTTACTCAAGGCCTTCAGTATATCCACTACAATGCCCGGCAGAATTTCACCCTGCAATATGCGGTCTTGCTCGCGCCGCTTCAAATCGGCGATTCGGAAGATGTTATACAAAGGAAAATGCGAGTCGCGGCTGCTTATCTTGATATCATGATTCATCGCCGGATCTGGAATTGGCGTGCAATTGACTACTCGACAATGCAATATGCGATGTTTGTTATTATGCGCGAGATTCGTGGCCGAAGCGCCGGCGAGGTCGCAACTCTGTTGCGCAAACGGCTTGATGACGAGCAAGAAACGTTCTCCGGCAATGACCACTTTCGGCTACACGGCATGAACAGGCGACAAATCCATCATATTCTAGCTAGGATAACTGATTACGTAGAAACCAGCTCAGGCCAGCAATCACGTTATGTTGAATACGTCCAGCGGGGGAAAAATAGCTATGAAGTAGAGCATATTCTGGCGGACCATCCAGATCGGTACAAAGAAGAGTTTGGCCATCCCGCTGATTTTGCTGAGCATCGTAACCGTATTGGGGCTTTGCTCCTTTTGCCTAAGAGTTTCAACGCCAGCTATGGCGATCTAACCTATGAGGATAAGCTTCCTCATTACAACACCCAGAACTTGCTTGCGCGTTCGCTTCATCCGCAGTGTTATGACCGCAACCCCGGATTTCTGCACTTCATGCAGGATAGCGGCTTGCCGTTCAAGGCGTATCCCCAGTTTAATAAGGCCGAGATAGAGGAGCGTAGTAAGCTTTATCGCATGCTTGCTGAGCGTATCTGGGACCCTGAGATTCTTATACGCGAAGCAGGTGCATGATTCCTGTCTTCAAGCCATACTCCGCTAATAAAGATTCGATACTATGGCGGGGCAAGGCCTATGAGCAGATCGGGGATAAAAGGCCGAGGCCCGTGAGAAGTGCCGTAAATTTCTCGACCCCTGGAAGGACGCCGACCCCGGAATTCCAGAGTGTCTGACGTCAGCGAAATTCGGACAGAAAGGGGACAGACATGCCGAACGGTGGGAGCGATTGTTGCGGGACGTGCTGGTTCAACGCTAAAAACAAAGTGGAAGCCGGGTATGGCTACGCCAAGGACTCCGAGCCGGATTTCTGCGCCATCCGGGGTATTGCGATCGGAGATGCGTTCTACACCTATTGCGCCAACCACCCGCACCGGAGCCCGGAGAGGAATCCCAAACCGGTTGGCCCCGTCTATACTGGCGACGACCAGGGGAACAGGACGGTATTGATCGCCTTGCCGGACACCCCGGAGAACCGGAAGAGCCACCTGGAGCTGCTCAGCCGGGTCGACGTGCGCGCGGCCGAAGAATACCCGCTGGGGCTACCGCTCTGCGCGGTGGTCATCGATCAGCTCGCGGAATGGGGAGAGGTCCGTGCTATTCCCGAGCTGGAGAGGATCAACGGGCTGCCATGGCCGAGGTACGATGATTTCGTGGATGGCGTGAGCTCCAAGGTGGTCGAGGGGGCGGCTGCGGCGCTAGAGAAGCTGAAGAGGATGAGGCCGGGGAAATAGGCACGGTAAGCTGAATTTCCATGGTCGCGGTAAACAGAAATCTCATGGGCAGGTAATGATCCCATGAGCCTCCAAACAAAGCATCGATGGACCTTCGCGCCGCGTTTTCGGAAGGGCGCCTTCGGATGGCGCTCCCAGCCGGCCATCCTCCGCATACGGGAAGCGCTTTCCGAGATCAAGAAGACAGCCCGGAAAGATCCCATCCTCGGGGCCGAAGGGGCGGTTTTATTCCTCGAGAGAATTTCCGCCGCCATCGCCAACGTGGATGGATCGTCGGGTGCGATCGGCGCGGCGGTCGAGGCCACGGTCGGCGCCTTGGTCCCGATCATCGCCGCGGCTCCGGCTGACGAGGCGTTGCGGGGAAAGTGGTTGGACCGCCTTTGGCAAGCCGTGGAGAGCGACGGCTATTCCTATGTCTATCAGCTTTCGGATCGATGGGGGGAACTGTGCGCTTCTCCGGAAACGGCCTCGCTCTGGGCCGATTCGTTCATCGACACGGTCCGGACGATCTGGGGCAGGGATCGGCCCAGGGGAGAATACTTCAAGGGGACCCCGGCCTGTTTGAGCGCTTTATACGCGGCCGGACGGTTCGAGGAAATCCTCGATTTGGTCGGCCTGGCCCCCTATAAGAGCTGGGATTACCGGAAATGGGGGGTAAAAGCTCATGTGGCGATGGGGGAGAAGACCGAAGCGCTCCAATTTGCCGAGGATTCCCTCGGCCTGAACGTGAATCCGTTCTTCATCGCCGAAGCATGTGAGGAGATCCTCCTTTCGACGGGCCGAACCGAGGAGGCTTACCGCGAATATGCCTTCGTCGCCAATCGAAAGCCGACATATCTGGCCACGTTTCGGGCCGTTGTCTCCAAATATCCGGATCGCGCTCCGAGCGACATCCTGCGGGACCTTGTCGCCTCCACACCGGGGGAGGAGGGTAAATGGTTTGCCGCGGCAAAATCGGCGGGTCTTTACGAAGAGGCCATCGAGCTGGCCAACCGCACGCCCTGCGATCCCAAGACCTTGACCCGGGCGGCGCGTGATCTGGCGGAGACGGAACCGCGATTCGCCTTGGAAGCAGGGCTGGCGGCGCTCCGGTGGATCGCGGAGGGTTACGGATATGAAATAACCGGACTGGACGTCCGGGAAGCTCATGACCGGACGATGCGCGCCGCGGAAATCATCGGGTGCCGCGAAAACGCCCTAAACCGCATTCGTAAGCTGGCCGAGAAAAATTCGGACGGCGGTCGAATCCTGGCCGCGATCCTCCGGCAAGATCCGGGAGGGATACAGTAAGATCCTCCGGGGGATTTGTGGAGAGCCACATCGCCATAAGCAGGGCGTTTGGAGCGCTGAGGGTGGTCGTGCCCAGGCGGGAGGTGGAGAGGGATCCGGTCTTGAGGGGTATTGACAAAAAGTAGCCAGGGGGCTACAATTTAGCCGTGCTTGAAATCCGCAAGACTCACGAATTTGCTGAGTGGCTTGATGGATTAGGTGACGTTCGTGCGCGTGCTCGCATCCTGGTGCGTATAGAAAGACTTGCTGCCGGGAATCCAGGCGATGTTAAGGCCGTCGGCGGAGGAGTTTCCGAGCTGAGGATAGATTACGGACCCGGATATCGTGTGTATTACAAGAAACTCGGTAATAAACTGGTGATCTTATTGGCGGGCGGAGATAAAAGCACTCAAGAGAAGGATATTAAAATAGCCTTGCGTCTAGCAAGGAATCTATAGGAGATTAAGATGGCAAAAACAATCACGACTCGGTACGATGTTGCCGAACATCTTCGCACCCCTGAGGATATGGCCGCTTATCTTGAGGCCTGTCTTGAAGATGCTCGCGGTGATGCGGCCTTTATTGCCAAAGCCCTAGGCGATATTGCCCGGGCCAAAGGCATGTCAAGAGTGGCGCGCGATGCCGGTCTGTCCCGCGAAAGTCTATACAAAGCCCTCTCCGGGGAGCGAAGCCCGGGTTTCGATACGATCCTGAAGGTCATGAAAGCACTCGGCCTAAAGCTGAGCGCGGAAGCCCTCCCCCAAAGAGACTCATCGTCCAGACAGCAGCTTTGAGCCGGATAAATCGTGCAGGATCGAATCCCTGGCGCCCGGCAGCGAGGAGCTTTGATAAGGGCTTAGAGGGATGAACGCGGAACAGCGCTTCAAAGCCATCCTGGAACTAGCCCGGTTCAACGGCATCGAAGAGTATGACGGGGAAGCGCTTGTCGCGCCCGCGCACGAGATCTGCCGCCCGCACGAGGAGGCGATCGGCTGGCATAGGAAGCGGGTTTTCCGGGCGGCTTAGGGAAGCTAGAAACGGTAAGCTGAATTCCTAGGGTCATGGTAAACAGTTTTCCCATGGTTGCGGTAAACAGAAATCCCATGGGCAGGGAATGATTCCATGAGCCTCCAAACAAACCATCGATGGACCTTCGGGCCGCGTTTTCGGAAGGGCGCTTTCGGATGGCGCTCCCAGCCGGCGATCCTGCGCATCCGGGAAGCGCTTTCCGAGATCAAGAAGACGGCCCGGAAAAACCCGATCCTTAAAGGGCCTTCACCGGGCCCTTTAGGACATGTCCCCATCTTGAGCAAAACGTGTTTTCTCGGGGGGAAGTGATGTATAAAAGGCCTCAATTCGCAGCCCTTTTAATCAAGCGCCGCTGCTGAGCTTTGCGCTGACCAGGCGGTTGAGGCTGACGCCTTCCTCAGCGGCCTTCATAGCCAGCTCCCTGTGCACGTGGGGAGGGACTCTCACTAGGAACCTTCCGCTGAACGAGCGGTCGGCAAGCGGGGCGGGCGGTTCCTCCCCGTTGTTCCGCATGTCCTTGACCACGTCGGCGACGATTTTGCTGATCCCTCGGAGCGCCGCTTCCTGGCTCTTGGCCAGCCAACTCAGGCTGGGGAATTCGAGACAGAGGCCTACGTATTCCTTATCATCCTCGGACCAGGTGATCCTGTAAGTGTAGCGATCATCGTTAAGGCTCATTATCGCTCTCCAGCTTCTCTATCGCTGATAATACCTGCTTGACCTGGTATGCCTTGGCCATACCGTGGTCACTCTGGATATTGATCCTCGGATCGCCGATCCAGGGAGTTTTATAGATCCTATGGCTGCTCCCCGATTGCCTTGGGGGTCCGAAATATTGATCGCAGACCCTGCAAAGATCGGTGAAGCGCACATGGGTTGGGCTATCCTTCATCCTCCGGACGGCATCTTCAACTTTTCTCGTCATAATGATACTAATAATGATACTATTGTCAAGCCATTTGTTTGACAGGGTTACCGTCTCAATTCGAGCAGTCGAACACAGAGAATTTCACTATGTTCGACCTCGTGGTTGATGCCGTTGTAGCAGGGAGGCCGATGAAGCTTGTTGTTGAAGTCAAAACGCAAGCGGAGCCTCGTTTTGCCAGAATGGCGGCGCTGCAGCTCAAAAGCCGCGTTCAAACCATCGATGGACCTTCGGGCCGCGTTTAAGGACGGAATTCTCCAAGCAGTATGTAAGAATATATAACATACTATTGACAAGTAATCCAACATACTCGTACAATGGTCACAGGAGGAGAAACACATGGCCGACTTGGGATCACGCATCAGGCAATACCGCGAGAGCCGCGGCCTGAATCAGGAAGCCCTGGCCAAGCTGCTCGGAGTGTCGCGGCCCACGTTGTCTCTGATCGAGACCGGCGAGCGAAAAGTCAGCGCCGACGAGATCAAGAGGCTCGGCGACATCTTCAACATTTCCGTTGACGCCTTCTTTGATGAGAGGAAGGATCCACACTTTGTCATCACGGAGGCGGGGGCCGAGTATAAAAAGGCGCAGAGCGAGATCCGGATCGACATCCCGCTGAAAAACATCGCCAAGTTCAAGGAAGTCTTCCTCTACATTCTCAACAAGGTCGGGGCCAAGCCGAACGTCGGCGAGACGGTGCTCTACAAGCTGCTGTATTTCATCGATTTCGATTATTACGAACAATACGAAGAGCAGCTCATCGGAGCGAGCTACAAGAAGAACAAGTTCGGGCCGACCCCCCTCGAATTCCGAAAAGTCGCCGAGACGATGATCGAGGCCGGAGAGTTGCGGAAGTTGCCCGATAAGTTTTTTAACTATCCTCAGACAAAGTACCTTCCGCTCCGAAGGCCGGACCTGTCCCGGCTGAGCGGCAGGGAGGTCGAGGTCATCGACCACGTCCTCGACAAGCTCTCCGACATGACCGCGGCCCAGATCAGCGAATATTCGCACAACGACGTCCCCTGGCTGAGCACGGATGAAGGCCGCGTCATTCTGTATGAGACTGTCTTCTACCGGACGCCCGCCTATGCGACGAGGTCGCATGATGCCGGCGTTTCGTGAAACGGGTCGGCTGCCCGAGTTTGAACGCGACCTCAAGAGACTCTGCAAGCGGTTCCGCACTCTCGAAGAAGACCTGGCGACGCTGATGAGGGCACAGATCGCGCTCTATCACAAGCTCGAAATAGACAACAAGGGCATATTCCGGGTCACGGGCCTCCCGTTCGGCGAGCCCGAAATCTACAAGGTCAGGAAATTCGCTTGCCGGGCTCTCAAGGGACGCGGAGCGGACTCCGGGCTGCGCCTCATATACGCGCTCTTCAGGGAGGAGGACAAGGTCGAACTTGTCGAGATATATTTCAAGGGTGACAAGGAAAATGAGGATCGGACTCGTATCCTAAGGAATTATGCCAAGGGGGAAACAGGGGGGACATAGTCATGCCCGAATATTCCATATCTCAACTCGACAGGTTCGAGGCGGCGACGGAGTATGAGCCGCACGAGTCGCCGCTCTGCGACTGGTGCCCGTATTGGGACTTGTGCCCGGTCAAAAAGCACCTGGTCAAGGTTGAGGCGCTGCCCAAGGACAAGTGGAAGGATGAGCCGGGGGGGCGTCATCGTGGACGCTTATGCGGAGAGGTGGAGGAAGAAGAAGAAGGAGCTAGAGGCGGAAAACAAGGCCGCCGGAGAGCTCGCCAAAATCCCAAGGAAGGACCTTGAGAAAATCGTCCGGCGCGTTCGGGACCTGGAACAGATTCCGAGACCTTCCGGCTGCCGAAAACTTTCCGGGAAGGACAGATATAGATTAAGGCAGGGGGATTACCGTATTGTCTATACGGTTGACGATTCTCGGCGTATTGTTGAGGTCTATAAGATCGGGAATGGGCGAGAGATCTATAGAGGTCGAACGGGAGTTTGAGGGAGCAATGGGCAGCTGAATTGCCGGGGCAGCCGAGTTGACAATTTCATGAGAGTGCATAGTATTCTCTGTCGAGATGACCATCTGCGTTTCTGCTGAGCCTGTTCCCGCCCGGGCCGTCCCCGAGGTCGCGCTGTCGCCTTCGGGCCGCTTGTATCTCGACCCGCCCGACATTCCCGGCGCGGCGCCGCAGGTCCGGCGCCTCTGCCTCTTGTGGGGCGAGGATGCCGCCCTCGGCTTGCTGGAGCTCGCCGGCGAGAAGTGGGACGCTGCGCCGTCTGCCGTCCTCGGTTTTTGGCGCGGTTTCACCCGCGATTACCTGACGGCACTCTGCCACACCCCCGGCCTGGAGACGGATCCCTCGGCCGGGGTTCAGGAACCCGAAGCGGATCATTGGCGTGTTCTCGCCGAGCGCGTCCCCCCGATGAAGGGGCTCGAGTACCTGACGCCCGGCGTCCTGAGCCGCTTGTGGCAGGCCATCGATGTCCGAGCCCGCCGGGAGGCCGCCGCGCAC